>Ga0307988_1001042_pt1 | contig 16889 bp, 16 predicted proteins | sample EllFjometagen183_FD_203166 | JGI IMG/M metagenome (GOLD analysis project Ga0307988, IMG submission 203166) | Marine microbial communities from Ellis Fjord, Antarctic Ocean - #183 | ecosystem: Environmental > Aquatic > Marine > Unclassified | place: Southern Ocean | collected 2014-10-08 | reverse complement strand
CTTCAGAGCAGATGAAAATGTTTTTAACAAGAATAGGTTTCTCATCCCGAGCCATTGTCACAGGAGACATTACCCAGACCGATCTGCCCTCGGAAAAAAAATCAGGGCTTGTTGAAGCAAATCAGTTACTCTATAATATAAAAGGAATTAAAATTTTACATTTTTCCAAAAATGATATAGTTAGACATGAGCTTGTGTCTAAAATAATTGAAGCTTATGAACAAAAAAATACTTCAAAAAACAAATAAAACAGACTCCGTAGGAGTCTTTCTAGAGTCAAAATCCACAGTTCTCTGGGGGATTCTCATTCTTGTCACTTTAGTTTTTACCCTTGTATTCTACCCTGGCGGTACGAATTATATTGAACCCTATAGCATCGGTGATGTTGCCAACAGGGATATAAAAGCACCAAAAGATTTTTTTATTGAAGATGAAGAAGCCACAAAAAGAAAAATTGATGAGACCAGAAATTCCGTAAAAATTGTATATGATCTGGATGCTCATCTCAGGGATGAGATTGCCAACGGAATTCAAAATAGTTTCACCCGCTTAAGGGATCTAATGGGAAATAAAGATTCTTCAGATCTTAAAGCGTCTCCCCCCTCCTTTGAAATGCTCTTAAAAGAAAAACAGGCTTTTGAAAAAACGCTTGGTATTAACATGAGCAACGGCGCTTTTAAGATCCTATATAATAATAATTTCTCCCAGGATATTGCCGGGAAAATAGTTATTATTATATCCAAGATCCTCAACACCGGCGTAGTAGCTAACAAAGAGTTATTATTAAAGGAAAAAGACAAAGGAATTGTTCTTAAAACAATCGGCTCAGAAGAAGAAGAAGAAGAAGTCACAAAGCTGAAAACGTTTTATGGTGTTGAACAGGCGGAAACAATGGTTCGAATTATTGGAGACCCGCTATTAAAAAACATAAACTATAATCTCAACAACTGCATTGTTGACCTTTGCCACCTCCTCATTCGCCCCAATATTACAGTAAACCAGAATGAGACAAAAAAACGTATCGAAAAAGCAGCCTCGGAAATCAAACCTGTATTGTACAAAATTAAAGCAGGTGAAATGATCTTACGTGAAGGTGAAATAGTCAATGACATAAAACTGATGAAACTCAAAGCCCTGATGAGCCAAACCAAGGGCAAAAATAGATTTATAAAAAGCACAGGCATGGCCATGATTACCTTTCTATGCCTGCTTGTGATTTATATATTGTTCTTAAAAGACCATGCGAAACTAACTAACAACCACAATAAAAATCTTGCATTTATAGCATCCATTCTTGTGATATTTCTTTTAATGGCAAAACTCTCAATCCCCATGGCAAACCTTTCAATGCCCATAGCGACATCTGCAAGCCAGGGGTTGCCCTCAAGCATGTCTTCAGTCCCAATATTTATGGGTATACCATTGCCGGCCGGAGCAATGACGATCTGTTTTTTTCTAGGGTTTGAAATCGCATTGTTTTTTGCCATTGCCCTTTCCCTGTTAACAGCGTTGTTATTTTCCACAAGCCTTCAGGTTTTTATTTTCTTCTTTTTATCCAGTGTGGTTGGAGCCTTTTACATAAAAGAGTGTAAAGAAAGAAAAGATTTTATTGTGGGTGGGTTTAAGCTTGCTGTCTTTAATATTTTTATTATTTTTGCCATCAGCATCTACTCTGCTGACCAGCCTCAAGCTGTTACCATATTAAAAGAAATAGCCCTTGCCTTTTCCGGCGGAATTGTGGCCGGAATCATCAGTGCAGGCCTTACCCCTTTAATAGAAATGTTCTTTGGCTACACAACAGAAATTAAACTTCTAGAATTTGCCAACCTTGATCAACCCATTATGAAAAGACTCATGATTGAAGCGCCCGGGACTTATAACCACAGCGTTATTGTAGCAACCCTAGCTGAAGCAGCCGCCTCGGCAATAGGTGCAAGCAGCCTGAAAGCAAAAGTCTGTGCTTACTACCATGACATCGGAAAACTAGGACAACCCCAGTATTTTATTGAGAACCAGGCAAATGGAAAAAATAAGCATGATAAAATCTCACCCAGTATGTCTGCGCTTATTCTGATCAAGCATGTTAAAAAAGGTGTAGAGCTGGCTGAAGAAAACAAACTGAGTATTGAAGTTATTGACGGTATAAAGCAGCACCACGGCACCACTCTTATTAAATATTTTTATAATAAACAGATCAATCAAAAAGGTGAAGAACAGGTTGATGAGGCAAACTTCAGATACCCTGGCCCTAAACCCCAGACAAGGGAAGCAGGCATTGTCATGCTTTCAGATGTTGTTGAAGCTGCCATGAAAACCCTTGAGCGCCCTACTCCCGCCAGAATACAAGGAAAAGTAAAAGACCTTATTAACAGTATTTTTGCTGATGGCCAACTTGATGAATGCGAGCTGACCCTGAAAGATCTGCATGAGATTGCCAAACATTTCAATACAATTCTAACGGGTATATATCATAGCAGGATCGAATATCCTGAGAAACTAAAGGAAAGTAGAAAAGAAAAAAATGGGAAACCAAAAGATACTGATAAGCAACAACCAAAATCTGAAAAAGCTGCCAAAGGACAGGATCAGCAAAAAGATAGCACAGATCTTAAGCGCCTTGGATTATAGCGACCATGAGATTTCCATTGTATTTACTGATAATGCTGAAATAAAAGAGCTGAACACTACATACCGCGGTATTCCCAAACCAACAAATGTTCTTTCCTTTCCCATGCTGGAAAATAATGCTGATGACATAATTTCCCCGGACACAGGACTTCTTGGTGATGTTGTCATCTCAGTTGAAACTGCTTTACAAGAAGCCACAGAAGCTGCAATAACACTGGAACAAAGATTATCCCAGCTTCTTGTCCACGGAATTCTTCATTTAATTGGTTATGACCATGAACAGGGTGAAGAAGAATTCTTAGAAATGGAAAAAAAGAGTCTTAAAATTTTAAAAATAATCGAGAATGACACAAACCTTAGTGCTTTTTAATTAAGGGATATGATAAAGGAGACAAAAAATGGCACATCTTGCAGTCAATGTTGATCATGTTGCAACTTTAAGAGAAGCAAGGGGAGCAAAATACCCTGAACCAGTCGCCGCTGCAATTGCAGCAGAAACAGCAGGATCTGACGGAGTTGTTGTACATTTAAGAGAAGACCGGCGCCATATTCAGGAACGTGATGTCAGAATATTAAGACAGATTATCAGGACAAAATTAATCCTTGAAATGGCTGCTACTCCTGAAATGTTGGGGATTGCTCTGGATATAAAACCTGATGTTGTCACCCTTGTTCCTGAGAAACGAGAAGAACTCACAACAGAAGGCGGACTTGATATTATCACCCACAAAGACAATGTCAAGGAAGCAGTTACAACCCTTAAAAATAATGGGATTGAGACCTGCATCTTTATTGATCCTGACCTTGATCAGATTAAAACAGCCCACAGAATTGATGCGGATATGATTGAAATACATACAGGCGCATTCTGTGATGCAACCTCAGAACACAAAAAAGAGGCTGAATTCGCACGTATTGTGGATGCCGCTAAAATAGGATCTAAGCTTAAGCTATTGGTCAATGCAGGACATGGTATCTGTTATAATACTATTAAAGCCTTTAAGGGCCTGGATGAAATCAATGAGTTCAGTATTGGACACAGTATTATCTCAAGAGCGGTTATGACAGGGATGGATAGAGCTGTAAAAGATATGGTGCAATTGATTAAAGAACTATAGTGCTCATTGTGAACAGAATATATTAAGAATATTAGGAATCAGGTTTTGTGTATTGGGTATTTTGTAGGTGCCTATTTCTGAATTTGGGGTGCCTGGTTCTTAATGAGTAAGGAGCAAAAAGGGTGTTTTGCTCCATCAGGTTAAACCCCCTCTCCTTTTTGTCCTTTACATTCATACAGAACCCGCCTCCCCCAAAATTAACATTGACTTAAATAATCCCATTGGATACACATTAATAAGCAGTGAATGATTTACTGATGAATAATGTTTAAATTTCAGTAATATACAATTACAAAACGGAACAACAGGCAGTATTGATTAGCAAAGATTGAGAGATAGGCGTTATAAAAGAGAGGAAAAAAAATGAGTCAGGAAAGTAAAATAGCATTGCTTATCGACTGTGACAATGTCAGTCATAAATCCATTGAAGGTGTTATTGATGAATTATCTAAATACGGAAAAGTTAATATCCGTCATGCCTATGGAAACTGGAAAAGCGAAAGCATGAAAGGCTGGGAAGAAAAACTCCACCCCCACGCTATTAAACCAGTCCAGCAGTTTGCATATACTAAGGGTAAAAATGCGACAGATGCAGCAATGATAATTGATGCCATGGATATTTTATACACACAAAATCTAGATGCGTTTGCTTTAATGACAAGTGATAGTGATTTCACACCACTGGTTATGCGCATACTCTCCAACGGCATAACCGTCTATGGTTTTGGTGAAAAAAAGACACCCCTCCCTTTTGTAAAAGCATGCTCTCAATTTATCTTCACTGAGAACCTGGAACATGATGAGGGAGAAGATGATAAACAGACCAATAGTGTTAGCACTAAAAAAACCAGGAATGAACTGAGAAAAGATACTGCATTGGTCAAACTGCTCAGGACAGCTGTGGAACAATCTGCAGATGAGAATGGCTGGTCTCATTTAGGTCTTGTTGGGCAATATATTAGCAATAAAACATCTTTTTCTCCTGTAAATTATGGTTATAAAAAATTAGGTGAACTCATTCGAGTATGTGAGCTGTTTGAAATCGACATGAAAAATGACAATTCAGTCATGTACATAAAAGATGCCAGAAAATAAATTTCACTGGTTTTTATGATTTCAACTTTAAAAACAAGCCGATTGATATTAAAACCTTTATCAATTTCTGATAAGGATGCCATGGTAGACTTCATCATGTCAGACATGGATGTTATGCAATGGTTGCCTGGATCTGATGAGGTTTCTACCTCTGAAGGTCAGAGAAAAGTTGCCCTAGAGTATATAAAAGTTTTCACTGATCACTGGGATAAACTTGGATATGGCGGCTGGGCAGTTTATAATAGTGATAATACACTTGGCGTATTGGAAAGATTTATCGGATATTGCGGGTTTATTCCTGAACAGATTAAAGGAGAAGGCCTACTTCCGTTTTACTCAATTAAGCGTGATGTTTATCTTAAAAATAATAAAAGGGCATAAATAGTGCTGCATCCAAAACTGCCTTTTTTTAATGATACTGAAGGTCATAAGATCCCGGATGGTTTGCCCAAGGTTATTGACTCCCATGTTCATATATTCCCTGATAAGATATTTTCATCTGTATGGTCCTGGTTTGACAAGAATGCCTGGAAAATAAGATATCGAATGGATACATCCACACTTTTCCAATTTCTTCTGGATCATGGAGTAAGCCATATTATTGCATTGCAGTATGCTCATAAGCCTGGGATTTCAGGTTTTTTAAACACTTACATGGCTGAAAAGTGCAGAGAGTTTCATGGTAAAATCACGGGAATGGCTACGGTATTCCCCGGCGAAAAAGATGCTGCAGAAATTCTGCTTAAGGCTTTTGCGGACGGATTAAAAGGTGTAAAACTTCACGCCCATGTCCAGTGCTTTGACATGAACAACAATTATATGGATATCATCTATGATACCTGCGAAAAAGAACAGAAACCTATGGTCATGCATGTGGGGAGAGAGCCAAAAAGCGAAAAATACAATTGCGATCCTTACAAATTGTGTAACGCTTCCAAGCTGGAATCTATTCTAAAAAACTTTCCTAAACTTAAGATCTGTGTTCCCCATCTCGGGTTTGATGAAATCAACCAATATAAAACCCTTATTGAAAAATACGATACACTCTGGCTGGATACAACAATGGTATTAACTGATTATTTTCCCATGCCAAACAAGATTGGGCTTGAGCACTACAGACTTGACAGAATCATGTATGGCTCTGACTTCCCCAACATTCCCTACGCCTGGGACAGAGAACTCAAATGCCTGACTAAATCTTCCCTCACCTATGAAGATCTTGAAAAAGTTTTACAGAAAAATGCAGAAAAATTCTACCTGACAAAAAATAATGATTAGAGTATAATAATCGCATTGATTATAAAAATCGGAACATTAAACAAAATGGGCCCGACAGATGTTTATGATACAATCAGATCAATTGTTGATAAGCAAGGTCAAAAATAATTATAATTAAAGCTGCAAGTCAGTGAAACTCGAATTGCAGCTTTAATCTATTACATTTAAGGTGTCAGCATCAGAGTTGATTTTGCATGTTCATTAATGGCTTTATCACTGAACCACCAATACATTTTCTCACCTGACATATATGACTTGACCTGATCTTTCTGGTTGGGATGAAAAGTTCTTCCTGTGACTCCTCCTGGCAGGGCTGCCATAATTTTTTCATTGTCAGCAAAATCAGTTACCATGCGCAAAGCTGCACAATGGGTAATATCAAAGCGCTTGTCAAAATCATACCAGCCTCTATAAAGGGTTTCGCCGGAGCCACCCATGGGCATGGAACCAGATCCCAGAAGGTCTTTTGCAGCACCTTTTCTTGCAAGAGGATTGACCAAATTAAGCGTATGAAGAGCGCCCCACTGCCATTTCCCCATATCTTTGCCAAGTTTCTGGATTAACAACTCTTCTGCTTCAAGGGCAGCTTCATAAAAAAGATCTGCCATGGTTTCTGTTTTATCTTTTGTATTAATATTATCAAACCAGTCAGACTTGCCATTCAAAACCATCTGCTGGAGTCTTTCTTCCCAGAAATACCAGGAATAAAGCATTATACCTGCTTTGTCTTTTCCCAGATCATCTTCAAATACCTTTATGGCAAAGTTTGTGTATATGGTCTGAAAAATCGCAGGCGCTGCAAGATCGGGATCATCCTTAAAATCCCAGTTAAAAAGAATCTGGCCTAATCTTTTTGTATTATCATTTTTTAAAAGGATACCAGCCATGACAGGCGCAATAGATTGAGCCATCATATTTTTAGTGTCCCGCTGAAACTGCCAGAGACTATCAGCACTCAGCTTGCCCGGAGCAGACATCAACTCCTTTAACCTTTGGTAACGATAGGAGGAAGCAAAAAAGGAAGAGTAATAATAGGGATAATCACTTGTGACCGTTTTATTATTACAGGTTCCGATCCAGTTTTTTTCAGGGTTTAATACACCGGGCATTTCATCCTGGGGAATCCAGCCCAGCCAATTATCTTTTGAGTCTTTTACAGGATGGGGGAAAGAACCATCTCCATTTTCCCTCATTGGTATTTTACCAGATGCCTGATGGCCGATATTCCCGTCCTTGTCCACAAAAACCCAGTTCAAACAAATCATGGGAACTCTTTTAATGGAGGCTATCAGGTCATGACTGTTTTTTGACATAAGGATATCAATCAATCCAATATCTGATGTCATGGATTCAGCCGGGGCAAACCTGAAAGAAATCAACTTTTTGGTTTTCAGAGCTGGGAAAACACTTGATACAATAGGCCCTCTTTTTGTAGCCCGGACAACAATATCTTTTGTCTTAAAACCATTGGGATCTTTTTTATCCTTTATCTTAAGGGTCTCTTTGTAAAGGATAAAGGGAATTGATTTTTTCCCTTCAAGATAATTATTTTCATTGGCAGGATCCATGGTCTCAATATAAAGATCCTGCATATCACCGTAATTGTTGGTCATGGCAATGGCCAGGTGATTGGTTCGACCAACAGTCATTCCCGGAATCCCTGCAATCTGCGCACCAACAGACCTCAGTTCCGGCGTAATCAAACCAATGGGATACCAGACACCGGGTAGAATCCTTGGGTCAAGATGGGGGTCACCACTTAAAATTGGTGCGCCAGACCTGGACTTTACTGAAGATATTGCCCAGTTATTACTTCCTGCCCGTAATTTTCTATCCCCTGTAAAGGCAAATATATCTTGAATGCCTGTTTTCATATGAGCCAACTGATCCTTGTCAGGCAAAGGGTTTATTCCATTGTCATTAGGATCATCAACATTAAAATTAAGGGGCATTATCTGGATTGTTTTTTCATACCCAAGAGTTTCCAGAAGTGTCTGGGAAATGATTTCCGTATCAATATTGGCAGCAGTGGAGTAGCCCATATAGTAGACAATACTTAAGGAATCAGCAATATCCCATTTTTCGGCAGTTAACCCGGCAAGTTTAAACTCTAAGTGGACATCTTTTGGGCAGGTTTCAATAAATGCATTCACGCCATCAACGTATTTCTGAAATTGTGCTGCTGTTTTAGCATTAAGGACCTGTGCCTGTTTTTTTGCCATGCGATGCAGGCCAATGGTCCGCATTCTGATGTCAAGTTTTTCAGCTTTTTCTCCTGCAAGTTCACTGATCCTTCCCTGGGCCATCATGCGGGTTAGCTGCATCTGGAATAAGCGATCCTGGGCAGTAACAAACCCCTGGGCCATGAGCAGATCATCTGTATTTTCTGCATGGATGTAAGCCATGCCTTTTGCATCTCTTTTGACAACAACTTTATCCGTTAATCCGGGAAGCTTGAGTTCACCATTTACTTTATAGTCATTCAAAAACGGTAAACAAAAGAATAACCCCACACAACAAATAGAAAGAAAAACAATAAGAATCAGAATTCGACGTAACCATTTCATAGATCTGCCCTTTTTGATAATAAGATATTTTTGCAATAAACTTAGTGATCATAGGAGAGGCCGATTAATGTGTCAAGCCTTAATCTTTACGCTCAATACCGATTGGTTCAGACGGTTCTCCAAACTGCTTTACTGGCAGCTTACAATGATGTATAAAAAAGTCAGTAAATAACAAATGGAGATTATCAATGCAAATCAGAAAAGCAACAGAGTCAGACCTGAAGGATATATTGTCTGTTGGAAACAAGGCATTTGGAGAAACCCATGGGCCTGAGATTGCCTGTCTTGTTGATGATTTACTGAAAGATCCGACTGCAAAACCAATCCTTTCTCTTATTGCTGTTGATAATGATCAGGCAATCGGACATGTTCTGTTCACAAAAGTTGACATTAGCAATTCTGACAAGCCGGTATCTGCTTCAATACTTGCACCCCTTGCTGTTCTGCCTATTTTTCAAAATCAAGGTGTCGGTGGCCAGTTAATTAAAGAAGGCTTAAAAATTTTATCTTTAGCTGGCGTATCACTTGTTTTTGTTCTGGGACACCCTGACTACTATCCCCGTCACGGTTTCATACCAGCAGGTGTTCTCGGCTTTGAAGCATGCTATCCCATACCGGATGAAAATGCAGACGCATGGATGGTCAATGAACTCAAACCCGATATTATTGGCAATGTAACCGGTAAAGTGATCTGCCCTGATACGCTGAATAAACCTGAACATTGGCGCGAATAAATATTATAATGAGAATATGTAAAAAATATAATTTTCACGGGGTTACGGGATTTGAACTGGGAAGGTCTTATTTTCTCCCACCTCTCATGACAACCTATTGCTATACGCTTGGGGACATTATGATAGACACTGGGCAATTCCATATGCAAAAGGAAGTTCTGAATATTGCCCGGGATCACAGAATAAAAAGAGTTTTATTAACCCACCATCATGAAGATCACAGTGGTAATGCTGCAATAATCAAACAGAATCTAAATGCCCGGGTTTTTGGACATCCTCTGACAAAAATAAAAATGCAGGCAACATCTAAAATCCTTCCGTATCAAAAATATATGTGGGGAAAGGCAACACGACTTACAATAGAAATATTACCTGAAAAAATCAAGACTGATTTAGGAGATATTATCCCGATACACACTCCGGGACATGCAAAAGATCACACTTCATTTTTTATTCGGGATAAAGGGATATTATTTTCCGGAGATCTTTTCCTTGCAGATAAAATCAAATTTTTCCGCTCGGATGAAGTTGTAAGAACTCAGATCTTATCTCTAAAAAAAATATTAACGCTTGATTTTGATATGCTTCTTTGCGGCCACCATCCAAAACCGGCAAAAGGTAAAATCCATATTAAAAACAAATTGGATTTCTTAGAAAAGTTTGAAGGGAATGTCATTAAATTTCATCAAAAAGGATATTCTGTAAAACAAATTTTTAACGCCTTGAAACTGAAAGAAAATTATTTTATCAAATATTTCTGTTTTGGCAATGTCAGTATGATTAACGGAGTCAGGTCAGTTGTCCGTTATTGTAAAGAAAGTCAAAATTATACAGAAAAAACGTAAAGGTTAATCAGTTTATCTTCTTCTATTATATCCATCTTGCAAACTTCTTGAATGGTTGTATTCTTATTATTCATTTCAAGTTTGTTACAAGCAGCTGTTATGGCCCCAGAATGTTCTGTAAAAAACCTTACCAACTCATCTTTGGGAATCAACACGCCGGACTCAAGCAAGGCCGGTCCTAATTCTTCTAAAACCATATTGAAAAATTTTAAAACAATAATACCTTTTTCCTGTTCTAAGTTTTTTTTATCATCAATTTTGTTCAGGGAAGGCTCACTGCTCTCCATCCTCCTGAAAGTAGCCCCTGCAAGTCCGGGCATTGCTGTAGAGAGGGCAAGGATTGCGCCGTCATTGACAATTGTTTTATTAATATCACCCACAGGATTGTAGTTTAAAAACAGCGTTTTTATCCTGTTGTCAATATAATCCATACTCACATTCAATTGCTCTGAAAGCAATTCTCTGATGCTACTGCCAACAAAAATTTCTTTTTTAACCCCTTTTTCAAGAAACCAGAAAAAGGTTGAAACTATTTCCTTATCAATTGATATGTGAATATTTTCAGCATGATTATTACTCATAAAAATCCCTCGCACTTTTAAAAAATTACTTTATCTTGATTGGTTGATTACCAGTTATCCCGCCCCCTGTTATTATGGCTGCTCTTTGCCAGGCTGGTAACGATATCCTATGCCATGAACTGTTGTGATAACTTTAGGGTTTGCCGGCTGATCCTCAATTTTCTTGCGAAGTTTTGCAATATGCTGATCAAGAGTGCGTGTGGTGCCTGGATAATCTATTCCCCAGGCTTTATCCAACAGAAAATCTCTGGAAAGCACTTCTTGGGGATGATCAAAAAAAATCTGTATTAAATTTATCTCGCGCTCGGACAAATTCAATTCAATATCATTTTTGATAAACTTGTAACATTTAAAATCAATCAAATATTTTCCAAACCGTTTTATAGGCTCTTCTTTTTCAAGTTCTTTCTTTAAAGCTATTGATGATCTTCTCAGAACAGCAGCAATTCTGGCAAGCAGTTCATGAATTCCAAAAGGTTTGGTAATATAATCATCTGCGCCTAACTCAAGCCCCACAACCTTATCAATTTCCTCGCCCTTGGCTGTGAGCATTATCACCGGCACCTGGTTATTTTTTGCACGAATATCACGTAAGACATCATAACCGTTCTTTCCAGGCATCATGATATCCAGCAGCATAAGGTCAAAATCGTTTTCCGCAGCAGTTTTAATTGCCTCAGAGCCATCCTTTGCCTCCAGAATTTGGTATCCTTCACTCGCAAGAGTATCTACAAGGCCCATGCGGATATCAGGGTCGTCTTCTGCAACAAGAATTATTTTAGCGTTCATTGGTTGGTATCCTTACCTTAAAACAACTGCCTCCTCTGGGCACAGGTTCAAATAAAAGATCTCCACCAAGATCTCTTAATATCTGCCTTGCAATACTTAACCCTAAACCAGACCCCGGGAAAGTTGATGTTAATGAATTATCAATTCTATAAAATTTCTCAAATATTGCATTTTGATGTTCTTTTCCAATTCCGGGTCCATGGTCACTTATTTTAAGCAGAATAAAACCTTGAGAGTCATGATCCAAAGCAAAGGAAATAAATTTACCCTGTTTTGTATATTTTAAAGCATTATCGATAAGATTTAAAACAACCTGCTCTATTGCATCAGGGTCAGAAAGCGCTATAAAATTGCCCGGAGAAATATCTATCTTTATCTCAAAACCGGCTTTCTTGATTCTAATATTGTGAGAATCAATAATCTTAGTCAATATCTCTCTAATATCGACATTATACATATTGTAGGTTTTCCTGCCCTGCTCCAGCCTGCCAAAATCAAGAATATTATTTATAAGCCTTGTTAACCGCTGGCTTTGGGCAACCATCACTTCAAGGTAATGTTTTGTTTTTTCCTTAGATACACTTCTTCCTTCCAACATCAATTCTGCATACATTCGAATACTTGTAAGAGGCGTTTTAAGTTCATGGGAAACCGATGATACAAAAGATGTTTTCTGCATGGCATCTTTCATATGTTTACGGGTCTGAACCGTAATGATCAGCCCCCCGGAAATTATGGCTGTCATAAAAATAAAAAGCAGCAGAACAGACAGATATAAAAACCCTTTACTGTCTGGTCTGTTTTCCTGGCCCGGATATATACATAATTGCCAATGAGGTAACAGGTCAGAAAGAGCAACAGATATATCACAAATCATGGCCTGCTCCAGAGCGATATTACCAGACAAATGTTGTATCTGATTTCTACCGTCCAAAATAACAAAAGAAGGCCCTTTTTCATCCATATCAGGTAAATCAACAATCAACCTGGATAAAAGGCTGGCTATTTCCAGTTCAATACCGAATACAGGACCGTTCTCTTTCTTTTTTACCCATCCAAGTATGAAAAGCTGGTCCTGGGCGAACCAGGGAATCCATCCTGATTGAGCGGCCAAAAGATTATCAGACAAATTTGCAACTGATTTACCCCTGGCAAGATCATACAATGCTTGTTTTGAAGATTGAGGCTGGGAATCTTGCTCAGAGAATGCTGAGTCTTTATCTGAATTAAAAAATCTTTCCCCTGAAAAAAAGGAGTCAAATCTATTCATAAACTGTCTTTCTTCAAGGGTAGATGCCATCCCCTTAACCGGGTACTTAAGTAGAGATTTTTTATCCCATATAAAAACATTTCTTACCAGAGGATTAGTCTCCTCCCATAACAAGAGGGTTGGTTCCAAATTGGTTGAATCAATACCAACAAGAGCCTTGGATAAGCTTTCTTCGACTTCTCTGACTGTGGTATGAATGTTGTGAGCAAGAGCCTGGGCACGCTGTTCAAGCAACTTCTCAGCAAAGTTGTTGATTCGCTCCTGCTCGTGGAGCAGGAGCTTGAATGCAAATACACTAACAATAACAGCAGGCACGAGTAATAACACCCAGAATAAAACTATAAAACGCCTGCTTTTCATTAAAATTACCTTTTTCTTATTCAGCTTTCTGCTGATTTTTCAATTGATAAGATTTAGTCCGTAAAACTTTTCGCATTTTTTTATTCATTCCTTCTGTCTCAATAACTTCTGCCTGTTTTTCCATATCCTCGGCTTCCTCAAGAAGTAGCTCATCATTGTATTCTTTTGCAATGCTTTTCATCTTAACAGCAGATGCTTTGAGTGTCTGGGCAGCTTCTTTCTTCTTGCCTTTATCTGAGAGAGAAATCGCTTTTTCCTGCTCCATGGCATTTAAATTACGATAATATTCTCTTACTACTTTAACATTTGTGGATTTTTTTACAACTTTTGGATCCTTGCTGAATTTTGCAATTGACTTACCATAGACAACTTCACTCTTTTTTGTAAACGGATTTTCATAACTTACCCTGGCTTTTGCGATTTCCATTGTTGTACCTGTTCTGGATTCAGGTATTCTAACCTTTACAAGGGCATATTTTTCCTGCTCACCATAAAGCTGATTCATTGACAACTCAACAGTCTTCCCTCTTATTCGCCCTTCTCTACCTATAATTGAAACAGGCTCAACACCTTCAGGCATTGAAATAGTAACTCTGACTTTTTTGGCAACAACATTAAGTACATCCCCAAGTTCTGCTGCAAAAATCCCGGGTAATTCTGCACCTGTTTCAACAAAATATGAATTCCCGTCACTTTTCTGGGCCAACCGTGTCATCAAGTCCTCATTATAATCATAGCCGACACCAATGGTGGTAACAGAAATATTCTCCTTTATAAGGGCCGCACCAAGTCTGGCAAGTTCAGCCGGAGATGCCGGTCCTACATTGGCAATACCGTCAGATAAAAGTATTATCCTGTGCACATGCTCAGATCCGATATATTTTCTTATCTCAGAAGCACCCTGGCTTACTCCTCCAAAGAGTGCAGTACTGCCACCAGCAGAGATACGCTTAATTTTAGAAATAATATGATCAATATCTCGCACATTCTGGGCAGGTATTATTGTATGGACGTTGGAATCATAAACCACCATGGAAAAAATATCCGAAGATCCCAGGCGTTTAACTGCTTCAATTGCAGCCGCTTTTGCCTGTCGTATCTTTTCACCGTTCATGGAGCCTGATTTATCAAGCACTACAGAAAGATTAACCGGGGGTCTGTCAAAAGACAAAGGCACCATGGGAGCATCTAAAGTTACTTTTATAACGACTTCCTGGGCCGGCCCTGCAAAAAGAACAGATTTTTCAATCTCAACACTACAGGTTACCTTATCTTTGTGCACTTTACCCATGCATATCCCGGTTGTTAAAATCATGGACATCATAATTGTCAGTGCTAAAAATAAATGTTTCATTATTCCTCTCCTTAAATCAAGTATTATCGTTTTTTCTTCTAAATCTCAACACCTGACTGAATGATATCGGAACAGAATAAATAAAATGTCACTGGGTGGTAAAAAGGTTGTAAAAAAGTTGTAAAAATCAAAATATTATAATTTTATACATTTCTGTACTGCGGTAGAAACTCCCAGGCTGTTATTGGAAGGTGTCTGCTCAAATATTTCTTTAAGCTCATCTAAAGCATTTTCAACTACAAAACCTTTCCCTGACCAATCAAGCAGGTCTTTATCATTGTAATCATTACCAATGGAGACGACATTTTCTCTTTGAATGGATAATCTGTTTGCAATAAAAGCTGCTGCCTGGCTTTTTGAAACACCTTTATTAAAAACCTCAATCCAAAATGATTTATTATCCAGAGGAGATGTAGCAATGATAACACTGAATTGAGATAAGTCCTGCTTAATTTTCTTTATAATCTCAAAATTATTTTCAGATACTTCCTGAAAACCGTTGTGGGGCAAAACAGCTAATATTTCAGTAGATTCCTTAAAGCCGTTGAGCTTTTTACCTTGAGGTATTTCAGAAGAATACTCTTTATAAAGCTTTATTCTGTTAAAAAAATCAGGATTTTCTGTCCCATGGGATTTATAAACAAAACAATGGGTGTCCGGCACTGGTTTGTGAACCATATAGTCAAGCTTTAAACTCTCAAAATAATCAGAAATAAGAACAACATCTGGCTCTAAAAGAGAAAAACTCTTTATAATTCTACCAGTGTTATAATTCATTATCCCGGCACCAGTGGAGAATATTAAATAATCAATGGGCAATTTAAAAGAGGCATCAAAAGCAAAGGTTTTTAATGTCTTATTAAAAGAAAAAACAGATCTTCCTGTTGCGATACAAGTCACTATGCCCTGCTCCTGGAGATCTATTAATCCGTTGACGTCCTTTTTAGCAAGTGTCTTGTCATCCCTGAGAAGAGTCCTGTCAAAATCTGTAATAAATAGTTTTTTCTTAATCTGAATATTCCTCAAAAAAATTAGCTTGCCTTCTGTGATAAACTTTTTTAACCAGAGTATCAATATAATTTGTGTTTTTTCATCAAATATAATAAAAGGTCATCATGAATTCCCGGGTATTATCATCAATACTGAAACATTTGAAATCAATGCCCACTTTTGATCAGGTTGGGATCGAACAATACCGAACACTTCTGGAAGTCAGTGCAAAAGCATTTAAGCCTGATGAAAATACGACATTCAACCCTCTGAAAATTAATAATATTGATGCAGAAAAAATTATCCCCGAGGATGCATCCTCCAAAAAAACGATTCTGTTCATCCATGGAGGCGGTTATGTTGCAGGCTCTATAAACTCTCACCGGGATCTTGCATCAAGATTAGGAAAAGAAGCCAAAGCAGAAGTATTATTAATTAATTACAGACTTGCACCGGAACACCCATATCCTGCGGGGCTTAATGATGCCTTTGAGTCATATAAATACCTGCTTGATCAAAATCTTTCACCCGAACAGGTATCAATTGCAGGGGATTCTGCAGGTGGAGGTCTTGCTCTGGCTCTTCTTGCAAAGATTAAGGAAACAAAAACTCCCATGCCCGGGTCAGCTGTTTTTATGTCCCCCTGGATTGACCTTGAAAATAAAAATCCATCCATAAAAGGACAGGAAAGCGTCGACCCAATGCTGGATAAAAGAATGCTTGACCAGACAACAAAACTCTATGCCGGCAACCAGGATATTACAAATCCGCTTGTATCACCCATTAACTCTAATCTCAAAGACCTATGCCCGATACTGATACATGTTGGTGAAAACGAAGTATTGCTTGATGATTCGTTAATACTTGCAAAAAAGGCGAAAGAACACGGTGTTGATGCAAATATTGAAGTGTTTGAAGAAATGTTTCATGTGTTCCAGTATTTTGCCAGATACCTTTCTATATCAAGACTTTCACTAAAAAAGATGGGTGCGTTCATACAGGAAAAATAGCATGAGGAAAAAAAAACCCATACTGCCCATAAAAGAAAGAAGCGCAAAAACTGCAGGTTTTACATGTATTTGCAGAGCACAATCATTCCGAGAAAAAAATCCTTTTCTAAAGTGTGATGATTACATTGCTCAAACAATGATACCAGTATCTGTAAAAATATTTTTAAAGCTGAATATTATAAAATTACTTTCAGCCTTGGTGCCCAAAAGTACATATACCTATATTGCTGCCAGGACCAAATTATTTGACACTATTTTTAAGGATGCTGT
>Ga0307988_1001041_pt1 | contig 16895 bp, 10 predicted proteins | sample EllFjometagen183_FD_203166 | JGI IMG/M metagenome (GOLD analysis project Ga0307988, IMG submission 203166) | Marine microbial communities from Ellis Fjord, Antarctic Ocean - #183 | ecosystem: Environmental > Aquatic > Marine > Unclassified | place: Southern Ocean | collected 2014-10-08 | reverse complement strand
TAACCAGGCAACTATTTTCTCATCGTCTGACTCAACCTTACTTGCTACTGTCATTGGATGAAGAATATATGCTTCGCCACCTTTATCCATTTGCCCCGCATGAACTTCTGTTGCAATGTTTTTTGCCACATTAATCATATCATTCATAGCAATAAATCCCCTTTTAATTATAACACTTTCAGATAAGCGTACTATCTTGTATATAGCTCATGCCATCGTGGTTGCATTTTGGATACACTTCTTCAGATAACTAATACATAACATATTTACAGCTGGTTCCGTGGTTCCCATTTTGGTTCCCATCCTTCGAGATACTTATATTTACTTATCTCACTTTATTGCATAAACTCATAATGAATACCCTTGCTTATAGTACTTAAAGGTGTATAAAATATGTATAGTTTTACTGGATAAGTGCTATCCTATAATATATAATTGTGATAGAATATTTAGTGGCTATAATTAGGCGTTCGTTTTTTTATGCGTTCGCCCTTAAATAGGTATTAATTAAAGGAGAAACAATATGAGCAAGGTTTTTAAAACCATGAACGGAAATAATGCCGCTTCGCATGTTGCATATGCATTCACAGAAGTAGCTGGTATTTATCCGATCACACCTTCATCTGTCATGGCTGAATTCATTGATGAATGGGCAGCCCATGGCCAAAAGAATATTTTCGGTCAAACAGTCAAAGTCGTTGAAATGCAATCCGAGGCAGGAGCAGCAGGAACAGTACACGGATCACTTCAGGGCGGAGCACTCACTACTACATTTACAGCTTCACAGGGGTTATTACTTATGATCCCTAACATGTACAAAATATCCGGAGAACTTCTTCCCGGCGTATTCCACGTCAGCGCACGTGCCGTAGCGGGTCATGCCCTTTCAATTTTCGGAGACCATTCCGATGTAATGGCTACTCGTCAAACCGGTTTTGCACTTTTGGCATCCGGCGGCGTACAGGAAGTTATGGACCTAGGTGGTATTGCACATCTTGCTGCAATAGAATCCAAAGTTCCTTTCGTACATTTCTTTGATGGTTTCAGGACTTCACACGAATTTCAGAAAATCGAAGTTATGGATTATGACGATCTAAAAAACCTCGTAGATTTTGAAGCTGTTAAAGAATTCAAAGCAAATGCATTGAATCCTGAACATCCTGTACTAAGAGGAACAGCACAGAATCCTGACATCTTCTTCCAGGCAAAAGAATCTGCTAATAAATATTATGATGCAGTTCCTGATATCGTTGATAAGTATATGAAGGAAATCAGCAAAATCACCGGCAGAACATATAATCTGTTTGATTATATCGGAGCTCCTGATGCGCAGCGTCTTGTAATTGCAATGGGTTCCGTTTGCGACACTATTGAAGAAACAGTTAACCGTATGGTTGAACAAGGCGAAAAAGTCGGTCTTCTAAAAGTCAGACTTTACAGACCTTTCTCCATCAAACATATGATGGCTGCAATTCCTGATACAGTTACTAAAATTTCTACTCTTGACAGAACTAAAGAACCCGGTTCAGTCGGCGAACCTCTTTATGTTGATGTTAAAGCTTCTTTCTATGATGCAGATAAAAAACCTCTTATCGTAGGAGGACGTTATGGTCTTGGTTCAAAAGATACAACTCCTGATCAGATCGTTGCAGTTTTTGAAAATCTTAATAATGAAAAACCTAAAAATGGTTTCACAATCGGAATCAACGATGATGTAACTCATCTTTCTCTTGAACTTGGTGATCATTTTGACACAGCTCCTAAAGGAACAGTAAGCTGTAAATTCTGGGGACTCGGAGCTGACGGTACTGTAGGTGCTAACAAAAACACCATTAAAATTATCGGTGACCACACTGATATGTATGCTCAAGCATATTTCTCATATGACTCCAAGAAGTCCGGCGGTATCACTGTATCTCATTTGAGATTCGGTAAAACGCCTATCAAATCAACCTACCTTATAAGCAGAGCTGATTTTGTAGCATGCCACCAGCCTTCATTTATTGATAAATACAACATGGCTCAGGATGTTAAACCTGGCGGAAACTTCCTTCTTAATACAGGATGGAACGTTGATGAACTTTCCGAACTCCTTCCTGCTGCTATGAAACAGTATATTGCCAACAACAACATTAACTTCTATACCATCGACGCTGTTCATATTGCTGAAAAAATCGGTCTCGGCGGTCGAATCAACATGGTTATGATGTCTGCTTTCTTCAAACTTGCTAAAGTTATTCCAATGGATGACGCTGTTAAGTATATGAAGGATGCTATCGTTTACTCATATGGCAAAAAGGGTGAAAAAATCGTCAACATGAATTATGAAGCAGTTGACCAGGGAATCGGTGCACTTGTTGAAGTCGCAGTTCCCAAAAGCTGGAAAACAGCTGTTGAAGATGAAATTGTTTCAAATGACGACACACCTGATTTTGTTAAAAATGTTGCAAACATAATGAACGCACAACAGGGTGATACTCTTCCTGTTAGCACATTCATTGGCAGAGAAGACGGCACATTCCCCGCAGGAACAACAGAGTTCGAAAAACGCGGAATCGCTGTTAATGTTCCCGAATGGCAAATTGATAACTGTATTCAGTGTAATCAGTGTGCTTATGTTTGTCCTCATGCTGTAATCAGACCTGTTCTTGTAAGCGAAGAAGAACTTGCTGCCGCACCTGAAGGATTTACAACTAAAAAATCTATAGGCAAGGGTCTTGAAGGAACTACTTTCAGAATCCAGATTTCACCTCTCGATTGTACCGGTTGCGGAAACTGTGCTCAGGTTTGTCCTTCTAAAGAAAAATCACTTATTATGAAGGCACAGGAATCACAGCATGATCAGATTGAAAACTGGGATTATTCACTGACAGTAAGCAAGAAACCTAATCCAATGAATAAATACACCGTTAAGGGCAGCCAGTTCGAGAAACCTTATTTCGAATTCTCAGGCGCATGTCCCGGATGCGGAGAAACACCATATCTTAAACTTGTAACTCAGCTTTACGGTGACAGGATGATGATTGCAAACGCAACAGGTTGTTCCTCAATCTGGGGTGGAAGCGCACCTGCTACACCATTCTGCACAGATGATAACGGAAATGGACCAGCATGGGCCAACTCACTGTTTGAAGATAATGCTGAATACGGTTTCGGAATGCACCTCGCTTCTGAACAGATGCGCAGCAGAATAGCCGATCTTTGTACTTCACTTATTGAAGGAACAGCTTGTGATTGTCTAAAAGAAGCTGCACAGGGATGGCTTGATTCACGTTATGACGGCGAAACAACAAGAGCCGCAAAAAACAACCTTATGACAGCACTTACTTCCTGTTCTTCCGGAGACTGCAAAAATGATGATGCAACACAGCCTGTTGTTGATGAGCTTGTTGAAAAAGAAGGCTTCATGGTTAAGCGTTCACAATGGATCGTCGGTGGAGACGGATGGGCTTATGACATGGGTTTCGGTGGACTTGACCATGTTCTCGCTTCCGGCGAAGACGTTAATGTCCTCGTATTTGATACAGAAGTTTACTCAAACACAGGCGGACAGGCTTCTAAAGCTACCCCAACCGGATCAGTTGCTAAATTTGCAGCAGCCGGCAAACCAATTAAGAAAAAAGACCTCGGAATGATGGCAATGACTTATGGTTATGTATATGTTGCACAGGTTGCACAGGGCGCTAACCAAGCTCAGTTCATTAAAGCCGTTAAGGAAGCTGAAAGCTATCATGGTCCTTCACTTATAATCGCATACTCTCCATGTATTAACCATGGAATCAAAGCCGGCATGGGCTGCGCACAGCTTCAGGAAAAGAAAGCTGTTGAAGCAGGATACTGGCACATGTACAGGTTCAATCCGGTTCTCAAGGAAGATGGAAAGAATCCATTCTCACTTGATTCCAAAGAACCTTCAGCTGACTTCCAGAAATTCCTAATGAGCGAAAACCGTTATGCATCACTTACAAGGTCCTTCCCGGACAGAGCAAAAGAACTGTTTGTGAAAACCGAAAAAGATGCAAAAGAACGTTACGAAGGCTACAAAAAACTAGCTGAGTAATCTTCTATCCAAACAATACAAATGGCCGCTTCATCGAAGCGGCTCTTTTTTTGTTGATTTATCCCTAGGGTCTATTTTCATTTTTTTGTTGATTTGTCCCTAGGGTCTATTTTCATTTTTTTATATTTATGCTTTCATGCTATGAAGTTTGCCGATACTGTACCCACATAATTTGCTAAGTTGGCTTAGTGTTATTCCTCTAAACCATGAAATTCTAATTATTTGTTTTTGTGTTTCTTCATCAATGGATTTTCTGTCAAATTTTGTTTTCGAAGTTAATTTACGAAGGATTTTATAGAAGAGTTCCTCCGCGATATCATCTTCCATTCTGTGGATTTCTATGTCATCAACCCAAAGATCATCACCATCAGACTTTAAATATTCTTCATATCCTACTTTACAGACTTTTTTAAATACTTCATCAACATAGTCAAAATTTATTAGTCTGAAAATATCCTTTTCTTTTGTTGGTGTTACCCATGGATATTCGTAAATACTATTAGTCATCCCTGCTGCAACCGGATTTCTAATGATATACCTATACACTTTGGTAAAAGCATAGTCTGTCAATATTGGATTACTCTCAAATGGACCATCAAAAACACTACCTTTATGATTATATTTTTTATTATAATACCTCGCATACATACTGTTGATTGTGTCCATTATTAGAGGTAGATTTTTGCCAACATCTTTTAGAAGAATATGATAATGATTTGTCATCAGGCATATAGCATATATTATAAATCCAAATTTTTCCTGGCAGTATTCAATACACTTGAGGTAAAATATAAAATCATTTATATCATGGTACAAGGTCATGTGGTTGTGCCCTCGATTATATACATGATAAATTCCATTTTCATATAATGTGCGTGCTATAGTTGTCATATACTAATTATATAGTTGTGATGCAAAAAGTCTTTATCTACCCAGTATAAATTTCCTCCAAAATTATACTGACAGGTTAAATAAAACAAAAAATGAAAATTGTCCCTAGGGATAATTTTCATTTTTTTGTCGATTTGTCCCTAGGGACAATTTTCAAAAGAGTTTGGCGATGGTGTAGACTAGGAGGCCGAGGTAGTTGCCGACGGCGTAGCCTACAAGGCCAGAAGTGATACCGGCTACAATAACTTCTTTGTTTTTTATTGCATTGGCAACAGGGATTACAAATGCCGGGCCATATACGCCAGCAGTTGATGTGATTATTGCTGTATCGACATCAATCCGGAATATTATTGCAAAGATCAAATGAATGAAAATTGCTCCGAGCATTGCAACTGCTACAAATCCAAGTATCTGCGGAGACATTTTCAACATTTCCTGGATATCAACCAATGACCCAAGGGCCAGCGAAAATGCAAGAATTATGTATTGTCCCACATCAAATGTGAATTTGATTTTCTTGATTTTTTTAACAAATGACAGCCCCACTCCAACAGTGGTGACGCCCATCATTATTATTGCGACATTCATTTCACCTGTTAGAAGAAGAGCTATTCCAACGCTTACACCAAGTCCGGCTATACATATCAACATGGCAATGAATATACCACCTGCTGCTTTCTTTTTTTTATCCTTATCAAGCTCCATGAAATATTCTTTATCTTCTTCTATAGCCACAGGACCTTCGCTTTTATATGCTGGAAGAATTTTAGAAAGCAATGGCTTAATTACACTGATCAATAACAAGAAATATGCTCCACCGATAATCTGATCACAGGCATTGACCAATACTATTGTATTTTGATTTGCTTTAAGGGCCATCCCAACAGCCATCAGATTTGGTGTTCCACCTGTATATACGCCTATCATCATTCCGGAAACTTTAGCAAATTCATCCACAGTTCCTCGGAATATCCATGCTGCAAGAAGAGCTGCTAAAAATGCTGCCAAAATCATCAACAGAAATGAAACAACTGTTTTTTTAGCGGATTTTATCCATTTCAAAAAATCTGCTGAGAACAAAATCAAGGGAATGGCCAATGGAACACTAACCTCTGAAATTGTCATCGACAGTCCTCTGTCCAAAGGGAGTCCCGGGATATTTCCCCAAACAATACCAATTGCATATGCAATGAGTATAGGACTCAATGTTTTAACAACTTTATATTTTTTTTGAGCCCAAAGAAGACCCATGGGGACTGCAAATATTATTAATATTTGTATAATTTGAAGCATTTTTTCTCCTATCGCGACCAGCGGTCATCAAGTTCCGGAAACGCCGGAAAACTAACATGAGGCTCAGTTTGATACCAGTAAGCTACCGAAGCTATATCTTCTGTGAGCGGCTGATATTTTCCATTAGGCCACCATCCCAGGGCCTGCATTGTTACTTTTAACTCTTTATCAAAACGTATCGGATCCATTACATGCCATCTGTACATGCTGTGCTTTGGAACCTTGCCTTCAGATATCTCTGAATAAGGTAGCCCCAAAAATGGTGTTGAATAGTTTCTGGCAAATGTGGTTTTGTAGTCGCCACCAAAGTTCCAGGCACCACCGAAATAATCCTCTGTTCCTGTTCCGCAGATAGTAGGGTACTCTCCATCTCCGTCCATAAAGAATTTAATTTCACCCTCGCCCCACCAGCAGTCGGAATACTGCATCCATGCCATGTAAGTGCCTACATATTGGCCTTTGCCCTTTATATCAGCTACAATCACATGCTCTGGATATTCACGGGTGGTCATAGAACGTCTCCACTGTGCATGAAAATATGCAGCATCATCTTCAACTTCCATTTCATCAAATGTAATCTGGAAAAAGAATCCGCGAACTTCCTCAAAATGGTCGTTGGTAAAAGTTATTTTGAAACCTTTTCTAAATGGCATGGGCCAGTAACAGTTCATGCCCCCGTTAGGATTCACGACAACCGGCAGAGAATTAACATCGTATCGTTTTCCATGTCCCATTGCATAAAAATCTGCAAATGGAACTTCAACAGAAGGTTCATCTTCGCCATCCCAATAGAATCTCAAAACTCCGGCACGTGACATTCTACTGTCCGCTGTCATCCAAATATGCTTTATAATACCGCTACCACTGTAATCAGCAAGCACTGCCGTTTCTCCAGCTTTTACCTTTATGCACGGCTTGATTTTCCATCCCTTACCCAATTTAGCTCCCGCTCCTTCTCCATTGGGTTCTGCCATAGCTCCCATACCGAGTTCTCCGGTTGGATTTTCCGCACATATTGATCTAGTTTTTGCATTTGACATTCTGTAAAGTGAACCTAAACTATTATCAAACATTATACTCTCCCTATAAATAACCTGGTTTTTATCAAATTTCGACAAATTGACCATGGGTGAATTTATCGTTTTGTATTAGTTGATACTATTTGGTGCCGTATTTATTACTATCAGCTATAAACATATCCATGAACACCTTTAGACTGACCGGCTCATATATAACATTGTTTTCACCTTCAATACTTAGTTGACCACCTCTAAAAACAGGAACTCCATTGACCAACCTCATATTAACAGTTGCCTTGACCGGCTTTGTGCTTCTACGGCATATAGCGCGGGTGGTTACTTCCTCAATATCCTGAGCCAGAGCAAACAAATAAGTACTGCCTTCAAATGGTTCTCCGCGGAAATCACATTTAAGTCCAAAACAAATAACCGGTATATTTAGTTGGGTAACTATTTTTGCACAATCAAATACGTTCTCTTTGCTTAGAAACTGAGCCTCATCAATAAGAACAACCTTTGTATCAGGATGTTTTCTGACCTCATCATAAAGCCAGTCAGCATCATGCTTAATAAGAAAATCACACTTACGCTTCAACATATCCTTGCCTATTCTGGCAATTATACAGTTATCGGCTTTTGTGTCATTCTCTGGTTTTAGGGCAAGAATCTTCTCGCCGTTGTTTCTTTCATAGTCATGGGCAATCTGCAGCAACTGGGTAGATTTTCCAGCATTCATGACAGCATATCTGTAATAAAGTTTTGACATGTTTCCCCCGTAACATATTTTTCAATCTATATTATATCAACCCTCTGAGGGTTTTGCTATTTCATTTTTCCTAATTTTTTCAATTTGGTGATTATTTCGGAAAATTCAAAATTCTTTGCCATACCAAACACTTCATATTCCGGAACAAAAGGAGCTTCACATTTCATAATTTTTTCAAATGAATTTATGTAATCAACCAGTCTTAAGTTTTTCACCTCTTTACTGAACAAAGCAGCAATTGCAACCTCAGGACAGGCCTTTCCATATGCCACAAATACCGTATCTTTTTCAGATAAAGTCAGACTAAGCAGAACATCGTTTACACGCATTGCCATCATTGAGGTTCCGGCCATCATGGCATCATTGCACAACTTGTGCATAGTTCCATATTTTTCATAGTATCCGGCATTATTAATCTGCGCAGTTTTTACAGCCCCATTTCCACGGACATCAACTATGAAAACATCTCCATTTTTCAAATAAGCTCGTATATCTTTTTCATGTTTTTTCATATCCAGAGATCCATTTTCAAAAAACATATATGTAACGCCACTGCCTTTATCACCATCAATATAAACACCGGCATTGGCCAATCCGTCTTCGGTAATCCAAAACACATTTTCGGCAACATGACCATGATAATCAAAGGGGTTTAGCTGCTTTTCCATTGGCCTGCGTCCATGTTTATCAATTTCCATAACACTTTTTATTCGATCTTTAAGGTCACCGCTGCGGTTTTTCTTTTTGATATATTCTTTATAGATCAACTGGTCTAGAGAAACGGCATCATCATATTCTTTTAGTACGTTTCCTGTATTTGTACAAAGTAGCTCATCCTCTTTCACAATATACTCATAGGGATTATAATCTGCATGATATTCTCTGCCAAGAAAATGTCTCATAAACCATTCTACAAGGCCATGCCTTAGATTATCGTGCAGACCATGCATGTTTTTATCGATTACTATGTCTGTATTTTTTTCTTTTCCGTAAAGGGAGTATATTTTCTTTGCTCTCTTCAAAGAGTACAATGCTCCTTCAATTGGGAAAAAGTCATATTGCTGACTTAAAAGCCTAAATGGTTTTGGTGCAAAACAACTTATAAATTCCCCATAATCAAGACCAAAATTTGCACAATTAAAAATGTTCTGTTCACTATCATGGGCATGGCCTTTAACTACATATTGCTTGCGCCCATTGACATAGCATCCCGGCGCGGCTGCTGCTATTCTGGAATCAACCATTGATATGTAGCAAGTCTGTGTTCCTCCGCCGGAATTACCACATGCTCCGATTTTAGTTTTATCTATAAAATCTAATGATGTAAGAAAATCAATTGACCTTATAAGGTTCCATATAAAGTATCTAGCAATATTCATTCCTGCAAGACTGCACGTCAGCCCCATATATGAATGTTCATGAACACCCCATCTGACATCATCTCTGTCAGGCATTTGAATCAGTTCCCCTTGTCCGGGAGGATCAACAGCCAACACAGCCATGCCGTTTAGAACTAACTCAATTGCTGCAAGTTGATATTTGAGTTCAGCTTTAGCGGGTTTACTGTGACCAGCGGCAAGAAGAATTCCAGGAATAATTCCATTGATGTTCTTAGGGACATATAGATTTGCAGTAACATAAACGTGAGGGAGACTTTGGTAAACAACCTTTTTAATTGTGTATTTGCCCTTATCGATTTCACCTGTATAGTTGGAATTTAGATTGCATTTTTCAAAATCAAGTCCGCCTATAGACTTAATAAATTCAGCTCTGATTTCAGCAGCTTTTTCTTCCCACTCAACAGGCGATTTAATTTCATCCTTAATTTTTTCTTGTTCTTCTAATCCGCGAATTACCTTCCCGTATATCAAATTAGGCAGTTCATATTCCGGATTTCTATAAGAGTCTAAAAATCTATTAAACATGTTCCCCTCCGTTTTAGCGATTTGTCCCTAGGGACAAATCGTCAATTTTTATGTTATAAGGCGTGTGTAGGTTTCTTCTATGGTATGGGCCATTATTGCAGCTGTGTAATTTTTTTTGTATTCGATTATTGTTTCTTCTGAAAATTTCTTATATGTTTTTTCGTCATCAAGCAGTTGGGTTATAGCATCAGACAGAGCGGTTTCGTCTTTTATGGGAACCAGTACTCCTGTTTCTCCATTGCGGACCTGATAAGGATTTCCTCCATAATTTGTTGCAATAACAGGTTTGCCCAAACTCATTGCTTCAAGCATCGCAATACTAGAAGCTTCAGTACCATATGAGGCGTTAACAAAAACATCCATAATATTTACAACGGTCGAAACATCATCAAGAAAGCCTGTGAAGATAACTTTGTCAGAAATCCCGAGGTTTTCAGCAAGTTCTTTTAAGTCTGTTTCTATTCCTCCGCTACCGGCAATGATAAATTTTATTTTTATTCCTTTATCAATACACTTTTTAGCCGCTTTAATAAAAAACTCATGTCCCTTTACAGGTTCTAGCCTACCAACCATTCCCGCTACTTTTTCACCAGTATCTATATTATAATTTTTACGAACTGCTGATTTTTCATTGTCGTTTAATATAGTCATTGGCTCAACGCCATTCATCATAACCTTAATCATTGATTCAGGAACCCCTGTTTCAGTAAGATTTTCTTTAACAGCTTCTGATATTGCGATAACCTTGTCTGAAAACAACTTTGCTGTTATTCGGCCTATTAATCTTCCAGGTCCACTTGTCATAAAAGCTGAAGACGGGTACGCGCAATGTCGGGTATAGATAATTTTGCTTTTACCAACAAGCCGCGCAGATATTCTTGCAGATAAACTTGCATGAGTATGTACAATATCAGGTTTCAATTCCTTTAGTAACCTACGCATGGGAAATATTGATTTTATATCCATGGACTTCCCAATAAGCTTATCAAAAGGAATAATCGTAGCACCATAACCGTCTAAATGAGTTTCTAATGGGCTTCCTGCAGGCAGTACAACACTTACATCAAATTTATCTTTATCATAATGAGAAAGATAATTCTGAAGAACTTTTCCTGCGCCGCCTATATTTGTATCGGTTATTACATTTACTATTTTCAATTTATTCATCAATAACCGCCTTTTTATTAATCATCGCAAATGCAAAGCTAAACGCTATAAACATCCAGAATACTAATACTATCCGGTAATTATAAAATACATTATCGAATATTCCCTGCACAAAAATTCCTACGAAGGCCGCTGTAAGGCCTGCCCCCATATGCTTTTTGAAGCTCCCACCACTGAATGCTGTAGAAATGCTATTTTTCAAACCTACTACCGCAACCCAAATGAATCCAATAAATCCGGCTATTCCGGTTTCACTTATAATATTTAAATACATATTATGAGGATGGGGAGCTATTATTCCGTTATATGCGTACGCTGAATATACACCACTGAATGCTTTGGTGCCCAGACCAACTCCTGTAAGCCAGTAATCCTTTAACATAGAGAATGTGCCTAGCCATATATACAAACGATAAAGAGAGGATGAATCCTCAAGATTTCCAATGCTCAGTAACCTTACCATAATAGATTCAGGCAATATAAACGGCATTACTATAACCGCTGCAAAAAACAACCATAAAAACCGTCTGTCTGCGATCACAAAGTAAATAAATATTCCAGCAGCAAGTCCGATCCAGCAGCCTCTTGACATGGTAAGCAACATCGCCACAACCATTAAAAGGGTTGCACCGGCCCACAATACTTTATATAACCATCTCTTAGAACTAAAAAACAGTACAACCCCAAGAGGTATTGTAAATAAGAGATACTCTCCATAGACATTGGGATTTTCAAAAGTTGAATATATTCTGACCATTCCTTCGAACATTTCTGAGTCAATCCATCCTACTTCAATGTTCCCTGTCAGATATTGATATATTCCAATAAGAGCCGTTCCAAGTGCTGCAACAGCTGCTGCCAGAAGAATAGATTTTAATGCAATTTTAGTTTTCACTAAAATAATAAATAAAAATACAACAGATATAAACAATGTATATATCATTGCAATTGGTATGCTGTCTGCTATTGCAAAGGAAAGAATACCGCCTGAAATAATAATGATTGTATATACCAGTGCTGCTTTGCCTTTAATAAAAGCGCCTTTGCAGGACAACTTACCTACTGATGCATTTAAAACAACACCTATCCAGACAAGCCCAATAAGACCGGCTGCCAGTATAGTAGGAATAAATGCGATAGTCAGAGCCAATCCAACCAACCCGATTATCGGCCAGACAATTACAATAGGAACCGCAAAGACTGCTACAATACCTGCCGCTGCATAAAGTGTAGGCAGCAACACGGGGAATACAGAAATCAGAAGACCCAACACAACTGCCAGTACATAGTGAGACTGGGTTTTACGTTGATCACTAAGTTTCAATTTACTAAGGTTTCCGGCTTTTCCACCTATGAATTTTACAAACCAGCTGCTATTTAGAATGGTAAAAAGATTTACTTCAGTTAAGTATAGAAGACCACCAACTATTATTAGTACAATTGCTGCTATGATGCTTTTTAACCCAATAACGCTGAAAATCCCAGTTAATAGTAAATATGACGCCCCTGATACTGCAGATATTATTCCAAATGCTCTAATAGGTTGGAATAGTATATTGGAATAAAAATCATAAATTGTTGCCATAATCCTACTGGATTTTATAATTAACTTTAATAAATCTCCAAGCTTTTTCAAACCCTTGCTTATCTGTATTGAAAAACCGGAAAAAATCTCTGCAAACCGGCTTTTTGACGAAGTGGTAAAATCAGCTGGTTTCATTAAACTGCCAATAATAAAACTATTGCGAACAACTCTTTTCAAAAATTCAGAAACAGATGAAAAAATTCTATATGCGAAACTATCATATATTATATTCAATATACCTTTCCAAATTTTTGATAATGCTGAAACAATAACGCTATCCACTAATTTCCCTTTCCGATTTTCTCTTTTGCCCACTTATAATAGTATGCGAAAGTGGGAGATTTCAATAGAGCCATCATAACTGCATACACAGTCAGCCCTATTAATACTGCAGCTAATACAAGTAATAGCTCCACACCAAGTCCGGCATTACTTTTATCAATTATGAGTGTTTTAAAAAGCAGAACGGCTACCCCCATCATCGAAGATCCTATTATGCCTTTGACTAACTCTGCCGTGCTACGACCTTTCAATATCCCTCCTGTGCTCCTGTTAAACAAGATGACAAGAATTATAGCTGCCAATGTTATCCCTATAGAAAATGCAAGGCTTACATATCCAAGATCAAGTTCTGTCCTAAAAACTACGACATAGGATAAAGTGAACGCTACGACCAATGTCAAAACTGACATTATTGTAGGTGCAATAACTTTTTTTCGAGCATAATATGCTTTAGAAGTTATCTCATAAAGTGAATAGCCGAAAATTGCAGGGCAGAATCCGGCAAATGCCCTTGCCGTCAACAATGCGTTTTCTGCGGTAAAAGCACCTCTCTCATATACAATAGAAATTAAGTTTGGACTTAACAGATATGCTCCGACTGACAACGGAATTATAAAAAAGACTACGCTTTCAAAAGCTCTTCTATATGTATTGTTAAATGGCTCGGGGTCGGAATCTTCAGCCTGCCTCGACATCAATGGAAACAGATAGTTCATCATTGCAAATACAAATATTCCTGCAAGAATAAGGTAAAGCCTATTGGCATATTTAATTGCCGCAACAGATTCATCGCCCATAAACGATGCAAAAGCTCCAAGCATAAAAAGTGATACCGGAGTTACCCAGGAACCAATAAGTATAGGCAGAACCATTTTTGACACTTTTTTAATCCCAGGATCATTAAATCGCATAGACGGAGTGTAAATGAAGTTTTTTCGCTTTATAAACGGTATTTGAATAAGAACCTGCATCATCCAGGCAATAAGGAATGTGACTGCCAATCCTACGATCCCATAATGTTTATTTAAGAATATTAGATAAATTATTGTCAGTACATTTGGAAACAGGCTAATCATTGCCGGGATTGTAAACTGCCCCATAGACTGCAGTATACTGACCATTGAAAATGCTAGTCCTGCCATTATTGCTGTTGGGAACAGTATTTTCAATAATTGCGAGGCAAGAGCCTGCACCTCGGAACTGCCACCCGGAAGGAATAATACAATTAATTGTTCTGAAAATATGATACCAATCACTGCCAGTACTGCTGTTAACAAAAATATGATGTTTATAAATCGAGATGCAAAGAGAAATCCCCCATCAGTATCATCATTTTTTAAATATTTATTAAATACCGGAATAAAAGTTGATGTTACAGCCGCTCCAAAGGCAAGGTCAAAAAACTTAAGAGGAATATCAGCTGCCGTTGAAAATGCTGCCGCTTCAATGCCTGCACCATAATAGCCTGCAAGAAACATCTCCCTCACCAGTCCAAGAAGCTTGCTAATCAGTATGATGAACATTATGAGACCTATTGTCTTTACTGCTTTTTTATTCATCAGTAATCTCCCCATACAACAAATTTATAGCGAGGCTTGCGTTTTTTGAAGACAACTTTCTTAACTTAACCATATTACTTTCAAGCTTGCTTATATATAAATCTCTGTCTTTAACAACTTTATCTATGATAACTGTAGTTTTTTCAAATTCCAGCTCTTCAATAAGTCCCCCGTCTTCCTGTTCCATAAGTTCTATGAAGTACCGCACTTTTGGATCATATACAATACCAACTACAGGTGTACTAGTTATTGATGCATAAATCAAAGAATGTAGTCGCATACCAACAAGAAGATCGGCCCTTGATATTATACCAACAAGATTCCTTGCTCTGTTTTCATCTTCTACCAATATTGCAGGATTTTTCATAAGCTCGATAATCTCAGCTGATATCCGGGCGTCCTTTTTTGTGTTCAGCGGTACAAAAATCGGCAGCAAATTATACTTTTCGTAAACATAATCAGCTATCTTAGCAAACACAGGTTCAAAATCGCCTTCCATACCTTTCCATGGACGAACTGAAAATACTGCGGTTTTGCGGTTTTTTGGAATATTGTATTTTTTCATAATTCTATCAACGGTTATTGAATCCGGTTTTGTAAAACTAATTACCGGATCCGCTGTAATACACATCTTCGGTTTTGATACTCCTATATCTAAAAGCATTTTATAAGAATGCGGTTCTCTCACTGTTATAACATCCGCTTTATTAAGAACTCCTGCGGCAATTTTAACTGAAGCCTTTCTAATAAGGGGGCCTATTCCGTTTGCATACAACATTACTTTAAGTCCTTTGAATTTTGCATAATTCATAAGGCTAGTGTAGTACACCATTGACTGGAAGCTGGTAAGATCCTGTACCAGATTACCACCTCCACTTATTAACATTCCTGTTCTTCCAAATATTCTAAACAGTGATATTGGATTTGCCCGTGCCATTGAATCCACACCATATCTCTTAGATGTTTCTCCGGGTTTTTTTGACAAAACTAAAAGACGGATATCCTCTTTTTTATCTCGAAGCTCACGCAAGATTGAAGCAAGCATGGCTTCATCACCACTGTTATCAAACCCATAATATCCGGATAATACTGCATGATAATACTTAGGAGGAGTTGTCTTTTCACTAAATGCCTTATGGTACATTGCTATGGCATCTTCGGCCATCTTATCTACTGTATAGTATTCCCTCACAGTACGATAATTTAATTTTGCATTCTTGTTTCGTACATCAGCATTCTTTATCAAAAGAAGCAGATCAGTCTGAAATTTAAGTTCATCAGGATAAGCCATGCCTCTGCACGTCATATTTGTCTCAATCGCCTTGTCTTTGCTATCTTCATCCATTATTCCCAGATAACCAAAATCTCCGCATAAAACAACCGGTTTTTCCATTGCCATAGCTTCTAGTGCAGCTCTGCTGATGCCGGCGAATATATTGGTTACTGAAAGAATCGCACCAATATCACTTCTGGCTCCTGTTAATTTTATTACTTCTCGTCCTATGCGTTTATTTATTGCGGCAGCTTTATCTCTCAACCTATCAAATTGATTGCCGCTTCCAACTACTAAAATACGCAAGTTTTTAATTTCCTTATTCAACTTTTCAGCACTGTTTGCAAGCATAAAAGCAGTTTTAGAACTGTCTTTATCAAGCCGGCATATTGTCGAAATTATGCAGTCGCCTTCTTTAAATTTAAGTTCATCTAATATTTCCGGTTCTGCTTCCCTGGGATAAAAAACCTCATCATTTATTCCATTAACCGTCAGTGAAGCTCGTTCTTCATCATACTTATAATTCTCAATCAGATATTCATTAATATCTCTGCTTACAGAAAGTGTGTAACTGCCCCATCTGGTAAATATTTTAAAGAGTAACGATGTTCGAAACTCACCGTGCACCGTCGTAACAAACGGTATATTTAGTTTTTTGCATATAAAATTGCATAAAAAAGCTGGTATTCGTGCATGCGCATGTACTATGTCTATATTCTGGTTGATTATAATTTTTCGCAAAAGAAAATATGATTTTAGTAAACTTCCCGGATTTTTTGTATGAAGTGGCACTTTAATATGATTAACTCCACCGATTTTGAGTTCGCCCTCAAAAATACCACCATTTGAAACAACCGTTACCCTATGTCCGAATTTTGCCAGTTTTCTGGACAATTCAACAACATGGGTCTCCGCGCCGCCGATATCAAGAGCCATAGTAGCTATGAGGATGCTTCGTTGTTTCATTTTTCCTCCAGAGATATGACCTGACCGATGGTTGTGTACCTTCTTGTCGAGAATTCTATTGATGTGCCTGTAAAAGCATTCCAATTATTGTGTATGATATAACCTTCTC
>Ga0307988_1001040_pt1 | contig 16897 bp, 14 predicted proteins | sample EllFjometagen183_FD_203166 | JGI IMG/M metagenome (GOLD analysis project Ga0307988, IMG submission 203166) | Marine microbial communities from Ellis Fjord, Antarctic Ocean - #183 | ecosystem: Environmental > Aquatic > Marine > Unclassified | place: Southern Ocean | collected 2014-10-08 | reverse complement strand
ACTCAATCTGTTCTTCTCTTTCAATCCGTTATCTATTCCCGCTCGCTCATCCACGTACATTCTCCCTGCGTATGTTCGCCCCGAGTGCGGCAAGTTTCGTTTCCATGTGATCGTATCCCCTGTCGAGATGATAGACCCTGTCAACAATAGTTGTGCCTTTGGCGGCAAGGCCAGCTAGCACCAGCGCTGCTCCTGCGCGAAGGTCTGACGCCATCACCGGCGCTCCAACGAGGCTCGGCACTCCGACGACAATCGCCTTGTCACCGGCGACACGGATGTTTGCGCCCATGCGGATCAGTTCTGCGGCGTGGGTGAATCTGTTTTCAAAGACCGTCTCCCACACAAATGAGACACCGTCCGAAACACTCAGGCATGCCATGAGCGGCGCCTGGAGGTCTGTGGGGAAACCGGGATGCGGCATGGTGGTGATATCGACAGCCGTCATACGGCTCGGGCCTTTTACTATAAGGGAATTATCTGCTGGATAATCGAAGGCGACACCCATGTCGCTGAGTTTGCTGATTGCTATGCGCAGGTGCGTGATGTTGATATTGTCGATGCGAACTTCACCCGAGGTCAGGGCTGCGGCGACCATGTAGGTTCCGGCGACAATTCTGTCCGAAATCGGCGTATAATCGATCCCTTTGAGACTTGTGACACCCTCGATGACAATGGTCGGTGTGCCGTTGCCGGTGATTTTCGCACCCATGGCGTTGAGGAAATTACCGAAATCCTCGATTTCAGGTTCACAGGCGGCGTTTTCAATTATGGTTACACCGTCAGCGAGAGCCGCCGCCATCATCAGGTTTTCTGTCCCGGTGTGTGAGGGGTAATCAAGGCAGATTGTTGCGCCGTGGAGTTTTTCTGCGGTGGCGCTTAAGAGCCCCTCTTTATCCATGACCTTGGTGCCCATTTTCTTAAAGCCATTGAGATGGAAATTTACAGGACGTGCCCCGATTGCGCAACCACCCGGCATGGAGATGTGGAACTCGCCGAAACGCCCGAGTAAGGCGCCGGACAGCAGAAATGACGCTCTCATCTGTTTGACAAGTTCATAAGGAGCAACAGTTTTATCGATTTTTGTGGCATCGATGACGACTGACTTGTCGCTTTTGATATATTCTGCTTTTGCGCCAAGTTCTTCAATGAGTTTCATGAGAACTTTCAAATCCTGTAGAAATGGCACATTTTTTAGGGTCGTGACGCCTTCAGCACCCATAAGCGCCGCGCACATCATGGGGAGAATGACATTTTTGACTCCCTCGACGGCGACAGTGCCCTTAAGGGGCCGTCCACCCTCGATTACAAATCTGTCCATACTGTTTTCCGTTCATTATGTGAATTGATAGTATTTTTCATAAGTAATCTTAAAAAGGATATAAAAGTATTTAAATATATGTAAATACATATGATTAAGACAAAACTGATACTGATAAAAATAAAAGTTAATCCCCCATTATCACTACGTGACATTTTCCCCTTCATAAGGGGGAAGTTATTCCTGCTTCAGCATAGCTTCCAGTTTTCTCCCCCTCTCTTTTTAAGAGAGGGGGCAGGGGGTGAGTTAAGCCATTCAGCAAAGACCTGCCTTATTATCCAATTCGCTTTTACTGACGCACCGCTTCAATCAACGCAAGCTGACGTTTCCCTGTTTTCGGGCTTCTAACCGTCACTGCCTGTCCACTTCTGCATGCTGCCATGAGCGTCGGCTTGCCGAATGTCGCAGTTTCAATATCGAACCAGCGGACATTCCATTCGCATTGCGAGCCTTCGAGGTAGAGCTTGACTTCGCCGCCTTTAGGGAAAAAGAGCGCGTAATGGCTTCCCGGAGCAGCAAGGCAGTAGGCTTCATTTTCTTCGCAATTGTCCATGACATCGGGGCGCTGGTCGCAGATGAAAATATCAAATGCACTGGTGAAAACCCGTGCTGCACGTATCATGGTCTGAGCATCCTTGTCGAGACCGCTCCCTGAATCCGGACGGTGGAATCTGGTCGAGGCGCAGCCAGCAAAAATATTCCGCCACCAACGGTCAATTCCTATGGAATAGTCGTTTTCCCTGTTGCCGGAGAGGCGGGCATAGACCTTGACATTGTTCATGGGGCGCATGCCGCCGGGAGTTTTTGCAAGATTATCGCGATACCAGAGCAGGCGGTCATAATGAGTCTGCCCTTCCTGCCAGTTGTTCTGAGAAATGTCGGTGAATGAGAAAAGCCCGTGATTCAAATAGGTCGCTTCATGGTCCTTGTGGGTGATATCCCACTGGTCCCACATCTCGGTGATATTGAGCGATGTGCCCTTTTTCTTCGCAGCATTTTTGATGAAGTCGCCCCAGTAGAGCGCCCATTCGGCAGGTGCGCGCGTTTCGTTGTCGAGACTGTAGAGGACATTACCATAGGGGAGCGTGATATCGAGGACTTTCCTGACGAAAGCCTCCTGATATTTCAGCAGTAGCTTGTCATTATTCACTTTCGGGATGGAATGAACAAAGGGCTGTGGTTTCCGTGCGGGGTGAAAATTCCATTCCTCAAGGAGTTTCGTATCAGCAGTGCTGTAATTGATATTATTCTTAGGATTGAAGGGATTAACCAGCCAGTTGTCGCGGTAGTAATCGAAGGTCGCCCAGAACTCGATCTGAACAATGATTGCGCGTTTTTCAGCCTCACGGATCGATGTCTCCAGACGGTCCCAGAACTCGGGATTGAAACGTTCGAGATCATAGAGGCCGTCAGAGTTTTTAGCGTAGGGCCAGACATTGCCCTCATCACGGCAGGACAGGGTGGAGCGAATGTAGTTGCCGCCAATATCCTTAAGGATATCAAGATTTTCGGCCATCATTGCGGGATTGTTGAAGAGGTTGTCCTCATCTGAGCCGCCAAGCAGGAGAAGTGTTTCGCCCCGGTACTGCCAGTAGCGTGAATTTTTCTCTGAGACTGCTATCCTGCCTGAGTCATCGGCATACGCAGCAGAGTAAGCCGCCGGCATTGAGAAAAGTATCAGTATCAAACAAACGGCTGCCTTCATGTCGTATCCCTTCATTTTGACTTAATCAACCTGTCAATTGCGATCAGATCTATCAGGAGTTTTTCAAGCCGGTCAAGTTCAAGCATGGTTGCCGCGTCACAGAGGGCGTTTTTGCAGTCCGGATGTGTCTCGATAAAGACAGCGTCCACACCACAGGCAACAGCCGCACGTGCAAGCGGTTCGATAAACTCAGGCGCACCGCCGCTGGAGCCTTTCCCGGCTCCTGGCTGTTGTACCGAATGTGTACAGTCAAAAACCACCGGGCATCCAAGGCCGCGCATTGTGACCAGCGAGCGCATATCCACCACGAGATCATGGTAACCAAAGCTTGATCCGCGCTCAACGAGGGCGATTCTGTCCGAGCCGCCGTGTTCGACTTTTCCTGCACTTGAGCCCATGTCCTCCGGCGCCATAAACTGGCCCTTCTTCACAAATATTGGCTTTCCCGTTTTTCCGCAGGCCACAGCGAGGTCGGTCTGACGGCAGAGGAATGCCGGTATCTGAAGAATGTCGGCAACCTCGGCTGCCTGCGCAACTTCCTCAGGTGAGTGTACATCGGTGAGCACCGGAACATCAAACTCATCTTTTATACCGCTCAGAATTTCGAGGCCTTCGACAATACCCGGGCCGCGAAAGGAGTCGACACTCTGACGGTTTGCCTTGTCATATGAGGCCTTGAAGACATAGCCGATGCCGAGCTCTTTTGTGAGGGCTGATACAGTAGAGCAGACCTCGCGGGCTAGCGCCTCACTCTCGATTACACACGGCCCTGCGATCAGGACAATCGGAGCGCCGCCACCGAATTCGATAGAGCCTATCTTGAATGACTTTTTCATTGTATCACCGTTGAACTGAATAGGTGTATGTTCATAAGACTCAAGATGCTGACTGAAATAGTTGCCATGAAATGACGCAACGCTCGTCATCCTGAACTTGCTTCAGGATCTATTTCGTTATCACAGTTGCCGAAACGGATCTGTCATGATGTTATACCCGGTTCATCAACTTTTACGGTCCGCCTCTTTCTTAAGAAGAGAGGCGGTGTCCCGGGATTCTCATCTTTTCTCTGTGTTCTCTGTGGCAAAATTTCTTCTGCCTTATTCTTCCTCAGCCGCTGCCGCCCGTACAAAGCCCAAAAACATCGGATTGGCTCTGCCGAGACGTGAGGTGAATTCGGGATGGCCCTGTGTTGCGATGTAGCAGGGATGATCCTCAAGCTCAATGAACTCCATGAGTTTTGTGCCGTCATGCCTGATATGGTGACCACTGAAAATGAGGCCCTTGTCTTCGAGCGCTTTGATGTATTCGGGATTCATTTCATAGCGGTGACGGTGACGTTCTACAATGGCTGTTTCACCTTTTTTGATTTTGCCGAGGCGGAAACTCTGGCTCTTGTCGTCCTTGAATTCCTGAACCTTTGAACTGTCTTCAGTAATCCTGCCAGTCTCTTCATAGAGATCATAAATCATCGTGCCGGGCTTGATAACCGAGGCATAGGCGCCGAGACGCATTGTGCCGCCATAACCCTCATTTTCGAGGATAGTTTTCTGTGCTTCGATGATTGAGATAACCGGATGCTTCGTATCTGGGCAGACTTCCGTGGTGCTGGCCTCGTCAAGATTACAGACATTGCGGGCGTATTCACAGACTGCGAGTTGAAGGCCGAAACAGAGGCCCAGGTAGGGCACTTTTTTCACACGGGCGTACTGTGCTGCGGAAAGCATGCCATCGAAACCCTGCTCGCCGAATGCGCCGGGAACGAGGATACCATCGTATTTGCCAAGGATCTCGGCAGTATTGTCCGCTGACTCGATACTTTTCGCATCAATCCAGTGAATATTAACACCCACATTGAGTTCCGCACCTGCATGAACCAGTGACTGGCTGACACTTATAAAGCAGTCGGCAAGTTTGAAGGAGCCGGTGACAACGTACTTGTTAACAATGGCGATATCAATGGTTTTGGCTGGTTTATCGATGTTCTTGATAAGGGCTTTCCAGTCGGTCCAGTCGGCCTTTCTCGGCGCTTTCATGTGGAATTTGTCAAGAATCTTTTGGCCGATTTTCTCTTTCTCGAAATTGAGCGGAATAGCATACAAATTGCTTGTATCAGGCGCACTGATTACATAATCGGAAGAAATATTGGCGTAGGTCTGGATTTTTTTCTTCCTGATCTTGTCGAGAGGTTTGCCCGCGCGGCAGAGAATGAGGTCCGGGAAAATCGCGTTCTCTGACAGCATCTTGATTGCCTGCTGTGTCGGCTTGGTTTTCATTTCCTCAATGTGCGAGGGAACCGGCAGGAAGGTGACGAGCACATACATCATGTTATCCATGCCGATATCGACCTGGAGACTTTTCATCGCGAAAACGAAGGGCATATTCTGGTACTCACCAACGGTGCCGCCAATCTCAACAAGACAGATGTCATGGCCTTCCGCAGCAGTCTCCACACGCTCCTTGATGTCGTTAGTGATATGCGGGATCAATTCCACCGTCGCACCGAGATATTCGCCACGCCGTTCACGGTCGATTACCGATTTGTAGACCTGACCAGTCGTGATATTATGTGAGCGCGGGATATCGACATTAAGAAAACGCTCGTAGTTACCGAGATCCTGATCGATCTCGCCGCCATCATCGGTTACCCAGACTTCGCCATGCTCTGTTGGCCGGAAAAGCCCGGCATCGATTGAGATGTACGGGTCGATTTTGACCGCTGTCACTGAATAGCCATACTCGATAAGAATTTTTGCCACTGCTGAAGTCGCGAGTCCTTTACCCACACCACTCATCACGCCGCCAACTACGACTATGTACTTTGGCCCCCTGTATTTTTTTGCCACTGCTGCCCCCTGTTACACTATATGTTATGTTTTATCGAATTTCTTAAATAATAATCAAATGAATTTTTTATTTGTTGGGGCAAACCGTCATTTCACGGTTTTCCCCAAACCCCTTTCGGGAAAACGGCAATCGCCGCATTATAGTCTGATATGTCCTGCCGATTATACGAGCAGGGATGCTGCGCTATCCTGCTCTACTCTGTAGTTATCAGCGTTAATGGGCAATCTGGAGCTGTGGTGCTGTTCATAACAGCATTCGATATTTAACCACCCTGTTTTGAAAAATTCCTCTTGTACATAGCGCTGCCTTTCATATAACCGATACGGCTGTAAAAAGGTACAACACCATCATCACACTGAAGCACCGTGGCATAGAGATGTGAAAGACTCTTATCCATCCGCCGCATCAACTCAGTGCCAATACCTCTTCCTTTGTAATCCGGCAATACTTCAAGCAAGGGAATAAATGCTGTATTGATGCCGTCGGAAATGGCATTAACAAAACCAACACACTTGCCGTCATCAAACGCCAGCCAGACCTTGTAGCTGCCGTGAAGAATCTTCAGCATTGTCTCGTTACCAGGCCTGTCAGGCCAGCCGACGAAAAAACCATCAAGCATAGCGGGTGTAACAGTCTCAAGAGAATCAATGTATTCAATCATCACATCCCCTTACGTAACTTCCCGAAGCATGCCAAAAAATCCCCCTTGTCACGGGTGATTACTGACACCGTGACATTCCCCCTTGGTAAGGGGGAAATTATCCCTGCGGATGCATTTTTATCATACTTTTATCTGCATCATCCGTGTAATCCGTGGCTAATTTTGCTTTGTCAGCTTTTCATCATCTGCCTGACTCGCTGCAGATCTTCCGGTGTATCGACACCGATTGAGCGATAATTACCTGTGATTACGCCGATTTCAAAGCCATGCTCAAGTATCCTGAGCTGTTCGAGCTTCTCCGCTTTCTCCAGCGGAGTCTGAGAAAGTGACGGGAAAGTCATGAGAAAATCCCGTCTGAAACAGTATATGCCCGCGTGCAGCCATGCGCCCTCAAATCCGACGTCCCGGTAGCATGGCAGCGGTGATCGTGAAAAATACAGCGCGTGTCCTCTCGTGTCCAATACGACCTTCACGGCATTGGGATCAGCAAATTCCTGAGCGTCTCGAATCGGTGAGGCTGCTGTTGCGCAGACAATGCCGTCGTCATTGAGAAGCTTGTGACAGACAGCGTCGATCAGTTCCGGCTCGATCAGTGGTTCGTCACCCTGGACATTCAGTATGATGTCGCCGCCTAGTTTTTCAGCTGCCTCGGCCACACGGTCGGTGCCGCTCTGGTGATCGGATGATGTCATGACCGCTGTCCCGCCGAATGACTCGACTGCATCCACGATCCTTACGTCATCAGTGGCAACGGCTACCCGCTGGATTATCGACGCTTTCGCCGTTTGCTCATAGACATGCTGAATGAGCGGTTTGCCAGAGATGTCAGCAAGGGCTTTCCCGGGCAGACGGCTTGAATCAAAACGGGCCGGTATGATGGCAATGATATCCGGCATCAGTTCTTACCCGGTTTTTTGCTGTTGCCATCGCCGAGAACATCCCGAAAATCGGGATGCATATTTTTCGCACAATCAGGGCACAGGGAATGATCGAATGTCGCCTCTGAGTGTTTATGCAGATAGAGCTCGATTTGTTTCCAGTAGCCGCTGTCTTCCCTGATCCGTTTACAGGAAATACAGATGGGAAGCATGCCTTCCAGCTGTTTTACATTGTCAAGCGCATGCTTAAGTTCCACCGTTTTCGCTTCGATAATATTCTGTTCCTGGCGAAGATTAAATGACATACGGTTGAATGCTGTTGTAAGCTCATTGAGCTCTCTCCCGTTGCCCAAATCGATTTGTTCTCCGATTCGATGTGGATCATGCGAAATTTCGACAGCTTTTTCACGTATCCGTTCCAGGGGTTCAAACAACAGATGCTTGTTGACAAAGTAAAGTATAGCGAAAATCACAGCCAGAATCACGGCAAAAATCCCCGACATATAGAGCATGAGTTCATGGGATGATTTGTAAGCTTCAGCTATCGGGATACGGATTGAAACAGCTGAAACAGTCTCACCGACCTGCCTGTTGAAACTCCGTAAATCCCCGTAGCGGGCAACAAGCTCAGCTGGTGCATTATCCGGCGAACTGTGGCAACGCATACAGGATTCTTGTAAAATTTCACCGCGCCGTATTACGACAAAATATGGTTCCCCGTCAATCTCTCTTATTTCAGACTTTGAGTTCAGGTCGGGCATAACATTCATGTCGAGAAGGAAGGCGCTTTCATATTCATCAGCCTCGTTATCAGGATGACGGGCATTGATTGCGCATTCTTTGTAATAGTAATTCGTAGGGTTCAGCTTTCTGAATTCTTTGTCGATTTGACGTATTGCATAGGTTGATGACATCCATACCGGATTGAAATAGTCATCACCCATAATCTGGTCAGAGAGCTTGAATACTTCGGGTTTCAACATGCTTCCGAAATAGTTGTGTGTTGTCAGGTTTCGGTCAAGCAGAATCATTGCTTTCTGTTCCGCCTCACGAATTGCCTGTCTGGAGGAGAAATAGTTTGCAACTGCAAGTGTTACCAGGCAGGAAATTAAGAGAGACGTCCCAATAATGGTGCTGGTAATAAACGCCAGGCCAATTGGCCGCTGCTCTCTTGTGCCGTTTTTCTTCTGCATTACTCAATACCTTTATAAAGCCATTATTACACTGTCATTTACATTGCGCCAGCACATAGGGTCCCTCGGGGACAACTGCTATACGGGCATCTTCACCAAAACGAGCGAGAGCTTTTTCTATGCCATCCTCAATGCTGTCGAGTGGCGTGACAAAGAGCTTCGACTGAGTTTCACGGTCGATACCGTCAGAATAGAGCCATACCTCATGTTTTGAAAGCACCTGCGTGAATTTCTGGAACTGCCACTGGTCGAGAATGAGATTTTCAGGCTTTTCAGCTGCAGTGAGAAATTCGTCAAGCGTATCAGTCTCAAGCATAAGCTTTGTGAATTCAGGGCTGCCAATTCCCTCGGCAAGTTTCCCAGCGATAATGAGCACACCACCCTCCTTAAGCACCCACTGTGCAGCCGTCATCCCTTTGACCGCCTGATAGAAGGTCAGGTCGAGCGGATGTCCAGCGGCGGAGGTTATCACCACATCGACCGCCTCATCAACAGAGTCACCGCACTGTGTCCGCATGAAAGCCACACCCTCATCATGCGCAGCCTCAATGTCACCCGCGAATACGCCGGTGATTCCGCGCTTTTCATTGAGAGTCACATTGACCATGAAATCAACGCCGACAAGTTTCGCTACATGAAGGATTTCGTCATGCACCGGATTGCCTGAGATTGCACCCTCGATTGAGTTCGGGTGGCCCATAGCCTCGAAACCGTGCAGCACCTTGACAGTATCAAACGCGCATATGCCGGGCATGATACCCTTGCGTCCACCGGAAAACCCGGCCATAAGATGCGGCTCGATCAGGCCGGTCACAATTTTCAGATCAGCTTCGGTATAGCTTTTGTCAACATAGACAGGGGCTTTGAATACAGGGGTTTCGCCAAGAAACGCATGAGAGTCAAGGTCGCGGCCCATATGGTTGACTATACGGTATTTTTTCGGAATATCGGGGCCGAGAAGCTCAATAAGCTCATCTCCCTCGTTGGGGCGGTGGATACCAGTGCCGTTCAAAATGGTAATGGCATCCCTGGGAATTCCCGCTGCCTCAATTGTTTCGAGAATGGGGGGGAGGATCACTGCATTCGGGACAGGCCGTGTAATATCGCTGATCACCACACAGGCTGAACTTTTGCCTTTCGCGATCTCCGACAATGGCTTCGATCCGGTCGGCGATAAAAGCTTGTTCTCTGTCTCCGTTGTGGGGTCATCCAGTGCCGGCATATTGCTCATGCGAAGCACCTTGACGCAGTTCTTTTCAGGGACATCAATGGAAAGCCCTTTTTTTCCGTATGCCATCTCGATTTTCATCGTACAGTCCCCCAATCGATAAACCGCGCTATCAATGCGAGAGAATATTACAGACGCACTCGAAGCGGTAAATCGGCAGTAAAAATATGATAATAATAGACTTGTTGTCAGAATTTTTTATAACTTATTACGCAATGATTGCATTGCATTCAGCCAATATATAGTATACCTTTTCATAAGCATCATTGCAAGCGCCAGATTGCCAAAAATGGCTTGAGGAGTCTTTTAATTCAGACGGGCTTCACTGCATGTCAGCACTAAAATGTTTGCCCACTTGTTGTTTCGTTTCCGGGATAAGCTATAAACTGCCGGAATCGGAAATAATTCAATCAAAACTACAAAATTATTAGTTTATTATAACACTCAAAAAACTGTTCCTGTAGAAAGGATTCATCCATGCGTAATTTCATTGTCGGCACACTTCTTCTAATGCTTTTTGTCCCTGCGATAGCTTTTGCTGAACCTGCACCAGCGGAAACAATCATGAACGGCGCCTACTGGAAACACAAGACCAGCCAGTTCAGGACACTGCCAAATCCCGAGGGTGAAATCTGCTTTCTCGGCGACAGCATTACCGACGGCTGTGAGTGGCGTGAGTTGATTGGCGATGACCGTGTGACGAACCGCGGTATCGGTGGCGATACAGCATGGGGATTGATGGCGCGTATTGATGAAGTCACCGAGGGCCAGCCTGCAAAAATTTTCCTCCTGATCGGTACCAATGACCTTGCCTGGGGCGGTAAAAAAGTTCCCGAGGTCCGTGCACAGATCGCGAAAGTGCTCGACAGCATCAAGCGTGACAGCCCGAAAACAGTGGTTTACCTCCAGAGTGTGTTGCCGGTTGTCGAGGGGAAAGTCGGCAAATTCTCTAATGAGAACATTGAACCTATGAATGTTGAGCTTGAGAAACTCGCCGGCGAAAAAGGTGTCAACTGGTTGAATATCGCACCCTGGTTCAAGGACGATAGCGGTCAGCTCAAGGCTGCCTACACCGAGGATGGCCTTCATCTGACAGGCGAGGCATATTACCAGTGGCTGTCTATTATCAGGGGATATTTGCAGTAAAATATTACGAAAATTAGCCACAGAGGTCACAGAGAGCTCAGAGAAAAGCGAGAAAAGCGAGAAAAGAGAAGAATAGAACACGGATGACGCGGATCAAACGGATACACGCGGATTAAAGATGAAAAGCGAGTAAAGATTAGATAGCAGCAAAAATGGAGGCTTCAATGACGGGCGCGAAATTATTTCGTCGGAATTTCATCAGTAAATGCTTACTGTCGATTACGGGATTTATCTCGTTCATTACAGGGTCGCACAAGGTGACTGCCGCTCAAAACATCAGGGCGATACACAAGCGGTGAATGATACAATCGCTACAATTAATAACCTGAGAACTATTCACGGTAATTTTACAGATCAGGATGTCCCGGATTCACAGCTTCAACTCATTCTGGAATCGTGTGTTCATGCGGCGAACGCATCCAATATGCAGACTTATTCCGTTGTTGTTTTGAAAGACCGGGATAAAATGAAAAAAATCTGCGGATACAGCGGCAGTCGTTTGCTACTGTTCTGTGTGGATTACACCCGCTTGAAAGAGTGTGCTGAATCATTGGGCCATCCCTATTTTCCTGATAATACCCTGAATTTTATCACTGGCAGTACGAACACTATTCTTGCGGCTCAAACTGCGGTGATTGCTGCAAAATCTCTTGGTATTGACAGCCTGCTTACAAATGGCATTCACAGGGGTGACATGAAAAGAGTATGGGATACACTGGATCTGCCTGAAGACAACTGTTATCCATTGATCGCCCTTTTACTGGGCTATCCCACAGAAGAACCGGCATACAAAAAGGGCAGACTTGATGGTGCTGGAATTTTCCATTACGGTAAATATCATCATTTGACTAAAAGCGAAATTGATGGAGTTGTAAGCAAAACTGACGACAAGCAATCGCAAATTGGCTTAAATGATAAATGGGGCGAGAAGGGTCATAAACACTATTATGATTGGTTTTTTACTGCCTGGAACCGGAGCGATAAACCCACGGAAACGGAATCTCAGCATTTCAAACTGCTAAAGAGAAGCGACTTTGTAGACCTACAAAAATCATAATTTGTCATGTTACCACTAACATCTATGGTTCAGACTAACAAGGAATAAAAAAACATGAAGAAAAACATTGCATTGTCAATAACGCTGTTAGCATGCCTGGCGCTCTCCACAATAGCACATTCCCAGGCGAATATCACTGAATTCTCCGGCTACTGGAAACACAAGGTCGATCAGTTCCGGGCGCTCCCCAATCCCGAGGGTGAAATCTGTTTCTTCGGCGACAGTATCACTGACGGCGGTAACTGGACCGAGCTTGTGGGCGACCTCAGAGTCACCAATCGCGGAATATCCTCAGACACCTGCTGGGGTATTGTCAAACGTCTGGACGAAGTCACCGAAGGCAAGCCCGCAAAGATATTCATCATGATCGGTACCAATGATCTCGACCGTACGAAAACAGTGCCGATGGTCCGCGAGAAACTCGCCGAAATCCTTGACACCATCAAACGCGACAGCCCTGTAACAGAGGTTTATCTCCAGAGTGTGCTGCCTGTGATCGACGGCACCTGGGGCTCACGCAACAACAAGACTATTGACGAGATGAATGTGGAGCTTGAGTCGCTTGCTGCTGAAAAGAATGTGGTCTGGGTGAACCTCAACCCGCATTTCAAGGATGAAAGCGGCGCACTGAGAACTGATCTCACCGAAGAGGGGCTTCACATCAATGGACGGGCCTACTATCTGTGGTATTCGCTGATTAGAAAGTATATGCCGAGATAATAGCACTATCAGGTGATTGCGTTGATAGGGCTTGCAATGTTGTCGCTTACCTACCTATATCGGACCTCCCCCTCGATCCTCAGAAGAGAGGGGGGGCGATGGGTGAGTGGTGAAAAAAAAACGAAAGACTTCACATAATGCCAAAAATGAATCGCCGGAAATTTATAAAAAGCTCAGGTACGGCAGTAGCTGCGGCTATGACTGTTTCACCTGTGTCAGCGCAATCCGCAAAACGCCCGAATATCATTGTTATTGTTACGGATCAGCAAAGCGCCACCATGATGAGCTCTGCGGGGAACAGCTATCTCAAAACGCCGAATATGGACCGTCTTGCCGCTTCTGGTGTCAGCTTTGAACGGGCGTATTGCAGCGCACCTGTCTGTGTTCCCTCGCGTTTCAGCCTCATGACAGGCAGGATGCCCTCGGAAATCGGCATGAGGAGCAATGAGCTTGATGGTGTAATCGATATTCCGAAGCATATACTGGATCAGGGCCTTGGTCAGCGATTCAAACGTGCGGGTTATGATGCTGCCTATGGCGGCAAGGAACACCTTCCGAAAATGGATGTCAATGACCTCGGTTTCGACTATATCTGTGAGGATGAACGTGATGAGCTTGCCGCGACCTGTGCGGACTACATAAAGGAGGAGCGCGATAAACCCTTCCTGCTGATTTCATCGCTGATAAATCCTCACGACATCTGCTACATGGCAATCCGTGATTTCGCCGAATCAGAATTCTCGAAATACCTCATAAAGGCCGGTGTTGTCGAGGTCAAAACACTCGACCGGGCGCTTAAAACCCCGGATGCTGTCAGCCGCGAGGAGTTTTTGCGTGATTACTGCCCGCCTCTACCTGCCAATTTCGAGCCGCAGCAGGACGAACCGGACGCTCTCCGTGACCTCATTGCCCTCAGGCCCTTCAGGATGAAAGCCCGCAAACAGTGGACAGATGAACGATGGCGTATGCACCGCTGGGCCTATCACCGCTTGACCGAAATGGTTGATACACAGGTGGGGATCATCCTCGATGCACTCGACGAAAGCGGCAAAGCAGAAGAGACAGTGGTCATTTTTACCAGCGACCACGGCGATATGGATGCCTCACACCGTATGGAGCACAAGACCGCATTTTATGATGAGGCCAGCAGGATTCCGCTGATAGTAAGTCAGCCCGGGAAAACACCGTCTGGCATTGTGGACCGCTCGAATCTTGTCTCAAACGGCCTCGATCTCTACCCGACACTCTGCGATTATGCGGGGATTGAGCTGCCGCATGATTTGCATGGCATGAGTTTCCGTCCGCTTGCCGAGGGCCTCTTGCCAGCTCATTCCAGGAAGGCAATCCCGGTTGAGAATGAGATCGGACGTATGATTGTCAGCGCCGGGCATAAGTATGCCCAGCATGACGGCGGTGAGAACAGTGAGCAGCTCTATGATCTCGCAGCTGATCCGGGTGAAATGCGTAATGCAATGAAAGACAACGGCAAGAAGGATGTTGTCCAGGATCATCGAACAATGTTCGTGGAGCTCTTCGGCGGGAAGTAAAAAAGATGCTGCAATCTGTTATTGTTCTACCGAAAATACCGCGAGAGTGAAACAGCAGCTGTCATCACATGGCATGTCAGAAAGGGCGCCTCTAATGGAATTCTCATATATTTTAGCGGCATTTGTATGGGGAACTGTGGGATTTGGTTTTTTTATTTTCGGGAAAAAGCAAAAATCGATTATTCCCCTGGTCGGCGGGATACTCCTCATGGGTATATCCTATGTGATCAGAACTGCGCTGAACCTTTCATTACTAAGTATTGCCATAATAATCGCAATATATGTGCTCAGCAAAAGAACGTGACTGCATTCCTCTGTGCTATAGAGCTGCGTTGTTTCTATTGACAATATGTGACATATAGCCGTTTATCACTGTGATTGTGACATTTTGACGCCTCTTTTCGCTGTCAGTAATTACAATAAAACATCTAAGTGTGTGTTTTTTCGCCTATTCCCGCAATATACCTTCGTTGGTATGTATTTTGCGAAGATATATAGTATTCTATGTAAAGTGTTCCAACCCTTCATATGAAATATGAAAATTTGCCTATGTCTATATTTGAAACCATAGATACTCTTTTTCAGGAGTTACTCCTTTTCGATTCAGCTGATACCGGGCGCAGAGAGAGTTTAATCACTTTGCTCGATTCGCTGGATTATGAGGGTATCGACGAATGGAAAAAGCGTTTTATCTCGCATCTTGATGCGGCATACAAACAAGCTGATGACAGTGACAGTGACAATGAAATAGATGCAGCAAGCGCTGTTCTTGAAGACATAAAAAAAATTATTGCTGGTGAACTCAAGCCAGACGAGGCAAAAATAGCGGGAAATGATGTAACTGATACAAACCTTCCTGCTGAAAATGAGCCAGCCTCGTTGCAAGCGGATGTTCCAGCAGAAAAAAAATCACTGGGTGGTGTTGACCTTGAAATTATCGATATATTTCTCGAAGAATCGGATGAATTTCTTGATTCAATAGAGGTCTGTCTCGTTGACTGGGAGGAGCACAAGGATGACAGCACTCTTCTGGACTCCATCTACCGCTCGTTTCATTCCATTAAGGGTAATGCCGGATTTGCAAATCTGATTGAGATTGCCAAAACGGCCCATCTCCTCGAAGATCTTCTGGATGAGACTCGAAAAGGACGGCTTGTGCTGAGTCGTGAAATATCAGATGCCTTTTTTGATGGTGTGGATGTCATCAAAGATATGGTGTCTGCGGTTAAGGTTGCGGTACGTGATAGTTCACAACCGGTGTATCACACAGAAATTGTCGAAACACTCAGAAAAAGAATATCGCTTTTCCTTGATCTCGCCGAACAAGGTTCTGAAGGAAACACCCCGAATGTTCATGAAACACATGTGGGGGATATCCTTGTCAGAGAAGGGAAAATATCTGAAGATACTCTTGATGAAGCATTAGAGAAACAGTCCTTGGAAAAGCAAATGATTCCAATAGGAGAGATGCTTGTCGAGGAGCATGCGGTGACACGCAGGGATGTGCGGGATGCCATTAAAATTCAGTCAACATTTGAAACACACCCGGTAGAAAAAAATGTCAGGGTCGATACTGAAAAAATGGATCTTCTTATTGAGCTTGTAGGAGAGCTGGTTATATCACAAAGTATGATTGCAAATGACCCGGTCGTTGTTAACGAAAAAGGCGAAAAATTCCGCAAGACAATGTCTCAGCTTGCCCGGATAACACAATCGCTTCAGAGTGTCTCAATGTCCATGCGAATGGTACCCATTGGCTCAACATTCCAGAAAATGAAACGTATTGTTCGTGATTATGCAACAAAACATGACAAAAAAATAAATTTGCTCTTTGAGGGTGAATCATCTGAAATCGACAGAAATATGGTTGATGAACTCTATGATCCTCTTATGCATATTGTTAGAAACTCCTGTGATCATGGTATTGAATCTGCAGAGGAACGCCGTGAAAAAGGTAAGGCCGAAATCGGCACTCTCAAGCTCAAGGCAGAGCATGGAAGCAGCAAAGTTATCATAACCATCAGTGATGATGGCAAGGGCCTTGACCGTATTAAGATATTGGAAAAAGCCCGTGAAAGAGGGCTTGAGTTTGATGAAGATAATTTAGATGAGAATGCGATTGATAATTTAATATTAATGCCGGGATTGTCAACGGCTGATACCGTGACAGATGTCTCCGGGCGTGGTGTCGGTATGGACGTTGTACGAAAAGTTGTTGAGAAAATGCGTGGGACAATTTCGATATCTTCGAGAAAAGACCAGGGCACCACACTGGTGCTGCAGTTGCCTTTAACCACCGCAATAATAGATGGAATATTAGTCTCTGTCTCAGGAGAAATATTTGTAATTCCCACTGTTTCAGTGCGCCAGATGCAAGGGCACGACAGAAACAAAATCACGACGATCACCGGCAAAGTGGAAACTGTAGTTTTTATGGATGAACTTATTCCGGTCATGTATCTGAATGCCTATTATGGTCTTCCTGATGCAGATGAGGAAACTTCCCAAGTGATGGTAGTCGTTGAGGATAGCGGCGTTTTTGTGGGCTTGATTGTTGATGCTCTCTTAGGGAAACAGGAAGTCGTCATTAAAAGTGTCGG
>Ga0307988_1001039_pt1 | contig 16900 bp, 13 predicted proteins | sample EllFjometagen183_FD_203166 | JGI IMG/M metagenome (GOLD analysis project Ga0307988, IMG submission 203166) | Marine microbial communities from Ellis Fjord, Antarctic Ocean - #183 | ecosystem: Environmental > Aquatic > Marine > Unclassified | place: Southern Ocean | collected 2014-10-08 | reverse complement strand
CTTTCCTTGATGGGATCCAGGCATCAGACTGAAGCGACAATTTATGGAAGATTGATCTTTATTCTGTGCTTTCAGAATCATTTCTTTAATCCTCTGAGGCAAGCTAACAGAGATTCGGAGTTCAGCATGTTCAAAATAGCGAAGTTCTGGCAGGATCATTTTTTAGTAATTATAAGCAATCCAGATATTTTGAAGAACATACTTGATAACATTTCGGATTATGGCGGACTCTTAAAATATGAGAAGCGAAAGCGACTTAATTTTGAACAAATATTCATATCTATGGGGATTTAGCATGCGCGTTAATGTTTACAGGCCAGGAGTTTACGCTCTTAAGTTGACGCGTGTGGGCTGAAAGCTTGCCGAGACTGAGGCTAATTTTAGAAAAAACTAACGAAAATAATGACGACATTTTACATGTTTTTTTTAGCGATGCGATTTTGAGTAATTTTGATAATGAGGAAATGACTGGATAAATTATGTTATGGAATAATGGGTTTTTAGGAGTTGTCTGACTAATTCTTCGTTGTGGTTTTTTATGGCATCGATTATTGTAAGGTGTTTGCTCTTTTCTGTAGAGCGGTATTTGTCTGGATTTTGATAGTATTTTTCGTTTGGGTTATTCATTGTTTCGAAATAATCAATAAGGAAAGGCTCCAAGCAGTTTAAGAATTTATTGTTCGCGATACTCAAAAGTTGTCTATGGAATATCAAATCGAAATTACAAAGTTCTGCTAGTTCAGCTTTGCCCATGGCATTAGCTGTATCGCTTAGCTCAAGTATATCTTTTTCTGTTATATTTTTTATTAAAAGATGTGTCATTCCAAGGTCAATAATAATACGCATTTCACAAATTGCGGCACGATCTTCAGCATGATGACAGAAGGGCAAATAAGGACCGAAAGGGTTAGTTGGCAGGAATTTTTTTATTGTCATTCCTTTACGTGGACGCGATTCAATAATGCCAAGAGTACGGAAGTATTGCAATGCTTCACGGATCATTCCGCGGCTGACGGAGAAAAGCTTGCAGAATTCAGCCTCGGTAGGTAAACTCTCGCCTATCTTCAAATCATTTTTGAGAATATAATCCTGCAGAGCTTTTACCGCATTTGCTGTTACTGTTTTATCCGAATCAAAATCCATAATCTTGCCTTTAATAAAAAATTTATGATTTTAATTTAATACAGATATTGACTTTTTCCAGTTAAGATATATAATTAATGTTATAATTGTTAAACAAATCAAACAATAGGTAAAACTATGAAAGAATTAAATCGTAAAAACATTGCTGGCGTCTGGTCGGCAACACCCACTCCTTTTACTGATGAATTACAATTAGATATTGACGCTATTCCGCGTCTGGTGGAACATCATTTAAGACTAGGAGTCAAAGGGCTTTTTCTAGGTGGCACTAGTGGTGAGGGGCCGTGGATGAGTGATTCAATGCGCCTTGAACTTGCAAAAGAAGTTGTAAAAAGTAACCAAAACCGCATGCTGCTGGCAATGCAGGTAACAGATAATTCCGCTATGCAGATTATTGAAAACATCAAGCGTATTGAGGATAGTGGCATTGATATAGCAGTAATTGCTCCCCCGTTCTTTCAGTTTAATGCCACTCAAGAATACTTCAAGGATTTATATTTAGAGGTCATTGAGAACAGTTCTTTACCAGTTGGAGTGTATCATCGTGGTAAATTTTCATCTGTTGAAATCGAGACAGATACACTTGAAAAAATTATTTTGCATCCTAAAGTAGTCATAGTGAAAGACAGTTCTAGTGATCCCGTCGCTCGCGAAATGATTTGCAAAGCTACTGCAAAACGCAAAGATGAATTATTCGCACTGAATGGTAATGAATTTGACAGTGTTCCTTATGTGGAAGCTGGTTACGACGGATTTTTGTTTGGTGGAGCGTGCTTCAACGGTTTTATGGCTAACAAAATTTTGGAACTTGGAAAGGCTGACGACATAAAAGGTGCGCAGGCAATGCAGGATCACATGAATGAGATAATGACAAAGGTTTTTGGCGGCAAAGGTCTTCCATGCTGGCTGGCGGGGCAAAAACAAATAATGGTCGAACTGGGGATTTTTAACACCCGAAAAACTATTATTAACTATCAGATCACTGATGAATGCATTAATACAATAAAGAGCGTTGTTGAACAAGAAAAGGCTTATTTGCTGCCATAAATCAGGAGTTTAAATTATGCGTTACCAGGAAACAGGTGAGCTTCATAAAGATTTTCATGGCGCGACTTTGATGTCCGCGAATTACATAGTCAAAAATTATGGCGTTGAAGCCTTGAAGGAAATAATCTTTCATACCGGCACCGAAGTATACCGTGAGATCAATCAGCGTTTAAAAGCTGGCGACACAAGCGAGTTGATCGGCTTCAAAGAATATTTTCTTGAGCGTGAAGGCGGAAAATTCACGATGACTAAACATGACAATGGGTTATTTGAATTAGTTGTAACTGAATGTCCTATGGAAAAACATCTTAAAAGTTTAGCTATGGAAATCAATGAGAATTTTTATCTATTGAACAAGTTTCTCAACGAAGTACTTTGTCATGATACGCCATACGCACTTAGTTATGAACAACTTGATGATGGTGTTACACGTGAATGCCTGACTTTCAGGAAAGGAGGTAATTCTCATGCTACCAAGTGATCATTTTGTAAGATTTTATAATGAAGTATTTAAATTCCTAGAAAAACAAGGACCTGGACATCTGGAAAAATACTGGCTGGAAATCAGTCGGCATCAGGAAAGGCATTGCTTGAAGCTTTTTAAAGAACAAGGCTTACAGGGAATGTATGATTACTGGGAACATATCCGCATAGAAGAAAACTGCGATATGACTTTAAAATTAAGCGAAGACTGCTTGAATTTAAAGATGAATAAATGTCCCAGCTTAGGCAAAGTGCTTGATAATGACGCTGCTCCATCCAAGCGTTATTGTGATCACTGTGCTGGATGGATTGGTCCAGTACTTCGTAAGGCAGGATATTATTATATAACAGTAACCGGAGAGCCGGATATTCCAACTTGTGAATTCTGGATATATTCCGATAAAATTAAAGTTCAAGCAAAAATACAGGAACTGAAGAATAAAAATATTGAATTTAAAAGTTACATAGACTAAAGGAAGAATTAAACAAATTAAGGAAAACCATATTATGCCTATTCGGCACACCCAAAACAAAAGTGATGCTGTTCGGTGTACACATTGGGCAAAACAAATTGATTTAGCATATGCTTTTATGAGTAAAATGCGTAATTATTTGCTGAATGCCGTAAAACTCTAGTCTAACCTCTTTTTTTTATGTTTTTTGGGATATAGATTTTATCAACATGAAGATTTTAATAAATATTTCATGGTTTCTCATCATTTTTTTTAATTTAAAAATAATAATTCAAATAATGATTTGATTTTTGTTTTTTTGTGATTATAGTTAATAAAAAACAAAGGAATTATGAATTATGGACAATATTGATGCAAAAATACTGAATTATATTCAGGATAATCCTGAAATCTCCAATGTTGAACTGGCTCGAAAGCTTAAATTAGCAGCTTCCGGCGTCTTGGAACGTGTTAAGAAATTGAAAGCCTTGGGGGTTATTGAAAAATATGAGATAAAAATAAATCCTGAAAAGGTAAATCTTAAATTAATGACTTTTATCCACGTAGAGACAAATGAACCAATTGGACATAGTAAAATAGGTCAGGAATTGGCCAAAATTCAGGCAATTCAGGAAGTTCATTTGCTTGCTGGCGAGTATTGCTATTTGATAAAGGCAAGAGTTTTGGATAGCAAAGCTCATAATCTTTTATTAAAAGAAATGGGAAAGATAAAAGGTGTCAAAAACGCTAAAACAACAATGGTGCTGGAAACGATAAAAGAAAGTTTAAATTTAGATTTAGGAAATATTTAGAATGAAATATCCCGCACTTGAAATTAATCTGGATAAGGTAGAGCAAAACGCAAAGGCAATAGTGAATCTTTGCAGTCAGCATGGCATTCGAGTGTCAGGAGTAGTTAAGGGCGTTTGCGGCTGTGTTGACGTAGCAAGAGCTATGCTTGGGGGAGGAGTTGAGCAAATTGCTGATTCCAGAATACTGAATTTTAAAAATTTAAGTGATAACGGTATTAATACTGAAAAAATGTTGCTGCGACTACCGATGTTGAGTAATGCCGATGAAGTTGTCGCAAATTGTAATATAAGTTTGAATTCTCAATTATCTACGGTGCGGTCTCTTGGACAGGCTGCCGTAAAACGAGGCCGGGTTCATAAAGTTATAATAATGATAGAACTTGGTGACCTCCGTGAAGGTGTGCTGGTAAAAGATGCTCTTGATTTTGCCTATAGTGTAACTGCCATTGAGGGAATAAAGCTTGAAGGCGTAGGAGCTAATTTATCTTGTTTTGGGGGTGTCATTCCTGATCAGAATAACATGCAGGTTCTTGTGGATACTGCTCAAAAAATTGAGGACTCACTGCAACTTAAGCTTAATATTATTTCCGGCGGTAATTCAAGCAGTCTGCCATTGCTTATGGCTGGAAAAATGCCAAAAAAAATTAATCATTTACGCCTTGGAGAAAGTATTTTGCTTGGCAGAAATACCGTTGATGGCGCTTCCTTGCCTGATACCAGACAGGATGCGTTTATTTTAAAAGGGGAAATTATTGAACTAATGACCAAGCCTTCACGTCCAATTGGTAATGTTGCCTATGACGCATTTGGAAACAAGCCGTATTTCGAAGACCGAGGGGATCGCAAGCGGGCAATTATTGCCATCGGGAGACAGGATGTGATACCTGAAGGAATTAGCCCGCTTTGTAAGAATATTGAAATACTTGGAGCCAGTAGCGATCATCTGCTTTTGGACGTAAATGATTCGGATAAGGATTTTAAGATTGGCGATATTGTGGATTTCAATATTGACTATGCCGCGCTTCTTAGTGCCATGACTTCACCTTATGTGAAAAAAATACTCAATCGCGACAGCAAAACCATAAGCACTCGTAAAATCAGCATAATACCAGTTCCGATAAGTATTGGAGCTAATACTTTTGGCTCGGAAGAAGGACCGTCAATAATGATGAATAACGGCCTCGTAGATGAAATAAAAAAGCTTGACTATGATATTAATGTCGTTAAGTCAATAATGAAGCCGCTTGAATATGACAGTAAATTTTCCCTTGATCAATGTTTAAATTTTACATTGAAAGGAAGCATAGCTGTTGCTCGCGAAGCGGCAAAGGCGCAAAACGAACATTCTTTTCCCCTGCTTATAGGTGGAGACCATACAGTTACCATTGGTTCTTTCAGTGGCTTGCGTTCTGTAAAAGCCAAAACTGGAATGATAATGTTTGGGGCTCACGCTAATTTCAATACCATGACAACAAGTCAGACAGGGAATCTACACGGAATGGCTGCTGCGGTATGTTGCGGTATGCTCAATGGTCAGAAATATGAAAAAATTAATACTGTTGAACAGAAAGATCTGGTAATTATCGGTGTTAGAAGTATTGACTCGGAAGAACGCAAAAGATTAAAAGACTCAAAAATAAATATTTTTTCAATGGAACAAATTGACGCGCTAGGAATGCGTGAAGTTATTGAACAGAGTATTGAATTATTGCGTCATTGTTCAGATGGAATACATGTAAGTTTATCTATGGATGTAGTTTCTCCTGAATATGCTCCTGGAGTGTCCGTTCCTGTTGCAAATGGTATAAACTGCCGCGAAGCTTTTCTGGCAATGGAAATGCTTGCTCGTTCAAAATTGCCGGTGTCTATGGATATTGTGGAGTTAAATCCACGTTTTGATTGTGATTATAAAACAGCTAAGCTTGCTGTTAGCCTGACAGCATCGCTGCTTGGCAAACAGCTTATTTATTAACCTGCCTCATATTACGAGAGTCATCATGTTTAAAAGTAAAAAATTATTAGGTCTTTCCCTGGGGTTTATCGCTACAATATCCTGGGCAAGCTTTTATGTTGTAAGTAGATTTGCATTTGGTGGTTACGAGGATAGAATAGATCCGGTTTTCTTTTCCTTCCTGCGCTTTCTGTTTGCGGGTGTTTTTTTTATGTTTATAATTCTGTTTACCGGGCAGCGTAAAAAACTCTCTGTCGCAGTAAAAAAGGACTGGAAACTTTTATCCTTACTTGCGCTTACCGGAATAGTCGGGGAAGGAGTCCTGGTTTTCTGGTCTTTGAAATACACGACAGCGGCGAGGAGCAGTCTATTTGCTAATACTTCACCTATTTTTACTATTATAATTGCGGTATTCGCTGCTAATGAAATATTAAATAAACGCAAATGCCTGGGGATGCTTATCGGATTTGCAGGAGCCGCGTTCGCTATTTTGGGTAATGGCAGCAGTGACAGCTATATGACAGATTCTAGTGTTGTCGGGGATTTACTTGCGCTGGGATCAGGCGTTTGCTGGGCAGCATACACTGTATGGGGAGCAAGGGCTGCTATGCGTTACGGTAGTTTAATTAGTACTGGCGCCGCCATTATACTGGGGACGGCAATGCTCTTTTTTATAGTAATATTTACGAATCGTCCTATGCTTTGGGATTTTCCATTAAATCTATGGTTGGCGATTATCTACCTTGGAGTGTTTGCTAATGGTATCGCCTATATTTGCTGGTACGCGGCATTAAAATATCTCAGTCCTGGAGAGTTAGGCGCATTTGGCTATATCAGCGCAGCTGCAACCATAATATTAAGTTGTATTTTCCTTAACGAAAAAATCGGTTTGGTTTTTATATTGTCATTATCGGCTATCTTTGTCGGAGTATATTTGATGATGAATGAAGAAAAGAAATCCGAATAGCTAATATCTACATAAAAGTATTTAATCACTGTTGAAAAATCGTCAAGCTCGATGTATATTGGCATATAGCATATTGTAATTGGACTGTTCATTAATCAAAAACAAGGTGAATCATGTTAAACATAATTCCAGAACCACAAAAAATAAAATTGAGAAACGGCAAGCTTAAAATCTGCCCTGAATTCAAGATATACGCATCCACTGCTAATCTTTCAGCTGTTGAAAAATTAAATCCTTTTCTGCAATCAACTCTCGGCTATGTACTCAAGGTAGAAAACATTGAAAACAACGATGAATTATGGATAGCCAAATCACTGCCGGATGAATCAATTCCAGCTCCCCGCCAAGGATACAAGCTGGATATTTCAGATAAAATCAAAGTAACATCATCTGATACTACAGGTATATTTTATGGCATAATCACATTATTGCAGATTATGGAAGATAATTCAGAGCTGCCGCGCCTAAGCGTAGTTGATGCGCCCGAACTAGCTAGACGCATGGTGCACTGGGACCTGAAAGGTCTAATGCCTAGCTTTGAGTATTTAAAGGCATCAATAAATAAGCTTGCTTATTATAAGGTAAACGCTATACTTGTAGAGTATGAAGATAAGTTCACCTTCGAAAAACATCCAATATTGAAAAATAAAAACGCTTTGAATAAATCTCAAGTAAAAGAACTGCAAGGGCTTGCGAAAAATAATTTTATTGAATTGATCCCTTTAGTTCAATGCCTCGGACATGCTGAATATGTTCTTCGACATCCCGAATATTCATATGTCGCGGAAAGCGATTCAGGGTGTCAGCAATATTGCCCGTCAAATGAAAAGACCTTCGAGCTATTCAAAGGTTTTATTGATGAAATCCTGCCTTTTCATGATTCAAAATTTATTCATGTTGGAGGTGATGAAACACGTCAGCTGGGAGAATGCCCTGCATGTAACAGTAGAGTAAAGGAGATTGGAAAGATTGGCTTGTATTTCGAATATATTAAAAAAGTCTGTGACTATATCGTTTCTCTGGATAGAATACCCGTTATTTGGGATGACATGCTGACGCATAATTTTCGCATTGATCTAATGAAAAAACTACCCCGGCAGACCGTTATATGTTGCTGGAACTATTTCTGTAATAAGCCAGATACAGAATATTTCTGTGGTCCAGATCATATACGTCCTTTTTCTCAATATTGGCTGAAGAAAAATTATGGATCATATAACGAAAGAAAGTCTCATTTTGAAGCCCTGCAGGAGTTCAGTGGCCCGCTCGAAAAAGGTGAAAGCGCCTGCTGGGAAATGCTTGATGTCAAAAAACAAAATAAGCTTAAAAAGTATCTGAATAATAAAAATTTTCCACGTTCATTTGATGCTTTTTATTTAGTGGAACAAGTTAAAGAGTCCGGACTTAGTTATTGGGGAGCTGGTAGTGCTCACTGTAGCAAGGATGGCAACTTTATGCCTGATTTTACTAACAGATTGACCAATCTGAAAACATGGACAGATTATCTTCAAGATAACAATGGAGGTGCTATTGTTGCGACCGCATGGAGCAAAGGGGGGACGCTCAAACCGCCCAATGCGCCTGTTGCGACACACTGGTATTCTTCTGTAGCAATGGCGGAATGGGGCTGGAGCGGTCGGAGGTGTTCTGAGCAAAGATTTGATGAGAAATTTTGTTCTCGTTTTTTTGGTATGAATGATAGCAAATTGACTGACGCACTTTCTCTTTGTTCCTCTTCTGCGGGCAAGCTTTCGGTTTTTATAAATAAGCGCATTTCGGGACTTGCAGAAGAAAATAAAAAGAATAAACTTGAGTTTGAGGCCATTGCGGCCGGTGCAGCCTTGGCAGAAATGGAACATCTCGTGATGTCCAGCATGGATTTTTGCTATAAATATATATATCAGCTAAACAGCAAACAAGTTCATAAATCAACAATCAAACGCTTAGTTTTTTATTTAAACAGGGCTGAACAGGCAATGGTAAATCCTCCGATTGCCAGTCGGAAACATTTGATAAAATACATGTCGATTGACGAGGTGGACGAATATCTGAATAGTATAATAACTACCTTGGCATTCCAACTTAACAACCTGAAGAGCTTAATAATGCAGTAAAATATATGATTAATTTTCAATATGCTATTGACATATGGCGCAAAAGGTGTTATGATTGACATATATAAACAAATAATTGGCATTTAATACTATGAATAAACTAACATTTGCAAAAGACAAAATACATTCGTTTATAGAAGAACAGAAAACGCTAAAAAAATACCGTTTACTGACAGAGAGGGAATTTGCGAAACAATTAAATGTATCCCGTTTCACGGTAACTGCGGCCTTGAAGGAATTTGAACTTAGTGGAGTCATTGAGCGTCGACGTGGCAGTGGAACCTTTATAGTGGAAAACCGGGGTCCGAAAGCCTTTTCCTTTGGCATTGTAAGCGGTACTCCTTACCATGTATCTGATAAATACATAAATATGTTTTCAAACGGCTTGTCAAAGTGTGCAGATTCCAAAGCGGTTCGTTTTCAGGTATGGGATGGAATAAAACTTGAATTTCAGGAATCACCTCAAAATAATCGTCTATTTAAAGCTATTGATAACGGGATGGTTGACGGAGTATTTGTGGTAACTCGAATGCCGATTGAAATATTGGGGGCTATTAACGCAAGAATTAAAACCGTACTTTTGAACAATCCAGCACCTTTTGATTGGGACGGGTTCAAGACAGTATCTTGTAATCATTTTCGTTCCGGCTTTATTGCCGGCGAGTTTTTCAACAAAAAAGGACATAAAAGGCTTGGCTATATAACTCCACGTAAATTTCATCCGGATGCTATGTTTCAAATATCCGGACTAAAAACCGCGGCAAAAGTATTTGGAATAAATTTTGGTAATAATGATATTTTGGAGTATACCCCAAAATATGGTATTGAGCCTTTACTTGCATACCTCAAGGAAGGCAAATATACTGGAATCATGGTTCGCGATGACTGTGTAGCTCAAGATATCATAGAGTTACTTGAAGCGGAAGGTATAAAAGTACCTGATGATATTTCGGTTATGGGAACCGGTTATTATTTGAAATACGGATATTCTAATGCCAGCCCGACAACTGTCGATTGTCAATATCATAAAATGTGTGATGTTGGTCTTCACTGGATGCTGAAAAAATTGAAGAGCAAAAGCAAAGAGGATCTCCGGGGTGAAAATATGGCATTGGTTGAGCCGAAAGTTATTGATCGTGGAACAGTACTGGATTTAAGTTAAATAATTTTACAATATAATTTTATAGCATAAGGATATTATATAATGCTTTTTCAAAAACAGATAATTGAATGCTCTGGAAGTATGCGGGAGATGGGGCAGCAGTACGGAGAAGCCGCAAAAGAGTTTATTGCTATCAATGTTGAGCTTTTTAACAAAAAATATAATGCTCAGGATAAAAATATATTTGGCGCGATGGCAATAGATATTTTAAGCAGGAAATTGCCTGATGTAATGGAAGAGCTTAGAGGCATTTCGGAGGGGAGTGGCTTGTCTTTGAACGATATTGTTTTAATTAATCAGATGCCGACTTTCGGTGAATCATGGCTAGATGAACAATGTACTCCTGTTTGTATTACAGACAGTCCAGATGGCGGTATTGTAGCGAAAAACAATGATGGAATCAATTTTTTCGAAGTCGGGATGCGATATGCCTATGTGATAAGGAAGACCAAACCCAATAAAGGGATTCCAATGTTGCAATTGACATATGCCGGCTGGTTGAGCGGAATGGATGCGATGAATGCTGAAGGACTGGCAAATATGCATGGTTCGGTCGGGTCCCGCTTTGACAAAAGCGGTCCCAGGGTTGATGTGCGGCTGGCAATTTACCAACTGATGAGCACATGCAGGACTACTCAGGAATTTGCTGAAGGGCTTATGGATTTTTCTCTAACTGGCAAAGGTTTCAGCATCATAGTCTGTGATAAATCCGGGACAGCGACAGTAGTTGAGGCCGCAGTACCTTTGATCCATCTTCGTCCTCACGGGAAGTCATTTTTAACTCCGGCAGACAAAGAGTTTTTATTTTCGACTAATATGTTTATGCACCCTGAGCTGAGAGATGCTGATATGCGAAGTCCTGCAATGAAAGAAATGGCAAATTATCGCTTTGGATATTTAAAGTGGTGCGAGAAACACAAAAAACCACAAACTGTGGATGATATAAAGGGAATATTAAGCAGTCATGAACCATGGGCTCCATGTAGACATGGTGGTCCTGATACCGAATGGTCTATGATTGCGCTTCCTGAAAAAGGCAAGGTGCTAATAGCAAAAGGTGCTCCTTGCAAAGTAAATTATCAAGAATATAAAATCTAAAAAAGGAGAATGCAAAATGAAAAAGCAGAAAACAAAAAGAAGTAATTTTACACTCATTGAATTGCTCGTCGTGATCGCTATCATAGCAATTCTAGCCGGAATGTTACTCCCCGCGCTTGGCAAAGCCAGAGAAGCCGCCAAACGAATTGAGTGTGGTAATAACCTGAAGCAGATGGGGCTCGGGTTTGCTTTCTACGCCAATGATAACGATGGATGCATGCTACAAGGTGAAGCTAATCCTAATCCTGTAACCGGGGCAAACAATATGCGATGGCATGCACCTATTGGCAATTATATGAAACAGCCGAATATATTTGATTGTCCGTCAAACACAAGAGATATCACAGCAAATGGAATATACGGGGCGGATTATAATGATACATACTGCATCAAGTTTAACTACTTTTTCAATACAAACTTAACACGTACCAAAACCGGCAGTGGTGCTTCAGCTGTTATAAGAATTAATAAACTCAACGATATAAAACAGCCTACTAAAAAATTCTTAATTATGGACCTTAACGAAAATAACGCTAATATCAATGGTGCTTATTCAACATACTCTACGGTTGATAACGTCAAATATTATGCTCCGAATTTTCTTCATAATCAAACCTGTAACATGCTGTTTGGTGATGGTCATTACGCGCCTTTGAAATACTATGAACTGCCGTGCAGAAACTGGGATTCCGGTGATGGCATATCAGTAAAATATTGGAATTGTACAAAATAATGATGATAGGTTCTGGTGCTCATAACCTTGTAATCGGGATTAGCTCTTTGGTGGAGCGAAGGTGCGAACCTGATATTCCTGACAGTTACACAATAAGATGTGATTACATTGACAGTGTAATTGAAGCTGGCGGCTTTCCCGTTATGATTCCGTGTCATCCACACAAGAAAGTCCTGGATGAATATTTAAAAAACATAGATGGTATTGTGTTCATTGGAGGGCCGGACTGGCCGGCAGAATTTTATGACGAATCCAATGTGCCAGAAAACAGGAGCGGTGAGCGTCTGAATTCTGAAAGTGATTTGTATCTTATGCGGGAGTCTCTTAGACGCAAAATACCGATACTGGGAATATGTGCTGGATCTCAATTGCTTTCAATAGCCTGTGGAGGTAAGTTGATACAGCATATTGATAATGTAGAACAGCATAATGATTTTAAGGCTCTGCATAAAGTGAATTTAACAGGGAATGGCAGGATTCTAAAAAGTTTTATTGATGGGAATGAGTTTTTAACAAATACTGAACATCATCAGGCTATTAATCCTGAAAAACCAGGGAAAGGTCTATTAGTCAGTGCTGTTGCCGAAGACGGCACGGTTGAAGCTATAGAAGGAACTGGAAACGTTTTTATATTGGGAGTTCAATTTCACATTGAGCGACAAAACAACGGTAGTTTGCGGGAAATAATATTCAAAAAATTAATTAATGAAGTAAAACTAAATCAAAAAATAAGGAGAGTAAGATGAAAGAATTTGCTAACAAAATCGTATTAGGACTGTTAGTCACAATATTTTGTTGCAGTTTTGCAAATGCGGAAAATATTCTGGTAGCATTCCAGCACATCCCTACCAAAAAAAGCCCGAAAGTATACAGTACATATCCTCTTTGGAGCTTGCAATCTTATGGCATAAAGTTAAAAGGATATAATTATAAAGACTATGAAAACGGCTTCCTTGATGATCTTAAAAAAACCAAGATAATGGTTTTTGCCGGCGGATCGGGTTATGAGTTCAGGCACATACTAAAAGATGGAAAAGTTAGTCAGGCGTTTAAAGATTTCTTTGCTGGCGGTGGTGTAGTATTTTGTGAATTCGGAGGTTTGCCCTTATACCGCAGCGCGGAAATAAAGAAGGGCTTTTATGACTTCCTGAAATTGACGCCGCCGACAAGCAAAAGGATACGTGGCATAAAATATTTGCCACTCAAAGATACTAATGAAGGTATAATGAGTAAGCCGCATGATATAATAAAAAATTATAATCTAAAAATCAAGCAAGGAAAAAAATTCTATCGCAGTGTGAATGGATATTTTACGAATCTGCAGTCGGGACAGAAAATAATCTTTGCCGATGAAAAAGACCCAGCTAAAGGAATTCTGATAATACAGCATGGCATTGAGGGCAAAGGAACAATTATTTACAGTATGATGCGTAAGCTTCCTGCTGCGTTCATAGAAAACCTCCTGACGAAATATTACGGCAAGCTTCAAAAAGGTGTTGCCGCTGCTATACCTGTCAGAAAAAGTGGATTGTTGCCGGGAAAGCCGCAAGCCAGCAGTAACTCACAGTCGGACAATACTGCTGGCGGCCTGCCTAATACCGGACTTAGCGCGATTTATGAAACCAAACTTCCGGTAAAAAATATAAACCCTTTATTTCTGGTGAATTTGGAAAAAAAAAGTTGGACACACCAGCAATGGAAATACCGCTTCCCCTTGACTGCATTCAGCAAACTGGATAAATATAAACGACGAACCGTTGCTTTCACCCGTAAATTTCCAGCTGGTGTAAAAGCTGAAAGTATACGGATAGTTACCCCGCACGGACTGGATATACCATGCCAGGTACAGATTATAAATAAAGATGATAATAACTTAAAAGTTCTTTTTCTAGATAAATTTATGCCTTTTCAGAATAAATGCTATTTTGTATATTTTTCCGACAGCACGGTGCCTAAAAAAGCATATACTGACACAGTACTCAGCATAAAAAAGAAGGGTAATGTCTATGTAATGCGTAACGCGAACATTGAAGCAAAATTCTTTGCTGATCATCCATTTATAAATTATTTCGGAAAACCCGGAGATGTATATGGAAACCGTTTTGAGGACAGCCTCGGGCTATCGCCCGGATTTGGCGTCAGGGCATACTCAAGAAGACCGGAAGTGATAAGTTGTAAAGTCATCGCGGACGGTCCGGTAAGAAAAATTTTAAGCTATAGAGTAAAATATCTCCAATATGAATTCAACATGGACTATATCCTTGACGCGGCATCAAACCGTTTGAATTATCAATTTAGTTCTAACAGAAAATTATCTATTACCAGAGAAGCAAGATGGAATCCTGGTAGAGCTTATGATTCCAGTAAGTCAGACATACTTTACGTATGTACAAAATCCGGTCTAAAAAGTTTTAAAACAGCGACAGCTTCAAGGCTTGCAACATTCAAAAAAGGCCAGTTGAAAGAAGGTTGGTATGCGTTTCAGGATACGGAAACCGGACACACAATAGGAGAAATCTTTGATCCTGAGAATATCAGGAACATAGGTTTCAGCTACTACACTCTCAAAGGGTTGATGTACATCGCTAGTGTAGAAATCGCAAATACACGTGGAGCGTTTATTAATTCAGATAATGCAGGAATACTCGGAGTTAGGGACGAATATAAGGCTTTCAAAACTCCTCCCGCTGCAATAGTTGGGGAAATGCAAAATAGAAATGAAATTGCTGCAAGGCCTAAACTGCCAGTTTTTACTAAAAATCAAATCAGGATGTTGCGCTATCCTATTCGTACCCGCCAAGCTCCATACTGGGGTTACTATGATCCAATTCGTTCAACCTGTGAAATGATTCCTCAGCTTCAGGATCAAGGTTACAATGGTTTCTTTTCCATAACCAGTGCATCCCCATACAAGAATACTGTATTTAAAAAAGATTTCACCAGTGATTGTGATTATCTTCCAAAAATGGTTAAATTATCTCATGAAAAAGGTATGCTTTTCGGTTCAGCATTAACTCAAATGAGAAGCAGACTATGGTATCAAAAAAGTATTCTTGACAAGATTCATTTAACAGGGAAACGGCATGTTGACCACCTTGAAATATTGGATTATTTGAAACAAGGCGCAAGGGAAATGGCGGCTACAGGGGTTGATTTCGTCGAGCTTCAGGATGAACAGGTCTACCGGATGTTTATAGGCAATGAAAAAAAGCTCTATGGAGCAAAGTTATTCAAAGAGAAATACGGCTATGAACCGCCCCAGATAAATCGCAACGACTACAGTAAATTTAAACAACCTTCTTGGCATAATTCAGTATTTTTTAATATGGATGCCTGGACTAAAATAATTACTGGCATGGCTAAAGCGGCAAATGAAGTAAATCCCAAAGGAATATACTTTGACCAGGTAAATGTATCTGCAATGGCCCGGCTTGGCGGAGCTCCCCACGACTGGGAGGTGCAGGCTGGAAAAATTGACAATATCTGTATGGACCTCTATGGAGCGCCAAATAAAATGTATAAATATTTTGGCAAACTGATGAATGCGATGAATAACCATAAAAAGCCGCATCTGATAGTTGCTGGTTGTGTCACAAAATCAAAAGATATTATCGCCAATATAGGGTATAATATGATGTGGTGGACCGGAATGCTGAGTGTTTTTCCGCACCGTGGCTTTAACTACACAAACTGGTATAATGAAGTTGAAAGACTTTTTCAGATGCTTGAATATACAGGACTTGGCGACCTGATGGTGATGCCTCCGAGAAAACGTATAGCCGTACTTTGGGATCGCAGCGCAATGATCGACTGCATTAAAAAAGGCGAATGGGAAAGAGTCAGTAGTCTTTACGGTACCAGGGTTATGAATTATATATATATAAATTCTCTTTCAACTGACATTGTCATGTCAAGATTTTTTAATGCAGAGAAACTAAAAGACTATAAATTTCTGATTGTATCAAACAATCCGGTTTTGAGTGACAAACTGGCTTCTGAAATAAAAAAATATGTTGAAACTGGCGGTACTGTTTTTATTGAAGGTGAAAGTATAAAAAATAGCATAATTAGCAAGTTATGTGGTCTGGAAAAAGCTACAGATAAAATGGTTGCTATCAAATGTACTGGGCAGGATTTTGATTTTCAGGGCTTGGCAATGAAGGTAAAAAATAAAAATGCCAAGGTTCTTGAAAATTTTGGAAATCTAGCGGTTTATTCCAGAAAAGTGGGTAAGGGAACTGTAATCTACAGCCCGATGATTTTGGGAAATGCGATGGAAAACAGTGCCACTGTAGCATGGTTCAGGAAACTTGTAAACAGCAAAGCCGGAAAGCCTGTTATTGAATTCAACCCTGAAGCCTATGAACAACTTGAATCAAATATTATGACTGATGGAGAAAATTACTTGCTTATGGTTTTCAACCAGGAAAGTAACGATATTGATTTTTCCATAAAGTGCGCCGGTGGTTTTCAACCCACGTCAATAGTTGACTTCTGTAATGGAAAAATCCAGAAATTTAATGGGAAGTATTCAGATCGAATAAAAGGAGGCAGGCTTCAATACTATCTTCTGACAAAGAATAGCAAGGACTTCAAAATGCCCAATTTTGAAAGTGCAAACATAAGCAGAGATTCTATTTACAGTATTAGTCCAGGAAAAGGTATCATGGAGTTCAAAAAAATAGCAGTAGCGTCTACGAGCGGTTCCGCTAATATACACAAGCGGGACAGAAGACCGGGAGTTATATATGTCGGGATTCTATCAGATAAAGGCCGGGAACATCCTTTACCTATGCGTTGGATAAGGGGCGATGAAGCTATTCAAAATAAGCTTTCAAAACAAAAGAACATCCAGGCTGAATTAATCCATGATTTAAGCGCAACAAGACTTGCTAATTACGATGTAGTTATTGTACCAAATTACAATCAGTCAGGGCT
>Ga0307988_1001038_pt1 | contig 16905 bp, 13 predicted proteins | sample EllFjometagen183_FD_203166 | JGI IMG/M metagenome (GOLD analysis project Ga0307988, IMG submission 203166) | Marine microbial communities from Ellis Fjord, Antarctic Ocean - #183 | ecosystem: Environmental > Aquatic > Marine > Unclassified | place: Southern Ocean | collected 2014-10-08 | reverse complement strand
ATAAGGGTGGCATTGGTCTGAACAGAGTTGCTGATTCTTGATCCGGCAGAACCATATTTTTTCTGGAATTCGACTGCTTTTGAAAAAAAACTGGTTCCCATGAGAGCCGGCTCTCCACCCTGCCAGCAGATCGAATATGAGTCCTGACGTGTTTTCATATATGTTTTTATCAAACGCTCAAGAACTGAATCAGACATCCTGTGTTGTTTTGTTTCAGGATATAGATTTTTTTTTGGCAGGTAAAAACAATATTCACAGGCAAGATTGCAGTCTGCGGATGTGGGTTTTACAAGTAGGCTAAAGGGGCGCATGGAATTTTTCCTCATAGGGCCTATGCATTGGGTTGATCAGTGGACAATAAGAGGGGGCAGCAAATTCTTTAATTTTCTTGAAAGGGTTGACTGGCTTATCCCCATCACCTTGGCAGCCTTTCTCTGGCTGCCGTATTTTTTTATGAGCTCATTAATAGTTTTTAATTCAAAAGTATTGATTGTTTCTTTATAATTTTCTTTTTTATTGGAATCAGTTCTTAAAATATTCCCCCTTGAGAATATTGAAGGAAGGTGTTCTGCTTCAATGATATCTCCTTCGGTCATTGTTATCAGGCGCTTGATAAGATTTTCCAATTCCCTTACATTTCCGGGAAAAGCATATTTACAAATTAGATTTTGGGCCTGTTTCGAAAGAATTTTGCAGGTTTTAAATTTCTTGTTAAATTGATTTAGAAAAAATGCAGCAAGGGGAACAATCTCTTCTTTCCTCTCAGACAGAGCAGGTATTTCCAGGGGAACCACATTAAGCCTGAAATACAGATCACTTCTAAATGTCCTTTCTTCAACCATCTGTTCCAGATTTCTATTGGTTGCAACAATTATTCTTGTATTAATTTTAATGGGTTTAATACCACCCACCCTCATAAATTCCATACTTTCAAGGAATTTTAAAAGCTTTGCCTGAGAAGGAAGTGGAATCTCTCCAATTTCATCAAGGAAAAGTGTTCCTTTGTCTGCTATTTCAAAAAGCCCTTTTTTCCCTTTATGAGATGCCCCTGTAAAAGCGCCGCTTTCATGTCCAAATAGTTCAGATTCAATAAGAGATGCTGTTAGTGCACCGCAATTCAAATCAGCAAAGGGGAAATGCCGCCTGTTAGATAATTGATGAATCAGTTTTGCAATCATGGTCTTGCCCACACCTGATTTGCCTGTGATTAACAAAGGGACATCATATTTAGCTGCACGCACAGCAGTCCTGATAATCTTTTCCATGGCAGGACTTCTTATCACCATGCTTTCAAAATGGTTTGCAGCCAGACCCAGATCTGAAAAATCCATACGAAGGTTCTCTTCCTGGAATTCTTCAATATGAAGTGTTTCTGCAAGGCGATTAATATGTGATATATCCCTGTCATTTACAAGGACAAACAAGACCTCGCCATGATCATTAAAAATGGGTATTCCCGTGGAAAGGATTTTTTTCTTGGTGCGGGTGGTCTGAATTAAGGAGATGGCCTTTTTCTGTTTGATAACCAGCGCTGAAACGGATGGCTCATAAAAGCCCTCATCAACCAGATCTTTAACATTCCTGCCCAGGACCTGGGAACTTTTAAAATCAAACATCTCTTCGGTTGCATGGTTTACCATAACAACCATTCCTGTGGAATCAACAACAAAAAGTCCGTCTTTTGAATGCTTCATTATGGATTCAAATATCAATTCAAAATCGTTGGCATTGAGCCTGTCATGAAGACTGAATTTTTTTTTAAACATAATGGACGTTCCAAGTCTCTTGCAATTTATTTTTCACTATTTAAAATTTATAAAGCACTATTTTCTATAATAAGTCTGAGTCCATTCAAATTTGACGATTATTATGGGTGCCTGTTGAATTCTATATATAGGTAGAATAATCGGTTTTTTCAAGATTTTTTAATCCAGCACTTCACGTATCTTTTGCGCAAGGTCCTTCATTACAACCGGCTTCATTAGAAAACCTGTAATGCCCAGAAATGTTGTTTTTTCTTCAGATATGCTTTCACTGAATCCTGTACAAAGCAGTATTGGAATTCCAGGGCGTATTTTAGTCAGTTCCACTGATAGTTTGTCTCCAGACATATTTGGCATTGCCATATCTGTGATAATCAGATCAAATTTATCTGGATTTGCACGGAAAGCCTCAAGAGCTTCAAGGCTGCTGTTGCGCGAGATAACCTGATAACCCAAACGCTCCAGCATCCGTTTTTCCATTGAAAGGATCGCTTCATCATCATCCACAAGAAGGATCTGTTCATTTCCATCCTGGATTTTTGTTTTTGAATTGGTTTCCTGTTTTTCAGAAAGACTCTTTTCCACTGGCAGATACACATGAAATTGTGTTCCTTTTCCAGATTCACTGTATACCTGAATAGTGCCATTAATACTTTTAACAATGCCATGAACTACCGACAAGCCCATTCCAGTGCCTTTACCTGGGCCTTTGGTGGTGAAAAAAGGGTCAAAGATCTTATCTATTAAATTTTTATCCATACCCTTCCCTGTATCAGCCACTGTCAGACAGGCATAAACTCCAGGTGTCATATCAGGAGATATTATGCCGTGCTCACCTAATTCGACTTCTTTGAGGCTTACTTTCAGTTCCCCGCCAGTCTCTTCCATGGCATGGTAAGCATTGGTTGTAAGGTTCATAACAATCTGATGAATTTGTGTGGGATCAGCTTTGATTATTCCACAGTCAGGATTGATATCCGGATTTATATCAATAGCTGTGGGTATTGTAGACCTCATAAGTTTTAATGCTTCCTTGACAACGGGCTGCATTTTCATCAGCTCAAGTTCATTGCTTTCTTGTCGTGAAAATGTAATGATCTGTTTTACTAGGCTCCTGGCTCTTAAGGCACTCTTATAAATACCATTAACACTGGCTCGGAATGGACTGTCTTCAGGGATATCCTCTAACAGCATATCCGCATAACCTAAAACCGGAAAAAGAATGTTATTAAAATCATGGGCGATACCACCGGCAAGAGTGCCGATGGATTCCATTCTCTCGGCGTGGATCATCTGGGTCTGAAGTTTTTTCAGCTCCACCTCTGCCTGCTTGCGCTCGGTTATATCCTCAAAAATTAGGATTCCGGCAGAAATGATGCCCTCAGAGTCACGGACAGGGGCAGCATTGGATGAGATCCATTTCTCCTGGCCCCTGGCATTGCGGATGATGAACTCTTCATTCTGAATAATCTCGCCCATTACCGTTGCCCGGAAAAGAGGCAGGTTTTCCGGTGTATATGGGGTTGAATCCGCTTGAAAGGCCTGCCAATCCACATCATGGATTATCTTCTGATTTACCGGACAAAGCAGGTGGACATTTCCCAGGATGTGAGATGCCGAGGGACTAGCCCAGCGAATGGCAACATCTTTTACATCCGAGATGATGATACCTGCCGGTGAATGATCGAGGGCTGTCTTCAGTAAGGCTCCGAGGTGGTCTTTCTCCTCTGTTTTACTTCTGACCATGTCATCCAGATTTTCTATCCGGTACTGAATCTCACGACCTAGCTCCCATTTTCGGGTCAGGGAATGGGCCATTTGAATCACCTCCACATTGTCGAAGGGTTTTTTCAGGATCAGTAGATTGTCTGTTTCCCCCAGCACACGGCAGATTTCCTGCCAGGAATAGTCTGCATATGCAGTGCAAAGAACGACCTGTAAATCAGGGCATTCCTGCCAGAGATGATGGATGGTTTCAATGCCGTCCCAACCCGGTGGCATACGGCCGTCCACAAATGCCAGGGCATAGGGATGATCCTCGGATTTGGCTTTTTGGACCATATCAAACCCCTCCCTTCCCTGGAAAGCGGAATCGATTTCAAAAGAGAGCTCTATTCTGGTTTGACTCTCGGCACCAAAGAGTTGGGATTCCATGTCTAAAAAGCCATCACCCAATGTCTGTTTTTTTATTAATATTTTGCGAAAATCCTCATGAATCGAAGCATTGTCATCGATTACCAGTATTCGTTTAGCCGGAATACTTTCATTATCGATCATATTTTTTCTCCTGAATGAAAAGGTAATTTAAGGGTAAAGGTCGCCCCAAGACCCAGACCGTCACTGTGGGCGCTCAGACTGCCACCGAGTCCTTTGGCGGCGATGGCCCCGCTGTGCAGGCCAAACCCGTGTCCTGTCTTACGTGTGGTATACCCATGCTGAAAAATACGGGTCAAATTTTCAGGCAGGATACCGGTGCCGTTATCTGAGACCTGAAGATTCAACTGATCAGGGCTGGAGGGGAAAATTCCCAGCGTGATGATTTTTTCTTTTTCCACCCCAGCACATGCGTCTTTGGCATTGTTGACCAGGTTCAGCAAAATCTGCAGGACCTGGTGTTTGTCCACTGTAATCTGCGGGACCTCTTGAAATTGACGATGTACGGTGATTTCATGCCGGGACAATGCCTCGGTATTGAGTTTCAATGCATCCTCCATTAATTGTTCCGGTGCGATGGTTTCAAGAAAACCCGAGACACGACCATAGGTCTGTTGCATGGTCACAATTTCCTTGATATGCTCGATCCGCTGGTGCAGCGCTTCGGTTTCCTTTAAAATAAGATGCTGTTCTTCCTTAAGCACGGGAGCAAGAGAAATCAAGTAGGCCGGAATCTGACGGCCCCGGGGGTCCTCTGTAAGAAACTGATCCAGGCTGTTTTCGGATTGCGCCATAAGGTCTGCCAGTTTGGTGATATTCGCGATACGGGATTCTCGTACCTGATTCATGATCAGGTTGCTGGATACATTGACGCTGTTTAGCACATTGCCCACATTGTGAAGCACGCCGGTGGCCACATCAGCCATGCCGGCGGCCCGGGACATGTCTACAAGCTCACCCTGTTTTTGGGCCAGCAGATGGGTAAGATAAAAATGTTTTCGGCTGATAAACTCTGTGAAATAGCACATGATCGAGCCCAGGATATTGGCTCCAATCAGGAAAAAATTATTGCTGATGACTTCGCGTATCGGTACATGACTCAAGTAGGCTCCGAAATTGTACATGATTACAATGAGCCATCCGACCAGGAATGCCCTGATAAACTGAAGGCAAAGGTTGGAGTGAACAAAAATCAAAACAAGGATCAATCCGGCATAGTAATAATAACCAAAAGGGGCAGGGGCAATCATACTCAGTAAAATGATCCCCAGGCTGGCAGTTAAGATAAAAAAAAAGGAAACCAGTTGCGTATAGTTGCGAATTCGACTCGAGAATGAAATCAGAAAAACACTGAGGGTAGACTGGCAGATGGTGGCCGCACGGATAAGCCAGGCGCTATACTTCTGCTCTGGCATGACAACCGCATCCAGAGCGCCGAAAATAAAATAAAGGATTGTTCCGGTTAAAATAGAAATCTGAATCAGTTTCAATCTCTGGGTAATGAAACTCTTTTTGTAGGCGGTCTCAAGATGCCCCATGGAGCGATTAAAAGTGAGGGTTACTCTGTTCAGTTCCATGATATTGGTCCCTCGTGTGCCTGGCGGATAATTCCTGGAAGAGTCATGGGGTTTCACCGGTGGGCAGTTTAAGGGTAACAGTTGCTCCAAGCCCAAGGCCGTCGCTTTGTGCGGTCAAGCTTCCGCCAAGTTCTTTGGCCGCGATGGCCCCGCTATGCAAACCAAAACCGTGCCCTGTCTTTCGTGTGGTAAACCCGTGCTGGAAAATCCGGATCAAATTTTCAGGCGGAATACCGACACCGTTATCCGAGATCTGCATGCTCAAACGATCTGAACCGGAGGGAAAAATCCGCAACGTGATGATTTTTCCCTCCGCCATTTTGGTACATGCATATTTGGCATTGTTGATCAGGTTCAGCAGGATTTGCAGAACCTTGTGCTTGTCCACGGTGATTGACGGTACTTCCCGGTATTGACGATGTATGGTAACTTTATGCCGGACCAACGCTTCAGTATTAAGTTTCAGCGCATCCTCCATTAACTGATCAGGTCCTATGGTTTCAAGGACACCCGAGACACGGCCGTACGTCTGCTGCATGGTCACAATTTCCTTGATATGCTCGATCCGCTGGTGAAGTGCTTCGGTTTCCTTCAAAATGAGCTGTTGTTCTTCTTTCAGTACAGGAGATAGAGAGATCAGGTAGGTCGGGATCTGTCGACCCCGGGAGTCCTCTGTAAGAAACTGACCCAGGTGATCCTTGGATTGGGCCGCCATCAGATCTGCCAGTTTGGTGATATTCGTCACCCGGGAGTCCCGGACCTGATTCATGATCAGATTGCAGGAGACATTGACGCTATTCAACACATTGCCCACATTGTGAAGCACTCCCGTAGCCACTTCAGCCATCCCTGCGGCCCGGGACATTTCTACAAGGGAACTCTGGGCATCAGCCAATCTGGCCATGGCCTGCTCCTTGGCCTCAACCTGATCCTGCAATTCCTGGGTCCGCTCCTCCACCCGATGCTCAAGGGTTTCCTTTGATTCCAGCAGCGCATCCTGAACCCGCTGGCGGGCAATGGTCGCACCGAGAATATCCGCGCCGGCACTCAGACTGTCTTTTTCAGCATCGCTCCAGACTCGCTCCTGAAGCATGTCTTCAAGTATCATAAATCCCCACCATGTTTCTTCCACAAAAATTGGGATCGCAATTATGGAAAGAATACCCTTTTGCTCAAAAATTGTCCGGATCTCTGTACTCATATCTGAAATCAGACCGGCAAGGATTTGTTTTTGAGCGATGGCTGCACCCCACTGCTTAAAGTTACTGTTATCATCATAAAAAAATTTCCGTATGGACATGTCTGGCGACTTTGAAGCATCGTCTTTTGGGGTCCATTCGTATTGTTGGACTGCGTATAAACGATCGGTATCATCATGATGATTGGTAAAAATAATTACTCGATCGGCTTCGGCTGATAGGCCGATTTTGGACAGAACCGGAGTAATGGTGTCCTCCCAGTGTGAACTCTGCATGAACTGCTGGGCAGCAAACCGAACACTCTCAAGTATCTTATCTCGCTTTTGCAGCGCATCAGCCATGGTATTCACCGATGTTACAAGATTGCCCAATTCATCTTGTCGACCTTTTACCGCCCTTACTGAAAAATCACCGCCAGCTAATATTTCTACCACCTGCCGAAGGCTCAGAATGGGCATGACCAGCCATGCAGCATAGACAAGAGAGATCAGAAAACTGAATAAAAGGCAGCCACCTGCCAGCATGGCTGTATTCCTGTACAGGGTCTTGACACTCTGATCATACCTCTTCAGGGAAAGCCCGACATGAATCCAGCCCCACTCAATGCCTGAGTAATCAAAGGGCTGGGCAAAGTGAAAAACCCTTCGGTTGAACAGGGGCACTGTTTTGATGTCGCTCCCGGATTTCCGCTCTTGGGGCAACCAGTATGCATCGGCATCAGGATCAGCTCTCCAGCTGTTTTGCTCAATTATCAGGGAAAACCCGGTATTTTTCATAATGATTAAAAAATCAAGGTCAGGGTCGCCGGCCAGCATGATTTGGGCGGCACTGACCACACTGGCAAAATCTTCATTAACGGCTGCACCGGCAGCCACTTCATGCAAGGATACCGCCACACCATTGGCTTTGGATTTCAGACTGTAAATAAAACTCTTTTTTTGCTGAGGAATAGTGATCAGAACAAAGATGCCCAGTGTGATCATTGTGATGAACCAGGACAGCAGGGCAGCCCGTTTGGCGATGCTTTTGCCAGACCGCTTGTTGTAAATTGAAGATATAAAGATTTTGAAAAAACGTATGAATGCTTTCATAATCGGGCTCACTTAAACAGACCGTTTTGAATCAAGTGTTCATTTTTTATCAGGAATTGTCGGGTACCATCCAAAATAGCACCGGGATGTTTTTCCATCCCGGAACTCCCAAATACATTGAGAACCTGCCGCCCTCCGGGTGTGGTTTGCAGAGCCAGAATGGCTGATATCATTCTCTCTTTGGAGGGGCTCTGCCAGTTCGCCCGGAATATGAAAAAAGAGGTGATAAAAGGCGGCGAAACAGACAATATAAGAAGATCCTTACGCAATTGGGGATTGAGTTCGCAGGCCAGTTCAAAGGCACCGGTGGTAATGACAGCGGCATCGGATTGACCAAAAAAGATTTGCAGGATGGCCTTGGCCGGACTCTCCACATTGATCAGATTTTCAAGCCGGCTGTTGTCGACTCCAGGAACATGTTCTGCCAGGACACTCTTAAACCATAATCGAGCCAGAAGCATCTGCTGTCCCCCGCAAGTAACCAGCTTTTTGTTCGCCAATTGGCCCAGTTCCTTGGCAACGGAGTTGCGGTTCACAATGATGGCATAATTGACAAGGAAACCATCTTCCCGGACAGGCAGATATACCGACTCCAGCTCCAGTCCCAAACGCATGGAATCCTCAGTGCTCATTGAAACAGCATCGACCCGGTTATTTTTGTAGGCCTGAGACAGGGTTTCAAACGAGTTAAAGAACATCGCTTCAGCTGTTTCGTTGAGATTCTGTTCTTTGATGACGGTTTGAGTCCATACCTTGATTGCCGCTTTGGCATCATTCTGGTTGATGCTGTCAAAGGTGGATGAAGATAAACCGACACGAAAAACCAGAGTATTTTTGTTTTCTGAAGTTTGCGCAACCGTGCCAACCGGAATCCACAACACTGCCAGAAAAAATAAAAAAAATTTCAAGGGGTCTCCTTAAAGTAAAAGTAGTTTAAGGGTTGCAATCTGTTCCAGTGCCGTGTACTGTGGGCCATAATGTTTTTGAACATTACTTCTCCAGCTTTTTCATTATTTCGGTTCCGATGACCAGCGCAAGCTTTGACTGAAGGGCAATGTGATCATAGAGCGCCTTGTAGTGCTGAGCAGACATGAGGGAATCCATTAACTGGGCGCGAATGACCTTCTCGGTATCCACTAACTCATGCTGATAGGCCCGGGTGTTCAAGCTGCGGTTTTGTTCAGCCGCTTTCATGGCCGCCATAGTTGCCGCATACGATTTTTCAGCAGCATTCAGGGAAAGAAAAATATCCCTGATTTGCAGTCCGATACCTTCTTGAAGAAGGAATTGTTCCTCTTTAATTTTGGCCACACGGGCCCGGGCTTCGGCCACTTTGTTCGTGTGCAGGAAACCGCTGAAAAGCGGAATCTCAACACCTATCCCAACCGTCCAGCCCTCCTTGTTTCGTTCCGTTGCCATACCGCCATCATAATCATTCCACCATTTGAAAAGATCTCCGGTCAGCGCCAGCTTGGGATAATGACCACTTTCAGCTGACTGTACAGCCCCCTCAGCAGCAAGAATGCCGGCCTCGACTTTGGCCCAATCCGGATTGAACTGATAGGCAGTGCCGACAAGTTTGTCCAGCGGGTCCATAAAGGATGTAAACGGCATTTCCCTGTCTGCCGGTTTCACGCTGGAAGACCATGGCAGTCCCATGGTATTGGCCAGTGCGGCTTGGGCCATCAACTCGTTTTTCTCCAGCAGGGCGATCATGGCACGCAATGACTCGACCATCACTTTGTTGTCCAGCCAGTCTGTTTTCTTTACCCTGCCGCTACCCTCTTTGTACATTGTCTCCGTGAGATTCAGGGTCGTTTCCATTCGGGCCAGGGCATCCCGGCCGATCCGATGAATCGTGTTTGCCATCACAGCCCCCCAATAAAGCCGTTTCACGCTGTCCAAGATTTCAAGGTCAGTCCGTCTGGATTCCTGTTTCATCATCCGGACAAGACCCTCGGTCTGCTGCCGATACCCTTTGCGCATGCCGCCGTCATAAAGGAGCCAGGTGGCCTCAAGGGAAGCCTTATAAGAGTTTTCATCCATTAATTTAACGTCCTGTTCGGGAACCGGAAAACTGCCGAAGAGTATTGTAATGCTTGAAGCAGGAAAGATGAAATTCGGAGATTCATCCATCCGCTGATACCCGCCCCTGGCATTGATCTGGGGCCAATAACCGGCCAGGGTCTGGCGGTGCTGAGCCTCGGCCATTTCTACGGCATAACGGGAAGCCGGGCGTCGACGGTTGTTCTCCATGGCTTTTTGAATGCATGCCGCAAGGTCGACCTCTTTCAGGATCAGTCCGTCTCCGTTTTTTTGACCCTCTTCGGCAAAGACTGGGTAAAGCGTGGCAAAAAGGATGATGATCACCCAGACACATTTATTTTCCATGGGCAGCGTGTTTAAAAACCTCATAAATTACTCCATTTTTCTGCTCATTGTCATTTTTTTCTAACCTTTGTTGTAGGAAAACATCGGCCTGCTGTTCAGACATGGGTCGGCTATAGAGAAATCCTTGAACTTCCTGACATTTTTTCCCCCTCAGGAAATCAGCCTGACCCGTTGTTTCAACTCCTTCGGCAATCACCCGAATGCCCATGCCTTCAGCCATTGTAATGATGGCACTGATGACGGACTGGTCCTTCGCACTGCCCGGAATGGCATTGACAAAACTGCGATCAATTTTAAGGCAGTCAATGGGCATTTCCTTGATACGGCTCAGACTTGAATACCCGGTGCCAAAATCATCAACTGCAACCCCCACATTCATTTTTTTAAGTTCATTCAGAATATCCGATATCCCTTGCTTATTTTCCACCAAAAGGCTTTCTGTGATTTCAATTTCCAGATTTTTCGGATTCAGGCCGGTTTCGACAAGGATTTGCCGGATCATTTCTAAAAATTTTTCATGAACAAACTGTTTTAGAGAAACATTGACGGAAATTCTTTGCAGGGGCATTTTTTGATCCATCCACTCTGCCATCTGCCTGCAGGCAGTTCGCATTACCCACTCTCCAATGGCCACGATAAGTCCGCTTTCTTCGGCTATGGAAATGAATTCATCCGGCGGTACATTCCCCAGCTCACAGTTGTGCCATCGTAAAAGCGCTTCCATGCCGCTGAGGTTTCCTTTGCCCAGATCAAACTGCGGCTGGTAATGCAATGTGAACTCATTCCGGTCAAAGGCCTTCCGAAGTTGGTTTTCTATTGTCATTCGTTTCAATGCCCTGACATTCATGGACTCCTGGAAGTACGCATAGGTATTGGCACCGATGCTTTTGGAATAATACATAGCCAGGTCGGCATTTTTGAGCAGTATTTCCAGGGTATCGCCGTCCTGGGGAAAGATTGCAATGCCGATGCTTGAGGTGACAATGATCTCATAGTTGTCAAGGGTTATGCTTTGAGCAATGGTCTTTCCTATTCGATTTGCAACCACTGCGGCATACTCCTCCTTGTTAAGTCCCGGAAGAATCACTGTAAATTCATCCCCGCCCAATCTAGCAGCCATTTCGGTTGTAAGAGACCTGGCAACAATGTCTGACATCCGAAGGCATTTGACTATCCTTTCTGCTACGATCTTCAGTAGATCATCACCAATGCTATGACCCATGGTGTCGTTAATCCGTTTGAAATTATCCAGGTCAATAAAGAGTAAAGCTGCTTTTTGCTGGTTGCGGCGTGCCGTTCCCAGTACCTGTTTTAGCTGTTCCATGAACAGCACACGGTTGGGCAGACCGGTCAGGTTGTCATAGTAGGCCAATTGGTTAAGTCTTCCCTGGACTTCACGATTCAACTCCCACTTGCGGGTCAGTGCGTGGGCGAGTTGAAGAACTTCCACATTATCAAAAGGTTTTTTTAGGATCAGCAGACTATCTGTTTTTCCCAAGACCTGCCGGATATCCTGCCATGAATAGTCGGAATATGCTGTGCAAAGCACAACCTGTAAGTCCGGGCACACCTTCCACAGATGGCCTATGGTTGCAATGCCATCCCAGCCAGGCGGCATCCGGAAATCCACAAATGCCAGAGAATATGGCCGACCTTCGGACATGGCTTGTTGAACAAGCGCCAATCCATTTTTGCCCTGTGAAGCACAATCTATTTCAAAAACCTCAGGCAAAATGGTCATGGCTTCTGAGCCAAAGATCTGAGATTCCATGTCCTGCAACTCATCTCCCAATTTTGGGGATTTCACCAGTATTTTGCAAAAATCCTCGTGAATTGACTTGTTGTCATCAATGACGAGGATTCGGTGAGGCAGATTTCTTTTTTGTTTCATTTTTTATGTCCTTTTTATCTGATAGGAATTGAGTCCTTTGACATTCCTCTCACAACTTTCCTGCCAGAAACTAAAAGGGGCTTTTTGTGAGCCAAAATTTTTAATATATTTTTTTGTTAATTTACCTTCCACATTTATCGTCAGATTAAAGAAAAATCTTTAGGAAAAAAAATGTTTGTCAGGTAAAAGAGAAAAAATCCTTAAGGAGTTTTCCTGGAAATGATCACTTCACATCAATCTCCCATGAAGTTTCTTTCCCAAGCTTTCTGGCTAAGGCCATAAACCAGGCTGCCACGGCTTAGCTATAGGGACAATCATGCAGGACAGGGTGAAATAGCTATCAAAAGATGAAACGTGAATCGTTTGCCCTTATGCCCTTTTGACAATGTCACTTTTAAAAATTATTTTTTGTAATAGAAAAAGTCGCACCAGTCATCTCCTTTGGCCAAACGATGTTGCCTTTTTAACTCTATGTGGTTTGGAAAAAGCTCTGCGATTCGTTTATCCATGTCACAATAGGCTCTTGTCAATTCTACAACGCCTTCTTTTTCAAAAAAGTCTTTGTATGGGCATTTTTTTTGATGCCAGCCAATGCCGTCTTTGATTTCAACGCTTACTTTTTTCCACGGAGAACAGGGAAAAAACCATTCATTATTGGGTCCTAATATTTGCAGATAACGGTGAAATGGATCTCTGCTTCGACGAATAAAGAATGCTAAAAAGCGAATATTTTTGCTCATACGTTCTTTCCACAAGATATCGTGTATTTTTTCAATTAGCTCTTCTTGATTTTGAAACTCATCGTGTAGTGCTTTGTAAAGGGCAAGCCCGATGATTAAAAATATTCTGTGAAACGCTAATATACCCTTTTTTTTATTTATGCGCATATTAATATCATTATATTGTTTTTTGAAAACTTTTATAATTTCTTTATAATTATCCCTATCTATTGATTTGATTGAAGGTTTTAATTTAAAGAAGTAAATTATCAAATCAAGTTTTATTTTGTTCATTTTATACCCTCTTTTATTTTGAACTTGTCACATATATTATTGGCATTATGTTCTTAATGTTTTTCTTTGAAATTATCTTTAATGAACGTTTTGTAATAAATTCACAAATTGTATCAGTATTGAATTTTGTTACAATTGGATGTCCTTTTTTTTTCATGATATAAGAAATTAATTTGCTTTTTAAATTTTCATCATTCAAGAATGAAGCAATAATTATTTTACCATCTTTCTTGATCAACCTTTTTGCTTCATTAATGATATTTTCCGGATTTGGGACAATGTGCAATAAATTAATAATTAAAATTACATCAAATGAATTGTCCTTGTAATTTAAATGGCTACTATCTTTAACAAGAAAATTAATATTTTTATTTCCATTTTTATCAGCTTTTGTTTGTGCTATTTGAATCATTTCAGGTGAGAAATCGATAGCATTAATACTTTTCACATCATCGCAAATGTTAATTGGTACTTCGCCTGTTCCCGTTCCCATATCTAATACATCCATACCGGCTGATATTTCATTTTTGATAAGTTTGATAATAGCTTGGTAAGCTTTGTGTGATTTTTTAGCACGTTTATCATAATTTGCTGCATCATTGTTCCAATATGTTATTTTAGTTGTCATAAATAATTCCTTTCAAAGTGTTTATTAGCTATACGTTTAAATTAAAAAAATATTAAGCGTCAGATTCTATCCGCAGCTTTAAAAAAGATTCTACCTTCCCTAAAAAGCCTACTATAATCTCAAAGGTTTCATCATCAAGCCCATCCAGATATTTTAAAAACCCCCCATCCATTGTTTCATGCCAGTGCTTGTGAGACCAATAGGCGGTCTGACCTTTTGCAGTCAGCATGACAATGGATCTGGATAGATTTTCAGGATCGGATTTTTTTTTTGTAAACCCTTTGTTTTCAAGTCGTTTAAGACTTTGTGAGACCGCCCCCTTTGTAATGCCCAGATGCCTGGATATATCAGTTACACTCAAATTATGCGTGTCCCCTATAATTTCAATCAAATGGATTTCAGAATGGGATATCATCTCACCTGTCCCAAAATCCTTTTGGGTCTTTTCCATTTTCTGTGCCAGGTTCAAAATCGACTGAAATTTCCCATGTATGATCAGTTTTTCATTTTTCATGAGCAAAAGTGTATATATACTAAACACTATTGTCAAGAAAAAATTTTTAATTATTTTTCTCGACCTGGATAATAGCTGTTGGAAAGAAATTCAAAATTCACAGAAAGCATTTCTGTCAAAAAAAATTGTGGGTAGTTAGTTGAAACTTCAATCAAGAGATACTGATTGACAATTAAAGGGGGAGGCTTAAATTTAGGTGTAGCTATTTTTATCATGTATAGTAATTTTACTTAGGAGGGAATTCCATGACTGCTGATAAAGAAAAAAAAGACTATTGCGATGCAGAAGACCAGAAGAAAGTTGTCAACAAAATGACCGATTGCGATAAAAATTCAGAGACTAATAAAGAAAAAGGTGAATGCTACTCAAAAGTCGTTAAAGAGAGTGACGGCTGTATGTCTTCCTGATTTTACGATTCTATGATTATGTAAGGTTATACCGGTTCATAAGACTAAACTGTTAAGAACAATGGAACCGGAGGTGAAGAGCAATGAAATTTATACGTATTATCCAGATAATTGCCATAGCAGGACTGATGTTGATGCTCAGCAGCCCGGCAGCTGCCTGGAACCGACAAGAGCGTTACCGTCATCACAGGTATGACAACTATAACTATAACCGGCACTACTATCGTCATCGTGGTGTATCTCCTCATTACAGAAGCTTTCGCTATCCGGGGAACATCCGCCATTACTATCCGAGATACAGGGATAATTATACTATGGAAGATGGGTGGGATTTGATTAAAAAGGATCGCTCTCATACAGCGCTGGATGTTTTTGGGGAACTGGCAAAGTCAAATCCGGGTTCCGGCAGCCCTAAACTGGGCTATGCCATTGCAGCGGCTGATACGGACAACCTATCAAAAAGTGTTTGGGCAATGAGGCGGGCGTTGATTTACCACCCGGGCGCTTTGGAACATTTTAGACTGGATCCCTGGCTTGAAAACAAGCTTAAGCGATTGGTGTCAAAATACCGGGGCAAATCCCATGGACTGCCCGAAAAAGATGCCTATTTTATGCAAGCCTCCTTGTATTATCTGCTGGAGGAAAAAGACGCTTGCTTTGAAGCTATTAGCCACAGTAAAAAAGCAAATGATGACAGTGATAGTGCTAAAAATTTGTATTATATGGCTGAAAATTATTTGTAGCGTTATCCTTTAAAATTTCTTTGTATTGTTCTGTATATCATATAATTTGGACTGTTAACCTATTCGTGTTCCAGAATAGTAAAAGAATTGGTGAAAAGCCAAACACAGCCCTTACAGGCAGAAAAGTCGAGTTCAGTCAGTTTGACGAATTCTGTTTCATGACCGGTGGCTTTCATGATTGCCTTGGCCATTCGATCAACGTTTGAGTTATGAGTTTTGCAGCGTCAATAGATACTCCCTCAACTCCCTTTCCGACTTGAGATCAGATTCTTTAAATTCTGAGCTAACAAATTGGAAACCCACCATCATGCGCTCCTCATCCATATGTACTGCCCGTACAATGGCATTGTAGATAGTGGCTTCCCCCTGTTCTTGCAGCTTCAAGTCAATTATGATTTCATCCTGAATCTTGAAATCGGGAAATTCTCGCTGGCTGGTTTGATTCATTTCGAAACTGCATCCTCCCATGCTGATATTTGATACAATTCCCTCGCTCATCCTGCCTCCTAAATTGACCTCGGCTGAAATCATGCAGGGTATCCTTTCATGCGTACGAAGATTAATGGTCTCAACCGCCTCTGGATAGGAGAAGATTGAAAGGGGGTAGGGTCTATTAATGAGGGAGAGCAGTGTACAACGGAAGGCATAAATATGCCCGGAGAAAAGGTAACGGATGATGCCGTGATTCTTTTCATAGAGTTTGGGCCCGATATCGGCCATAGGAGGGGTCTGAGTGATGATAAAATTATTATAATCCAGGCCGATAAGACGGCTCTGCAATGACCTCCTACCCTCAAACTGAATCTGAAGCAACATTCCCATGGACATGCCGGGAAGATTAATAAAATCTGCTTTTTTACTGACCGGAGATAAACCTTGTGACGTCATCTCTTAACCTTTCTCTTTTCAATATCTTTTAATCAAACACTTTTGCAATGGCGCTTAAAAATCCCTGTTTCACAACAGGTTTAACTTTATTATGGGTTATAAATTATCTGAATCTCTTAATAAATTTTTACTGGTTCGTCAATAGGTATAACTACAGATGTTTTAAAAAACCCCTACAGAATAGTGCATTTGGTTGCAAAAAATTTCATTCAAGTATATGGGAAATGGAACAATCAAATTTTAAAATTTTCCATTCAACATAATTGGTGATATACTTTTCAGCAGTTCAAACCTTGAAAATAATTTTTCAAAACCTGTCAAATTAAGATGAATATATTATACACTTTAATTTGGAAGGATGGTCAGGGATGCTACCGACAGCTCATATAGTTGAGTCGAAATTATTATTCTAAAAAAACTTCAAATACCATAAGTGGTATTCCCGATATTTACGATTACCTTAATTTTTAAATAGAGGTTTAACGAAGCATACAACGCTGGGAAATAATTAGGGTTATCTTTTCCCTAATGAAAAAGTCCTCTCATTTTTTGTGCGAAAATAAATAACGGATAACGTTGTTTGATGAAAGGGCAAACCCAAACCGCCATTAAAATTTTTATTTTCAATGTCGATGCCTTGCGCAAT
>Ga0307988_1001036_pt1 | contig 16935 bp, 6 predicted proteins | sample EllFjometagen183_FD_203166 | JGI IMG/M metagenome (GOLD analysis project Ga0307988, IMG submission 203166) | Marine microbial communities from Ellis Fjord, Antarctic Ocean - #183 | ecosystem: Environmental > Aquatic > Marine > Unclassified | place: Southern Ocean | collected 2014-10-08 | reverse complement strand
AGGAACAATCAGAAGAAATAAAACGTGTTCAGTTGTACACAACAGATACGGCTGATGCGCTCTACATTGAGCCAATCATATCACTCGGGTTAACTCCTGAGGGTGTTATTTCCCTTCAATATGCATTCAAACGAGCAATAGAGAATGTGTTTCAGATTGAATCAAATGAAATTGGTGTGACTCGCATGGGAGATCCAGCACAGCCTAATATCTTTTTATACGAAGCCTCAGAAGGCAGCTTAGGAATCCTTTCCCTATTTGTTACAGATCGAAGCAAGTTCAAGGAAGTAATTTCTGAGGCAATTAATTTACTCCAATATGATGATCAGGAGTATAAAGAGCCGGCATCGTACAATGATCTCCTGTCATACTATAACCAGCGCGACCATGCTATCATTGATCGATTCCTTATCAAAGATTCACTTGAAAAACTGAAAGTGTGCAGTCTTGAAATTCAGGGTGATGGCAAAAAAAGTTATGACGAACAATTTCAAGCTTTGTCACGAGCGATAGATCCCAACTCCGATACTGAGAAGAAGTTTCTAAACTTTCTCTATAACAATGGCTACAAACTACCCGACAGTGCTCAAAAGACAGTTGAGGGTATTTACGTCAAACCAGATTTCTACTATGCCCCTGATTTCTGGATTTTTTGTGATGGGACACCACATGATGATCCGACCATCAAGGCTGACGATAAAAAGAAGCGTGATGCCATTCGTAACAAGGGTCACCAAGTCTTTGAGTATTACTATATGGATGATTTGAATACCATAATTTCAAAACGACCAGATATTTTCAAAAAGGTAAAGTAGATGTCTTTTAGCCCAGGATCACTTGTCAGTGTAAGAGGTAGAGAATGGGTGGTACTGCCATCCGAAGATAAAAATCTGCTCATAATCAAGCCCTTGGGCGGGTCAGATGATGAGAAAACAGGCATCTATTTACCCCTTCGACTAGAAGGAGATAAGCCGGTTTCGGCAGAGTTCCCCTTGCCGACAAAAGCCGATATTGGAGACATAGCTACGTCCCGACTACTGTACGATGCTTCCAGGCTTTCCTTTCGAAGTGGGGCGGGTCCTTTCAGGTCATTAGCCAAGCTCTCATTCAGACCGCGTGCCTATCAAATGGTTCCGCTGATTATGGCACTGAAGCAAAATCCTGTACGAATGCTTATCGCAGATGACGTCGGAGTGGGTAAAACAATTGAAGCATTACTCGTTATTAAAGAACTCTTAGAACGACGAGAAATATCCCGTTTCGCTGTCGTTTGTTTACCTCATTTATGCGACCAATGGCAGGAAGAAATAAAGAATAAGTTTGATATTGATGCTGTGATCATCCGATCTAACACACAAGCCCGGCTGGATCGAGAGATCCACGGCGATGTCAGTGTATACGACTATTATCCTTTTCAAGTTATTTCTGTTGACTATATCAAGTCTGATCAACGTCGCCAGGTGTTTATCCAACAATGCCCTGAGCTGGTGATTGTTGATGAGGCTCATACTTGTGCCAAGCCAGCAGGTGCCTCAAGAAGTCAGCAGCAACGCTATCATCTCATCTCAGATATAGCCAACAAGCCTGATCAACACCTTATGCTACTTACAGCCACCCCACATAGTGGAAAAGTTGCAGAATTCCAGTCCTTGTTGGGCTTGCTGAATCCAAAATATGAGCCAGTTGAGTTACCTATGGCTCCACCTGAGCTAAGAAAAGATGTGGCTAAACATTTCATTCAACGCAAACGGGCTGATGTCGAGAAATGGATGGATGAGGAGACGGTATTTCCTAAAAGAGATCCTGGTGAATTCCCTTATGAGCTTACGCCAAAGTACCAAAATTTCTTTACTGAAGTGCTTAACTTTGCCCATGGCTTGACAAAAACGGGTGAAAAGCATGCCGGACGGAAGCAGTTAAAATATTGGACTGCATTGGGATTATTAAGGGGTGTCATGTCGAGTCCAGCAGCAGGCGTCATGATGTTGCGAAATCGCATTAAGAATCTTCCAGAAATGGGTGAGGATTTCATTAATGAGTCTAATCCAATCTTAGATGAAGACTACTCAGGTGACAGTGATTTTGTGCCAGAACACATCATGAGTAAGAACGACTGGTCTCAATCACAAAGAGAAAAACTGGACTACCTTGCCAATGAACTTGAAAGTCTGGGGAATATTGATGATGATTTAAAGGCAGCTTATACGTTGGAGATCATTAAGGACTGGTTGAAGCAAGGATTTAACCCTGTCGTCTTTTGTCGCTACATATCTACAGCAAAATACTTAGGAGAATTGCTCAGCAGAGAAATCCAAAAATCTTCCAGCAAAGCTCAGGTTTTAACAATCACCAGTGAAGATCCTGATGAAGTCCGCAAACAAAGGATTGAAAGTTTAGATCAGAAATTGCCACGGGTCATGTTTGCTACAGATTGTTTGAGTGAGGGTATTAACCTTCAGGATCACTTCACGGCTGTACTGCATTACGACCTGCCCTGGAATCCCAATCGTCTTGAGCAGCGTGAAGGCCGAGTTGATCGATTCGGACAGTCACATCCTATTGTCAAAGCTTATCTGCTTTACAGTCCTGATAACCCTATTGACGGTGTAGTGTTGAAAGTGCTGCTTCGAAAAGTCCGCGAAATTAAGCGATCCACCGGTATTGCCATGCCATTCCCTGAGGATAGCAAATCGATTATGGATACAGTATTGCATTCTGTTTTGTTGAACCCTGAACACACCAGAAAAACCTTACAACTCGGTCTAGATTTTGGTGAAACAGATCCAATTCGCCAGGGAGAAGTGAAAGCTACCAAAGCTTACGACGAAGCCGCCGAACGGGAGAAAGTATCGCGAAGTATATTTGCTCAGCATTCAATTCAAGCACAAGAGATTGAAAAAGATCTGAAGCAAGCAGATCAATCCATTGGAAGCCCAAAGGATGTGGAGTCATTTGTCGTTTCATGTTTGAATAATGTCTTAGGTGCTCAAATTAGTAAAGACAAAAAGGGCTACCAACTGTTTACCACAAATTTGAGCCCGGCTTTAAAGAGTACCCTACCACAGCAAGAGAAACTTCCTGTCACTTTCTATTCTCCAACTCCAGAAGGGTATTATTACATTGGCAGGAATCACATTTTTGTAGAGCAATTATGCCAACATATCATGGCTCAATCTTTAGCCCATGAAGTCTCAAGTGGGGCAGCCAGAGCATCTGTCATCAAGACGATTTATGTTTCTACAAAAACAACAATATTGCTGTTCAGAGTCCGTAATGTTATTGAGGAGATGAAGGGAAGCAATCAAATCGTAGCCGAGGAGATGCTGCTCTGGGGTTATAAAGGGAGCCCGGAGGAAGAATCATTCATCTATCAGGATGAATGCAAAGCATTCCTGGATAACGCTAAACCCTCATCAAATCTAACTACTGTAGCGAGAGCCTCCTTCCTGGAGAATGAGCTGGAGAAAGTCCCAGGATTGAAGTCTGAGTTTGATGCTGTTGCTGAGGAACGATCCAAGCATTTGGTGGAAGCTCACGAAAGATTCCGGAAAGTGATGGGTGGATCAAAATTCCAGGTGGTTTATCCTGTCTTACCTATGGATGTAATGGGTATGTACATCTTGCTTCCTGATGGGAGTTCTCAATGAAATATCCATCCATACGTATAGAGGGTGCCATTTTATCCGCTGATATTCTGGACAAGATTGAACAAGGGGATCTATTAGGGCAAAAGACCAAAGATTTCGGTTTTACAGGCAGCAATATCCGGGTGAAAGATGAAGTCGTCCGCGCCTGGGCAGATGCCCAAGATATGTGGCGAATTTATAAGCGGAAAATGGATACTTTGCCTGATCAAAAGGCTGGGACCACAGAAACCCGTAATTTCTGGATTGTACCCTTGCTGGGCTTACTGGGTTATGAGGTTGAGCGTTATCGCAAAGCACAGGACATCAATGGTAAAACTTACGCAATAAGTCACTATGCCAACAATATTGATTACTTCCCTATTCACATCATGGGTTTTCGCGATAGTCTGGATAAGAAACGTCTGGACAGTGGTCCGAGAATGTCCCCACATGCACTGATACAGGAATATATAAATCTCCATGAACATCTATTTGCCATAGTCACAAACGGGCTTACCATCCGCTTACTCAGGGATAGTAGTCGTCTGATTAAACTCTCATTTGTAGAATTCGATCTGGAGCGCATGTTTGAGGAGGAACATTTTACTGACTTTGCCCTATTGTTTCGACTAATCCACTACTCACGGATGCCAGGGAAACAGACTGAGGGTCCTGAAAGCCTGATTGAGGGTTACCACCAGGATTCATTGGATAGCGGTTCACGAATTAGGGATGGTTTAAGTAAGGCTGTTGAGCATTCTATCCGTTCAATGGCAAATGGATTCCTTGCACACCGGGAAAATGCTGACCTTCGTCAGGTTATCATTGATGGAAATCTGATAGCCAAGGACTTCTACCAATTTCAATTGCGTCTGATCTATCGCCTACTTTTTTTAATGGTTATTGAAGAACGGGATCTGATCTTTACTAAGAGTACAGCTAAGTCAAAGAAAGACCTTTACTACAAATATTACAGTGTTGGTCGTCTGCGCAAACTATCTGAAAAACGCTACTTGGCTGATAAGCGTTTTCGTGATGTGTGGATCAGTCTGAAAAATACTTTTAGACTCTATGAGTCCAGTTTTTATGGTGAGAAACTAGATATTCCACCCCTCGCAGGTGATCTCTTTAGTGCTAATGCAATTGGCTGTCTGAGTCAATGCCAGCTAAATAACAAAGTGCTGCTGGAGTGCCTTGCCAATCTGTCCGTGTTCATCAACCCTGATACACAGCAAAAGATGCGGGTGAATTACGCTTCTTTGAATGTGGAAGAATTTGGATCGGTCTATGAGGGCTTATTGGAATATGATCCGGTACTTGATGTAACTGGTGATAATGTTGAGTTCCGTTTGGTAAAGGGTAGTGGACGTTCATCCTCTGGTTCACACTATACTCCTGATGAATTAGTTCAACCCCTGATTAAGCACTCTTTGAATCATATCATTGAGGATAAATTAAAAACTTCTGATTCTGAAAAAGCCTTGCTATCAATTACTGTCTGCGACGTCGCTTGTGGATCCGGTCATTTTCTATTGGGAGCAGCGCGGCGGATTGCCACGGAATTGGCAAAAGTCAGGACTGGCGAAGATCAACCATCGCCCTCAGCCTTTCGGGAAGCTGTTCGAGATGTGATTCGTCATTGTATTTATGGGGTAGATTTGAATCCCCTGGCTGTAGAGTTGGCCAAAGTCGCACTCTGGCTAGAAGCTCATAATCCTGGTGAACCCTTAAACTTTTTAGATCATAAGATCAAATGTGGGGATGCTATTGTCGGTCTAGCACATATCGAAGAGCTGGAAAACGGAATTGCAAACGAAGCTTTTAAGAAACTTTCTGGTGATGATGATACAGCTCGAACATTTGCCAAAAAGAACAAAGAAGAGAAAATAACTCAGCAAAGCGCCATTGATTTTGAAAAGCAGGTAGGTCAAAAGATTGAGGAAGTGAATACGGCTTACAAAAATTTCAGTAAGATGCCTGAAACCACCCCAGAGGAAATCATCGCTAAACAGGTGGCGTATCGAAAACTCAGCAAAGGTGCAAATTGGTGGCGTTTAAAAACCCTGGCTGATATTCAGACGGCACAATTCTTCATACCTAAAACGATTGAGCATGCAGAACGATTAATCAGTGAAAACACTTTTCGAGATCTATTAGCAGGTATAAAACCTCTGCAAGGTAGCGTAGCCATAGCCAAAGCCACTGCAGTAGGAATGGACCAAAGAATTTTTCACTGGTTTCTTGAGTTTCCTCAAGTGCTCGCAAATGGAGGCTTTGATTGTATCATAGGAAACCCTCCTTTTTTGGGCAATAGAAAACTTAAAGATGCTTTTGGTGAACCTTATTTAGAATGGCTGAAATATTCATATGCTCCAGCTGCGTTGGTTGAATTAGTGACCTATTTTTTTAGACGAGCATATGCTCTAATTCGAAATGACGGGTTTTTATCTCTTATTGCAACAAATACCATTGCACAAGGGAGTGCTAGAGCTGGTGGATTAGCAGTGATTCAAAAGCAGGGTGGCACAATAAATTATGCCATGCGTTCCATACGTTGGCCTGGTCTAGCAGCCGTAGAAGTTGTCCAAATTGCGGTGTATAAAGGTATTTGGAATAAGGGAATCACATTAGACAACAAAAGGGTAAAAAATGTCACTTCACTGTTAGACGACAGTGAAGAAATAGGTTCACCATACAAACTCTTAGAAAACAGCGACAAAAGTTTCATCGGCTCATACGTTTTGGGGAAAGGATTTGTATTAGATAATGAAGAAGCAGAACGTTTGATTGTTCAAAATGCCAGGAATAAAGAAGTCATATTTCCATTTTTGAATGGACGTGACCTAAATAGTGATCCAGACCAATGTCCAGACAGATGGGTAATTAATTTTTTGGATTGGAGCGAAATTAAAGGAAAGGCTGAATATCCAGAGTGTTATAGAATACTCGAGGAAAGAGTAAAACCTGAACGAAGAAGATGGAAGCTAGGTGAAGATGGTAGCCCAATAATTGGAACTTTTGCCCTAAGAAAACCATTGCCACAAAAATGGTGGATCTATGCAGATAAACGGCCAAAACTTTACCACAGTATTAAATCTTTCAATAAAGTCTTGGTAGTTGCCAGAATTAGTAGAACACTTGCATTTTCTTTAGTGAATAGTAATCAAGTGTTTGCAGATGCACTCGTAGTTTTCGCTAAGAATAAATATATGGATTTTGCTTTGCTACAATCGTCCATACATAACCACTGGGCATGGAAATATTGCACGACTATGAAAACAGATTTGAATTATACGCCAGGTAAAACCTTTGAGACTTTTCCACATCCTCCAGATCAGCGAGAAGATTTGAATAGTAATTTAGAGAAACTGGGTAAATCATATCACGACTCTCGAAGTCAGTGTATGCTCAATATTCAGATAGGATTAACAAAATTATACAATCAGTTTCACAATCAGGATTTAGACATTATTGAAGAAGGTTTAACTACCTACGAGATCGAAAAGAAGTATGGGCAAGAAACTAAAAAACTGTGGAATCAACTTGAAAACGAAGCAGCTGTCAGCTCGTTCGAAAAGGCTGTCAGCGATATCATCAACTTGCGCCAGCTCCACAAAGAAATGGATGGAGCAGTCCTCAAAGCTTATGGTTGGCATGTGGAAACTGAGAAATGGGGTCCGGCTATTGATCTTGCTCATGATTTCTATGAAGTAGACTACCTCCCCGAGAATGACAGAGTACGCTACACCATCAGTCCTGAAGCTCGTAAAGAGGTCTTAAAGCGACTTCTCCTGCTAAACCATGAGATCTATGAGGAAGAGGTTAAACAGGGCTTGCATGGCAAAAAGAAGTCTCCTAAAGCTGCTGAGAAGAAGAAACCAAACATAGTCAATGACCCAGGTCAGGAGTCTCTATTTTCAGGTCCGCAAACAACCCATACAGCTTTGAGTGGTAAGTCTGATACTCCAAAGGCTGCCACCATAAGAAAAGTATCGCATCCAAAATTCGGAGAGGGGGTTGTTCTCAATACCGAGGGTCATGGCGAGAATGCGAAGCTGACTATCCAGTTTGACTCAGGTGAGAAGAAGCTGCAGGCGAATTTTGTGACGATTTTAAAATAAGCAAAAGGACGCAATTAATGAATACTACTGAAATTATAGCCTTGGGAAGTCTTTTTCTAGCCTTTGTTAGTCTCATAACAGGATATCTGTTGCAGCGAGACTCGAAAAAAGTGAGAGATATGGAACGCGAAATTAAAAAGAGTCAAGGCAGACTTCTCAAATCTGTGAAAGCTATTCAAGGGTATCAGTTGATAGAGAAAGACTATGCAAACGAGCTTGGTAAAGATACTTCAGCCTATCGGCGTGAGATAAGAAAGGAATATTCTGAGTATTTCAACACTTCTTTCCTCTCTCCAAAGAACGTCAGCGCATTAGTTGATGAAATTGAAAGAATGTAATTATGAAAAATGTAGAAAAAGCTGACAGAATTCACCTGGGTAGTCTAATAGAGGAATTAAAAAAAGGTCATTATGTAATTCCGGATTTTCAACGTGATTTTGAGTGGCAACCCTGGGATGTTCTAGATATTGTGAAATCCATTTTTATGGATTACTACATTGGTACTCTGCTCCTCTGGAAGGGGAATGCAGATAATTTTAAAATGCTCAGCTGTGAACAAATATACGCATTTAATGGAAGGGCAGATCCGCAGCACATTGTGCTGGACGGACAGCAACGGCTCACAGCAATTTATTATGCATTTTTTCAACCAGATATAGTGTTTCCCGGAAGAGCTAAGCCGATGGCTTACTTTTTAGACATTACAGCATTTCTCGAAGAGGACTATGAAAAAGCATTCAAATACGAATCCCTCACGAAAAAGAATACTACCTTATTAAAGGATGTAAAATTGCAATATGAGGGACACATTTTCCCGCTTGGAATCATGAGTGAAGGTACATGGGGAACGACCGATTGGATAAAAGGTTATCGGGATTACTGGCTTGAAAAAGCCGACATCCTGACCGGGGAGTCGAGTTCCAAGCTTAAAAACCAATATTTACAGCATGCAGAGAACGCAAAACTATTCAAGGAAACGATAGAGGAACTCTTCAATCAATATTACATCAGCTATATTCAACTTGATCAGGACATAGATATAGCAAAAGTCTGTGACATATTTACCCAAATTAATGCAAAAGGTGTACGTCTTGATATTTTTGATTTGCTAAATGCGATTTTGAGGCCAAAGGAAATATTTTTAAAAAAAATGTGGAATGAAGCTGAAGAAGAAATCAGTTATACAGATCCAAAAAAGATGAAAATCTACATCCTCCAAGTGATGTCAATTCTTGAGCAGTCCTATTGCAGTGCAAAATATCTTTATTACTTGGTCCCGGAGGCAATCAAGACGATTAAAGAGGCAGATGGGAAACGAAAACAAATAGTGCTAGTCAAGAGTAGTGAAGAATTTATTAATCGTTGGGATAAATCAGTCACTGCATTGCAAAAAGCCATTAAAAGTCTAAAAAATCCTCGGGACTATGGGGCTATTCAACCGGCTTTTGTACCTTATCCCTCTATTATTCCAGCTTTTGCAGCTCTTAAGGCGTTTGTCGAAGCCTCAGATTCACTCAACAAACTTGATGTCCAAACAAAAATCAGGAAATGGTATTGGGCCTCCATATTTACTACCCGGTATTCCAGCTCAGTTGAATCAACTTCCGCAAAAGATTTTCAGGATATGAAGAAATGGTTTCGCAGTGATGATGATGAACCTGAAGTCATAGGTGATTTTTACAATTTGTATCGAAACATTGACCTTCATTATGACAATTATAAGGGATCTGCGGTTTATAGTGCCATTTATAATTTGTTCATCATTAATGAAGCAAGAGATTGGTCGACATTTGAACTGCCAGAATACGATTCACTTGATGATCACCATATTGTACCACATTCGCTTTTTCATGAAATAGCTGGCAAAAGTATTAATAGCATATTGAATCGGACTCCGCTCTCAAGTACAACGAATCGCCACATCATTCGGAATCGAATGCCTAATGAATATATCAAGGAAATGTTAACGAATAATGATGAGGAGAAAGTATATAAGGTACTTTCATCCCATCTTATCAGTAGGAAAGCGGTTGAGATACTACTTAGAGATCCCTTCTCGAAACAGGACTTCGATGAATTTCTTCTCGAAAGATTGGAGACTATCCGAAATGCCATTGAAAACATGCTTATCAAGGAGACAATTAATATACCAGTTGCCCTACAATCCTTGAATGAAAAGATTGAACAAGTAGAACTTACAATACGGCAGTTAATATTGGGTAAATACTCAGATGATATGGATGCTTATAAACATGCAACTCCGAGCCATATTCAGGAAAAAGTAGAAAAAAGAATTCTCTCTTCACTCAAAAAGAAGCCAGGATTGAAATTGGAATATTTCAATTCCTTTTCAGAGAGGATCAAGTTTTTTGATGTATTTGAATATTATGACTTAATAGTAAGCAAGGCAGGGTGGGAGTTATTTGAAAGTGTGTTTAAAAATAAAGGTCAATTGGAGAACAGGTTTAACCAGCTTTCAACTTTACGTAATTGTATTAGACATTCGCGAGATGTTTCGGCTATCGAAAAGTTGGACGGTGAGGCAGCTATTGCATGGTTTAGCGAAACGCTGAAGTAAGAATAGCCGAGTTCCCTTTAAAGCACTTTTGATATTGTAACAGATTTTGAGAGAAAAAAATACAAATGAGCAACTGTAGATTTAACAACGGAAGCTACAGAATAGGGGCATTGATTAACGGACCTTAGCCAGTGGTAATAATCTGCCTGAGATCAGAATAATTACTGAGCCACTGTTCTGCGATTAGCCATAAGGAAAAATACATATTTATGATTGAGATTCAGGGGAAATCCTCAAAAGATGTATTCAGCTTAAGAAAATCTGGGAAGCTAAATGAAGCGATCGATCTTGCTCGTGGTTTATTCAAAGCCGACTCAACCGATGAGTGGATTATTCGATCCTACGCATGGACATTGATCAGTTTAATCTGGGAGCATAAAGAAGCTCCGGAGGTTTCAAAACTTGTAGAGGAGCTGCGTGAATTACCCACTATTGAGGATGAGTTACTAGCTAGTAAACGGAAAACAGCCCTTAATATTGCAGATCCTGTATCACGTGAAATATCAACGATAATTCAATTGAGTAAAGCTGGCGATCATGCAAAGGCATTGAGTTCAGTTCGCTCCTTAAGAACCCAGAAGGGCTCGCACCCAGAAATTGATAAAACGTACGCATGGGAATTATGGCATGCCTCTCGCGGCGAGATGTACGGAGATGGGGATACAGATATTGGAAGGTTACAGGAGCTCTTTCATGAGTATGGACATCTTAAGATTGAAAAACCATCTGATATTCATTCCAGGATGTTGGATTTAGCAGCCAGAGCAGCATCCAAAGATGCTTTCGATTCTTTTGCTGGATTTCTGAGATGGTGGGATCCCCAAAATATTCGAAGTGAGGATTATTCGCGACCAGCTAAACAGGAGGGGGGTCACTATGATTCCACTGTTGAACATGTTATTAAAGCCCTAGGCCACGTGGCAAAGAAGGAAAATGATCGACAGAATCTTGAACTTGCTGCAAAATTTATTTCAGATCACTTTGAACGATTTCCTGATATGGAATGGTTTCCATACTACTTATCCATTATATGGATTCGAATTGACCGCCAAGCAGAAGCGATAGAGCTACTACTGCCTATTGTGAGAAAAAAATCATCCGAGTTCTGGGCATGGCATCATCTAGCCGATTGCTTTGAAAAGAATGACCCACAGCACCTTGCATGTCTTTGCAGATCAGTTCAGTGTTCAGTAAAAGAAGATGTGTTTTTAAGTAATGTTCACCTCGATCTCGCTGATGCCTTAGTGATCAAAGGGCATCGAGATGTAGCCAAGTATCATATCGAAATTGTAAAACATATCAGAGAAGCGAATGAGTGGTCGATCAAGGGACGACTTGAGGAAATGGTAAACTACTCTTGGATGGAGAACACTGAGGCCAAAGCAGAGCAGGAATTAATAAGTAGTCTCGCAGCTACGGCAGATGCAATCTTGATTGGCAATCTCCCAAAATATAAAGCAGTTATTGGAGTAACCAAAAAAATACTTGGAAAGAAGGGGAATGAGTTTGCAATCGTTGATTATCTCTCATCTGATGATTCAATCAGATCAACTTTAGTGCTAAGAAAAAAATTCCCCATCATATGTGACCTAAAAAAAGGAAGCCCACTTGAAATAATATTGGATGAGGGGAGTGATAAACCCATGGTAGTTGATATTGCCTCCCGTGACGCAGAGTTATTCGATATTTTACCGGCTCTAAATGCTGTTGTATCGCATGTCAATAAGGACAAGGGTACAATTGTGGCTAAACTTCAGGACAAAAATAAAGCCTTCATATATTTTGATGAAATGGATGATCCGAACCTTCTGTCAGAGGGAATGTTCATAAATTGTAGGCTAGCCAGGGATAAAGATAGATTTCGTGTTCGTGACTTCAAGGTAGTCAGCAGGTTACCCGATTCATTAGTGTGGAGAGAGTTCAAAGGAGCTTATAGAGAACGCGAGCAGGGGGGTGGTCATGTGGATGGAATTTTCCTCCCACAGTATTTAACGAAAGAAATTAATGATGGTGATTATGTAATTGGCCTCGCTGTCACCAAAGAAGGTGATCGTGGGGACTGGTGGGCGGCATTAAAAATTTTTGAAGTAAATTCGACTCACTAGAGCAGAAACCACCCTTGGAGGAGGAACAGAGTTATGGCAATTGAGATTGATGGAGGCTACAAATATTCTGGTGAGCTGAAGCAACAATATCAGAGCTTGACTCCAAGCCAAGATAAGGCTGTACAATCGATTCAAGCCTTTCTTGAAGATCCGAAGTCAGAGTGTTTTGTCCTGAGAGGGTATGCTGGAACTGGAAAAACCTTCCTCCTGGGTGGACTTGTTAAATACTTGCAGATTAACTCCCGTGAGGCGGTGTTAATGGCACCTACTGGAAGGGCAGCCAGAGTTATATCTGAGAGGCATAGTCTTTCCGCAAATACAATACATCGATGTATCTATTATCTTAAGGAATTGAAGGAATATAAATCTGATGATGATCCGGTTACATACAAATTCTATTACAGATTGTTGGTGAATGAAAGTGATCAAGGCACTGTGTTCATCGTAGATGAAGCTTCCATGATTTCTGATGTCTATACTGAGCAGGAATTCATTCGCTTTGGTTCTGGGAAGCTTTTAAGTGATTTGTTTTCCTATCTAGGGTTTGATGGGAACGATGCGAGGAAAAAAATTATTTTTATTGGCGATGACGCTCAGCTTCCGCCTGTAGGTATGTCCAATTCTCCCGCACTAGATCCAACCTATCTTGAAAAAGAATATCATCTTTATATTAATCAGGCTTCTCTTACAGATGTCGTAAGACAGCAGGAGGGAGGCGGTATACTAAATAATGCTACCAGATTAAGAGAAATGTTAGCTAAAGATAAGTATCCTGCATTTGACCTTGAAGTTGATACTCTAACAACCTTCGAAGTTCGCAGAGAAGGTGTTATTTCCAATTATTCTGATGATGATCCCCATTTAGTAGAGCCATCTCAAATAATTATTGTTTACTCTAATGCTCAGGCTGCTGACTACAACGCTGCGATTAGGAGTAAGATATTTCCTGGGAAAGACGAGATCACGGATGGGGATCGGATAATTGTTGTAAAAAATAGCTACAATCATGAAATCGATCTAATGAATGGACAAATGGGGAGGGTCTCCACTGTTGAATTACATACGGAAACGAGAAACATTCCTCTTGGGAAAGATAAGCATGGGAAGATGAAATATGTATTACTCACATTTAGGGGGGTTATAGCTTCATTCATCGATATTCAAGGCAAAAAACATAGCATTAACTGCCGGATCGTAGAAAATCTATTATACAGCAAAGAGAGAGCACTAACTTCTGATGAATCAAAGGCACTCTATATTGATTTTTGCATGCGTAACTCAAGCTTAAAACCGGGTTCAGCAATCTTTAAACATGAATTAAAAAGTGATGAATATTTTAACGCCTTACAGGTGAAATTTGCCTACGCTTTAACATGTCACAAAGCACAGGGTGGTGAGTGGAATGATGTCACCGTAGATTTCTATGGAAGGAATAAACTTAACAGAGATAATTTTCGGTGGTGTTATACAGCGATTACTCGAGCCGAGAAACGACTTTATGCCATAGACCCACCACACAAGCAAATCCTTACACCAGTAAAACCACTTAAGGAGACAGTAATGATTGAAGAAACTGATCCAGGAAGTGTAAAGGAAGCTGATACACCAGATAGTGCTGTGTTGGCTACTCTCAAGGGTTTGTTCGACGATACCCTAGATATTGCATGTATTCATAACAGTCAATATCACCTCCAGTACGCGCTGACAAAAGATGGCTCAACCGTAAAAATTGATATTAACTATAATGGAAAAAACATAATTACGAGAGTGAATATTTTTAGTGGTTCTGAGGAATTGGCTGCTACTCTTCAAGAAAAGTTGGGACAATTAACACATCAAAATATCTTATCAACACAGATGAAAAGTGGTAGTGTTAATATCTATAACTTAGCCTTTTTCAAAGAGAATGAATCGATGCTAGAGTTTCACAACGAATTGAGCGAAAAAGTCAAATCAGCAGGAATTGAAATCACTGGTGTGAGCTGTCATACACTTTATCATTTGGAGTATCGATTCAACTCCAATGATTATGGCAATCAAGCCTTGAACTATTTTTTCAATGAGAAGGGAACCTTTACCAGCTTGAGGGTAAAGGGTACACCAGGACCAAAGACGGATGCGTTTATAGAGCATCTGCATGGAGCCGGGAATGCTGATGGATCAGAGAATAGAAGATCAACTCAGAAAGTTTTTGACATATTAGAGGATGAAGTGCATGATCTGGATGATAGTGGGGATTCCGAGAGCGATGACCCAAACCTAAAGGATATTCAGGATGATGAGCATCTGCCCTTCTGATGAGCACAATTGTAAAGATTTAAAAAATATAATCAGCGAGCTGGATATTCTACGGTGGCTTACATCTAATAACCTATTGGAGGAAAAGTGGATAATAAATTCAAGTGGATTAGTGTACCTCAAAGAGATAGCGGTAATGATAAAAGAAATTTTGATCACTCCATAGTATCATATGTAGGCGGTGATCCTACAAAACCAATTGTTGGCAGAGAAGCACTGGAATTCGATGATGATTATTTGGTGCAGAATATCAAACCTGTTATGAAATACAGTAATGTCTTTCGAGCGAATCCTTCATGGTGGGTACGTGACAATACAAATTTCATTTATAACGATGAAATGGATTTAGAAAAATTTAAACCGGACTTACCGGGTAAAGCATATAAAGATTTGGTTGAGGAATTAATTGTCAAACAATTCAATAGTTTTTCCTCAGCAAGAAAGATGAAAAGTGGAACCACAAAACAAATAGATGTTTTGGTTGGAATCCCAGCATTCCCTAGTAATGTTCAAGAAGACCAAAATCTCTCCAAGAAGGCATTTAAAAACAATTACATGCGAAATATAAATAAAATATTTCGTGATTTGAACTTTGGAAAAAAAATCCACTTTTTTTATGAACCATTTGCCATAATTCAACTTGCTCGGCATGATGAGCTAATGAAAATGAAGAAGGATAAAAATCACATTCTTATCCTCGATTTTGGGGGAAGTACTTTTAATTCATGTGTAGTGACAACCACTCATGAAGGAAAAATTCCGAAGGCTAATAAATTTAAAAATGTATTTGGAACCAATGTTGTAAATTTTGGATGTAGCCAATTTGATCAAGCAATCTACGCAAAATTATCAAGTATGACTGAACCGGGTTCACTCCAAACTAGAATGAGTGCGAAGGATGCACTAGCAATTGAACGATTCAAAAAAAAAGTGAGTCGTGAGATGATGACCGGAGTGATCGGTCCATGGGATCTAAGCATTCCGAGTAACAAACAAAAATTATATCAAATAAGTAAATCCCTATTGAAAGAGGTATTTACAGAACATCTCTGGGAGGCAAAAAGGGGGATAAAGGCGGTAATCTCAAAAACCATTTCTGATGCCCAGAATGAGTTAAAAGGAGGGATTGAGCAATTCGATTATATAGTATTCGCTGGTGGTGGCTCTAACGTTCCTCTACTGAGAGAGTTGTTTCATGAGAATTTCAAGAGTTATTATGAAGATGAGGACGCTCTTGTGAGCATCAAAGAACCTGAATCAGCTGTTGCCAGAGGATTAGCGATAGAATGTAGTCACAGGTTATCGAAAAATACTGAGGAGATTCTTTCAGATGATGAAAATGTTGAGTCCGATTTAGCTCTGAGTCTTTTTAATAAGGGAAACGAATTGGAGTTTTCGTCCAAATGTAGGCTTATCCAAGATGCTAAACTTATGTCAAACGGTTTGCTTTTTGAACAAGAAAGCCTCTTAAAACAAGATATCATTGAAAATTCGAAAGATGAAGAAGATCAAAAACCTTGGGAACTTCGGTTTGATCCAATTATTGATGGGGTTAAAAGATATCGTTATGAATTATTCCCAAGCCAAGATAAAAACGAGGAAAGTAGGCTTGATAGACATACCTTCTATTTCCCCAAAAAGGTATCGCAAAAGCATTATACGGAGGGCAGATTACTTCTAAAAGTTGCTGAAGACGGATCTGCTATTCCCACTCTCAAATTGGATGAGTATACTTCTACGGGGAAAAAATTTGATCTCTGGTCATTCTCAACAGAGGCAGACTCCATGCTAGCAGTTGATATTGGAAATTCAACAACATCATTATTTTTTGTTTCAGCAGATCAGGAAACGGTAAAAGATTCTGATGTGAGTGAAACTATTTTACAACCCATACAAGAAACAATTCCAGATGATGACTTTCAAAAACCGAAGGAACCCGTATTGGTTGAAGAGGTAAATGACTGGTCTTCAACAGAAGCTAAATGTTTTTCAATTTTAGAATGCATCCCTGTATTTGCCGTTAAAAGTGGCGATGTGTCAGAATGGGTGAAGCGATGGGCAAACTCCGGTCTATACTACTCAGAAGAAATTGTCAAGAAGCTAATATTTACTCTTCAGAAAGGCAAAATCCCCGTTCTCTATGGTCCTCCTGGAACGGGTAAATCGAAAATAATTAAACTCGTTTCCAAAGAGTTACAGGCCTATTT
>Ga0307988_1001035_pt1 | contig 16936 bp, 20 predicted proteins | sample EllFjometagen183_FD_203166 | JGI IMG/M metagenome (GOLD analysis project Ga0307988, IMG submission 203166) | Marine microbial communities from Ellis Fjord, Antarctic Ocean - #183 | ecosystem: Environmental > Aquatic > Marine > Unclassified | place: Southern Ocean | collected 2014-10-08 | reverse complement strand
AAAAATGAAATTTCGGGTGCAAAACAAAAGCGGCAGGTTCATCATGGTGAGCGTAATGCAAACAAAATAAGGATTTTTGTAACGGGAGAGGTGTTTCCTATTGACATTGACCTTTTAATGGGTGCCAAAATTTTAATTATTGCCATCGTTCATATAACCTTTGATAATCTTAAAAATTTAAACGAACAAAACGTTATCCCAACAATAAAAATTGTCGGGTTACATCTAGACTTTCTCAATTTAATATTTATCTATATACAGATGACAGACAAGGAACAGTTGGCAATCTGCTTTTCACTCGAATCGTTCACCTTGTGAAATGATCAGATTCTTTAACCCTTTTATTTCCCGGACAAAAGCATCTATCTCATCTTCTGAAATCATGTCCACTTCATTAAAAGGCATCTTGCGCATTTCATAAAAGGCTTCCTGCCTTTTATAGTCTTCAGCAGAAAGAAGAGACGGTACCAGCTTTCCCCCTAAAATTTTTTCTGCAACAGGTTTTCCCTTAAAGGCCTCTTCCATTTTTCGAAGATAGACAGGACCACCTATCTCTTTTGTTCCTATTATTCTTGCCTCCTTTGCAAGGCAGACGACAAAGAACGCAATCTTTTTATCTTTCAAAAGACCTTCTTTATCAAGAAGCAGGTCAATGATCTTTTTGTCAGGACGTTCGAAATAGATAGAAGAACCAATTATTAAAAGGTCTCCGTTAATGCTGTTAAGCTCTGTAATATCAGAGATGATTTCGGCATTCAGCTTTTCCTTTATCCTGAAAGCAATTTCTTTCGTTGAACCATATTTCGAAGAGTAAACAATCTGAATTTTCATAAACTTGGCTCTCCCTTATAACCTTTCACCGCAATCTTTGCAGAACACAGCATCCTTCTCGTGATTCTCAGAACCGCAATCAGCACAGGTTCGAGATGCAAGTCTCTGTTTAATAGTAGATGCCTCAACTGTAAAAATTCCAGTAGGTACAGCAATTAAACCGTAGCCAAGGATCATAATAACCGCAGCAAGCGCCTGACCCAGACCTGTTTTTGGATGGATATCCCCATAACCAACCGTTGTCAAAGTAACGATCGCCCAGTAAATACTCCGCGGAATACTGGTGAACCCATTTTCACGGCTTTCAATAACATACATAAGTGACCCGAGAATAATAACCATGGTGAGAACCGCGAAAAGAAATATTGTGATCTTTCGTCTGCTTGCCTGTAATGCCTGTATCAGCATGTCTGATTCTCCCAGAAATTTGGCAAGCTTCAACACCCTGAACACACGAAGTACGCGCAGTATCCTGATAACCAGCAGATACTGACTACCCGGAATTAAAATACTCAAGTATGTAGGAAGTATAGCCAGAAGATCGATTACGCCAAAAAAACTTGTTGCATATTTAGTGGGTCTTCTGGTGCAAAAAAGTCTCAATAAATACTCAAAAGTAAAAAGAACGGTAAACGCCCATTCCATGGAAAAAAGCAGCTTGCCGTAAACCGAACTTATAGATTCCACACTGTCCAGCATCACAACAATAACGCTTATAACAATAGAACCTATCAGGACAATATTAAACCATTTACCTGCCCGGTTATCTGATTCAAAGATAATTCTGAAAAGAGACTGACGCAGACTACTGATTTGGCCTTTTTTTAACTTTTCTTCCATCTTCACGCTTCTCCATTTTTACCAAAAGTCAAGGATCAAACATGTTAAGTTCTTCCACAACTACTGCTGTTTCAGTTTGTAACCTTTATTTCTCAACAACTCTACTACTCCTTCTCCTCCCACAAGATGTCCTGTTCCGACAATGATGAGAACATTTTCATCCTGCCCTATAAAAGACTCTATTATGGGAAGCCAGTTATTATTCCTTTTCATTATAAACCTTTCATATATTGCTGGATATTCCATTAGACTCTTATTTATGATTAAGGCCAGATTTTTTGAGTCGCCATTTTCCCAGCATTTTACCATTTTGGGAAACATTGTATCTATAATTTCAACATCTTTTAAGGTCTGCTCTAAAAATAAAGTCTGGTTTAATTCTTCCATTGCTGTAAATAGAGTTAACTGGAATTCCCGGGTCTCAAAAAAGAGGCGTTTTTTACTGTCCTGTTTTGCTTTGCTGAAAAAATAGGTGTCTATGCCAAGAGCCGGATCAAATCCGCGTTTTTTTAGTTCAGAAATACTTATCACTGTTGCGCAGAACCAGGGTTTAAAATATTCAAAATTTTCAACAGGAAGGTTGAGTTCCTTCAGTCTTTTTCTAAGCAGTAGATATGTTTTTTCAGGAAGGTTTCTGCTTAAGGTGTTACCGTCCAAATACATCCCAGCCGACATCATCTTTTTCTGAAAAGCCGGTTCGTTCATAGCATCAAGATCTGTTTCCAAAATAATTATTTCAGAATTGTCATAAGCGTTTTCAATGGCTCTGTTTAACGGATAGGCCTCTTTCTTCATAAGGTGCAGAGCGCCCAACAGATAAACAGAGTTTTTATCTGTTTTTATTTCCCACAAACAGCTTTTTTTAGCTTCTAAGGGGACTGTTACAATAAGAGAAAGCAGCGCAAATAAAACAAAAAGGGAGAAACAGGTAAAAAATTTTTTTATAATTTTTGAGCAAATCATATCGGTTTGTTATTATGAAAAATTAGCTTTATATTTTTTTAACAGTACTCGTTTTTTTTCTGATTGTAAAGCAGCGCAAACTTAATTTACTGGCACAAACCCGTACCTCTGTTCAACGGATTTTTCACATCAAACTCTTCAGTTTTTCTGCTGCGGTGTCGATCGCGGCAGCAATCACAGTGTCATCCTCCCACCGGGTAAACATCTCTTTGCTGATCACCAATTCTTTGGCAGTCTCACCCTGCATCTTATACAGCCCGCTAATCTCGCACTCCTTATGGTGGCCGCACTTGAGGCATGGCGAAACCTTGGATTCGAACGTGACCGCGTCGACTACATTAACCTGAAGTGCACCCAGCATCTTGTGAAGCTGTTCTACTGCAGGGTCCAGCTCCATGCTGCCCGCGATCACGGTCACAAAGGGCTTGCCTGCGATCGGAATGTCGACGTGGCAATAACCGAAGAAACTCTCAATAAAAACCAATGCAGTAGAAGCAATAGAACCAAAGTAAACGGGCGCACCAATTACCACGGCATCCGCTTTCTTTATTTTCTCGTAATTCGGTTGCACATCATCCGACAACATGGAGACCTGCGGCCTTGCGCACAACCTTTGCACCCGGAGAAATTCAGATCGGTGAGCTTGACGAATTCGATCACGTGACCGATCCTGTCAAGAATCGCCTTGACCATTCGGTCAACATTGCCATCACGTCCTACGCTCCCGGCACTAAATCCGATTACATTCATCGTTTCGGTTTCCCGTAAGAGCACTTAAAAACTCACTTTCTTCTGTAACCAACGCTGGAGCGCGCGATTTTATACACATCGATTTTTCAGTGATTTGTTGTTTAGTTCTATACGTACTATTTTTTTAATCTAACCGTCTGGTCAAAGATTCAACATAAGTTTAGCTGAATAATTTATGCAAAGCTCAAATGGACAATTTTGTTAAACCTTGCCAGCATTGGGATCAGAAAAAACGATATTCTGTAATACAGGGGAAAGTAACGCCTGCCTTTATCAATAACAAACCACTCATTAACAAACCGGACCCCTTCAAACCAGCTTTCCATTTCCTTCCCGCTTTCAATCCCCCATTTAAGGAGTTCCGCAGCCTTTCTGTCATTTTATTTACTTTCAAAATTCAGGGTCTTACTAATTCTCATAATAGGTTTTATTGCCATAGGCATCTCTTTTTTCAATTTCAGTATCTTTATATGGATCAATATACTGTTTTTCATCCTCAAAATAAGCTTTATTGCCATAGGTATTTCTTTTTTTAATTTCAGTATCTTTATATAGATCAGTATACTGTTTTTCATCCTCAAAATATATTTTAGTTCCAACCGCTGTTTCACCTTCACCTTCTTTTTCATATTGGCTTTCATCCATACGGTCAAGGTCTTCTGCTAACCAGTTATAAAAATCTGAACAACCAATAACAGTTATAAATAAAACTAAACATACCATTATTAATATTTTTTTGTTTTTCATTTTTCTAAACTTTCTATTTTCTTATACCCATATGCTGCAGCAGGGGATTATGTGTTTAATCTTACATCAATGCAAATCATAATTATCTACGTGGCCACAAGGGACATTGATCCTGTATGCACTCTTTATTCTCCAGGAACTGCTCACACATAATTGGGCTTATTTCAAAGGTCTTACTGAATTTATTCTGCAGCAATTTTGATGCTTCTTGCAGAGCTATCCAGCAGTCTCTTTGACAGCATCGGGGTGCATTATAGGAAGCAATTTTCCCCAACACCTTTTGTGTTAAACGCTGAACCATCTGTCTTTTATTTCCATCATATGGACTTGCCACCATTAATACTGAAAAAGCGATTCCTGCGCCAATGGCCGCACCACAAATGCCAAGAAATGCACAAGCTCCACCGATAATAGTTTGTCCTCGTTCAATGCCAGTATTGATCTGTTCATCAGAAATGTCATGTCCGGTGTTTCTTAGTGTTGTGAGGATGACCGCAGGGACTAGAGAATGATGCTCGGGCCCGTGTTTATGAAAATGAGGATGTGAACGAACCGTCTGCATAAGAATAGCAGCATCTGTCTCCCGGCTATGCAGACAAATATATCTGATAATTTCCACCGCATCTGTTTGATGGCAGGAATCACAGACAAAATGTTCGTTCATACACTGAGCATTCGCTGACACGGATTGACCGCAATAATGACATGTCTTTGTTTCATTTACTTTAAAATAGACGATATCTGTCCCGCAAACCATACAGCCGGATTTTTTAGCTTTTTCAATTAATGCCAAAATCTAGTCCTTTTGCTTAAGGTTCAGATAGATTTCACGGGTGGATCCGTTCTTGACCGCTGCCATGATTTGTTACAAATACTTATCAATCTTTTTTTGCTTTATCTCCCCAAATCTCTTTCAATCGTTTATCACGACCACAGCTCCAGCGATAGGCATTGTAACGAACAGGATTATTTTTATAATAATCCTGATGGTAACTTTCATCACCTTTAACAGGATAAAAGGTTGATGCTTTTAAAATGGGCGTAACAACTTTTTTATTAGTAAATTGGTCTACTACTTTTCTTTTAGATTGTTCAGCTATTTCCTTCTCTTTTTCATTTGCAACAAAAATTGCGCTTAAATAACTGGGGCCTTTATCACAAAATTGTCCTTTATCATCAAATGGGTCGATTTTTGTCCAGTAATATTCCAATAACTCCTTATAACTGATTTTTTCCGGATCATATGTAATTTCAACGGCTTCAAAATGATCTTCATGATTACCGTTGTAGGTTGGATATTTTAAAGTTCCACCGGTAAATCCGGAGATAACATCGGTTACCCCCTCAAGTTTTTCAAAATCTGATTCTATACACCAAAAACATCCTCCCGCCAATATGGTCTTCTCTGCCGTGACATTACAAGCATAGAACAGCAGGGTAGTTAAAAGAAATAATACCACTTTATATTTCATAATATTTATCCCTTCTATTTAATTGTTAGCCGAAATTATTACTCAGACATCTTTTCCTGTTTAAATCGCAGACTTCATTTTGACTGGGTTCGGATGGATAATTTCTACAAACACCTCCCCTTACTTCATATATATCACAAGAATAATGACTATTATTCGTATTTAAAAAATAACAATCTCCGTTTTCTTTAAATTTTAAAAAATATTCTTCAACTGCTTTGCCTTTAGGATTCGTAAATACCTCAAAAGACAATCCCGTAAACTTTTCTATCGCATTGATTTCAATTTGAGTCACTTCTACAAAAGAATAATGCTTACAACACTCAGCACAATTTTTACAAATCTCACTTGATATAACATTCTCCATAACTTAACATATCCTGTATTATACTATGTTTTCCTTTTAGCTGATAATTGAGTCCTGAACAAAACTACTTTTTTGTTATTTTCAAATTCTTGATCAAGCTGAAAGCCCCACGTAATTCGCCTTTCGAATAGCCCACGGCAATGTCACCGGGGTAATGTTTTTTCAGAGCGCTCACCACATCAGCACTTAATGTTTTTCCATGACAGTTCAGGCAAATACCGTCAACGCCCTGGGCCTTCATGAACCTGAATTGGTTACCGATTGTTTCATAATACACAATAGTTTCTGACAATTCACCTTTTATCTGCTGTTCATTAAATTGATCCAGAACTTTTTGTTCAAAAGAATCGGCCGTCGCATTTTTCATGTTTCGAGGTCTTAAGCTCACACGTTTGATCGTCCAGCCCGTTTCCCGGCTAAGCTGTTTTGCTATTCTGGGAGCTTCGTTTGAACAAATATTAATGGCATGGCTTAACCCGCCGGATTGAATCGCACCTTTCAATAAAGGCTTTAAGGTGCCGGCAAACTTTTTAACAATACTCACCGCTTCCTGTTTAAGTGCGTCATTTTGAGATTGCTCTTCACCTCTCATTGAAAATGGATTAAATAAAATAACGGTAAAGATTACAAAAATAGTAATATATTGTTTAGTTTTCATTTTTACCCCCTGTGCTTTTCTATTTATGTTTTGTGGATTCTTTCCTGTCTACGTTTATCAGCCTTCTTGCTAATAGAGTTGGTTTCGCAGATGTCGAGCTTCAATTTGCCTATCAGTTCCTTCGTGAAAGACTTTTTTACAGAAGTAGCCAGAACAACGCTGTTTCACCAGATGGCACTGTACAACAGCAAAATAGTCTTTGTTTTCCATCTTATCCTTTCAACGAAATTCACATTCTCCAATTGGACCATGCGTTATCTTTGACAATTCCGCATTAATATCGAAGATCTTAATGCGGACATCAGAGATACCGAGAGCTTTCAGCCTTGCTGTATGTTTCTCCATATATGCCTTTGCTGTTTCTTTATCTTTAAACAGATAAACCCCGCCGGCTTCCTTTGTGCTTTGATTTTCAGTCCATATTTTCCAGATGAATCCGGGTTCTTCAGATATTGAATGTGCCAAATCGGATAATTGATCAGCCATCTGATCTTGAAAAGGCCCTGGGTATGGAAAATCAATACTCAATAACTTTGCCATTCATTCCTCTTTTTTTAAATTTTCATTTTAAAATTAGTTTTGAGGTTGAAACAAGAGAATATCTCCCAATAACCTCTAATGGATTTATCAGCTTTAGCGTTTCTGAGCTACTTATTGCCTTCCAATCAAGGAGCTCACATGTTATCTCTTTCTTAGCCCATCCAATTGATATATGCAAATGTGAACTCACACTTGATGTTTCTGAACCCGCTACACTTGCTATTATCTCCCCTTCTTTTATCATCGTCCCTGGACATATTTCTTTTTCGGGGTTTACATGTCCAAATATGGTGCAAAGTGTTCCGTTTTCAGCATTCGAAATCTCATGCTTAATAAATATTGATTTCCCAAGAAAATCGTTGAAAACACCAACAATCACACCATCATATAATGTTGGAATTCTAGTGCTGTCATCAAAACCAATAATTTCTTTTTTTTGATTTCTATAAAACCCTAAACCTAAACCTTCGTGAGGTTTTTTCCTTTTTCCATGAGTTCCCCACCACTTGTCTGGTGCTTCAAATAACATTCCAAAACAGAGCAACCATTCTTCAAAATTATTTTCACACAATTCATTTACCTTGATAAAATGTTCTGTAAATCCAGACTTTTCTGTGTTCTTCATAACTTTAAAGGTTGTTTTATGTGATTTTTTTCTTCGGAACAACATCATGGACAACAAGCTGGAGTAGGAGCGGCATTATACACACAAGTCCGGGTGACCCATAGGCTAAGATCTTTTTATGAAAGCAATGTTTAAAATATTAAAAGTAAGAGAAACCTCATTGTCAATAACAGCTACTGAGTATAAATTTTTTATTTCTTGTGATGCAATTTGTAAAAGTTTTTTATATTTTGGATTTAATTCACGCGAAAATGTAATCTTTGAATCAAAAGATTCAGCTTCAGTAAAGTTATGTTTTTTTAACAAACTCACCAACTCGTGTCGAGTATACATTTTAACATGACCGTCTACCTTTAGACCCTGAAATTTATTGATAAAATCCTCGTTGTCATATTCGTTTTTAATCGCATCAGAAATTACTACCCTGCCAACGTTTTTCAAAACTCTGTTTATCTCTTTAAGAGTTAAATCAATTTCAGGAAAATGATGCAAAGCATATCTGCAGACAACACCGTCAAAATTAGTATCGAAAACAGGAAACTTAATGCCGTTAAAAATTTTGAAATCAATGTTTGCTAACGTTTGTTCTTTAACCTTATTACGATCTTCAATTATTACTTCGTTGGCTATATCTAATCCTTCAACAGAACAATCGGGATATTGTTCGGCAATTGCAAATCCTACATAACCGTTACCAGTCGCCAGGTCTAAATAAGAACCCTTTGGCCGCACTCTCAATAATTCAATCAATCGTTTACGCTGACTATCATCAGAAATAATTGTTTTATACTCTGCTGTCCTGAGCAAGTTATTGAAGCTGTGTTTCGCTTCAACAACTAATTTTTTAGAAATTAATTCGTTCATCAAAACACCTAATACTATTTCATACTAACACTGGATCTATGGCACATAGTTTTAAACACGTCAATTCTCAAGCAATTTATTAGTTTAATTGTATTTACATATTTTTCTTTTGCAAGCGTCAGCTGTACAGCCCTAATCCCAATTTTTTTACTTAATTACTTAAAACTTATTACGAATCTGTTCAATTCTTTTTCGGTTAACACCAAGGTCGGAATATCCAACACGAGAGGCCGATCGGACATGAATGATCGTCTCCTTAGCTGGCTTTTCCGAAAAATAAAACTCAACATCATCAATAAATCGAAATAAAGCTGACGTGAACTCTACTCGAATATAGTTCTTTTGAGCTGTCAGAATTTTTGTTCGCTTTTCTGACTCAAGTACCCGCAAAAGACGGTCTTTCGCCTCCTGCTGTGTTCCTGTGAAAGGTATAGGTTCAATATAATGTTCTTTATCTACGGCCTGACTATTTACACAATTTGGGGTTTTCGGACAGGGCATCAGCATTTCATTATTTATCCCCAGGTCTGGTCTGGTTCCTGAGCACCCCGTTAACATTATCAAACTTACCAGAACAACTAAAATTTGTTTATTCATTGCTTTTGCACTTTGTGATTATAACGCCTTCATAGCCTGCCTGAGTGCGAAAATCCAGTCCTTTAGGACGATGTTTGACAAACCTGTTAAACGTCGCCGCTATTTCAGCAATTCCACGCTCGCGGTTAAGTAAAAATAACGGCAATTGCAAATCCTATATAACCGGTACCTGTCGCCAGATCTAGATAAGAACCTCTTGGCCGCACTCTCAATAATTCAATCAATCGTTTTCACTGGGTATCATCAGAAATAATTGTTTTATACTCTGATGTCTTGAGCAATTTATTGAAGCCGTGTTTCGCTTCGGCAACTAATTTTTCAGAAGTTGATTCGTTCATCAAAACACCTAATCGTATTTCAACCTAACGCTGGAGCCAAGACGCAAACAGCTTTAAGCGAATTGTTGAGTTACATAAAAACAATTACCCCAGAGCAAAAAACATAGGGCTCAGATACGGTATGAGCCAGATCACCCACACAGCCACACTGAACCTGTGAAAACTATTGATCCACCGCTCATCTTTCCTCATCAAAACTACCGTTGCCCATACCGCATGGACGAACATCAGGATGATTGCTAACAACCCTGTCAATCCATGCACATCAAACGTCATCCCGCCTGCCCTCTCAAACATCATCCCGGTACCCCAGGTATCACAAACAATTCCCAGCCAAAAGAAAACGAGGTGCCATACCTTTAATCTTCCGGCACACCGCTCACTCCATACACCAATAGAATAGAACACAAGAGCCAAAGTAATTACTATTGTTGATATTCCTGACACTTATATACTCCTTATCTTAAAATTTTTATCTGTCGAAAAACGATAGCAAGATATTAGAAAACCTAACGCTGGAGCTGTGGCGCGCAGCTTTAAACATGTCGATTTCTCCAACGAGTAGTTATGAAGTCAAAAGCAAACCCCTTTTCATTTTTCAATATTTGATAACAGGCGGAAACACATATGATTCTACAAATTCCATTGTCACACCATTCTCCCTGCCGATTTTAACACCGGGGTCCTCAGTGACAACCCATTCGATCAGTCGTGCCCGTGAAAGGTACAACTTTTCAAAGTCTTCATCCCCGGGCACTTCATCCATGCGGCTTATTATTATCTCCTTATATGCCGGAAGAATTTCCTTGACCAGTTTATCAATAAAAGGAATGTCTTTTTCTTCAAAAAAATTAACAAACCCGCATTCTCCGCCAATGCCACCTAATAAACCCTGCCCCCGTCCAAAGGCATTCAGTTCTTCAAAGTTATGGCCATATTCTTCGCATATATTTTTCAGAACATCTGAAAATTTTTGTTTATCAGAATCCGGCAATTTACCGTTTTGGTCAATCAGGTCAGTATAAAATACAATTGTCCGGCCGAAATCTTTTTTCTCATTCATATTGGTCATAAGAATGAAACCGGGAACTTTAGGGTTTAAAGGATAAGCGAGGGTCTGGATAAAACTGAGGCTTGCCGGTATTGAGTCGATTGTCCCGCCTTCTATATGCAATTTTGAAAAACCGGCCTTTTCCAAAATTTTGCCTCTGGAACAGTAAGTATTTCCGGTAAAAATATCAGACCGGTAATCTTTTACCGGCTGAAAGGATTCCGATCCGTTAATTCCGGCATAATAACTGTTTAACAGATCAATATATTCATCTTTTGGATGTGGAAATTCACTTGTTCGTAACATGGTTGTCCTTTCCATTCAATTATTAATACTAAAAGCGCTAAACTCTCAAATCCACTTTTCTTGAGTAAATTCAAAGTCCTTGTGGAGCGCCGGGTTATAAGCATATTACAAATATTCTATAAGCTTTTTTCTTTTTCGGTAGTACAAAATAATTGATATTACAAACAATACAATTAATAGTAGATAAATTAAAAGCAAATCAATGCGTATGTTACATTCTCCTATACATAATCCTCGTGTATACATCAAATATCCATAGATTGAATATATAAACTATGAAACACCAATAATTATGGATGTTTTTGTTTTAAGTTTAAAAAACATCCATAGAGATATTGCTCCCATGATTGTTGCACCCAATGAAAAAATTATGAGAATGCCTATAACAAAAAATATGTCCTTCTTTACTCACATATAACTCTGGAACTAAGACGCGAAGCTTTAAGCGCGTTTATTGCCCTTGAAGCACGCCCTTATCCGCGCATGCGAGATCTTCTAGATGCATGTTCAAGCCACCCACATAGCAAGTGATTGTTTACTTTTTCAACGATTTATTAGGTTAATTGTATTAACACTATTTCTTTTTAAAGGACAAGAGTGCAGCCCGTATCCTCATGTTCGGTTTAGGAAAAGTATTCTGTTTCATAACTTGCTAAGTTCTATATCATCAAACCTATACTCACCCACTCCTCTGCCAATTATCCTAAACTTAATAAATGCAATTTTATCGGTTATCGTAAACTTTCTTTCGATTTTAACAACCTTATTGTTTTGACTAATTTTTGTTTTTTCATAACTCCAGTTTATCACATTTTTATATTTATCAAATGAAGCCAAACAAAATATTGCGTATGTGTTTTTACCCTGCAAGCTTATAAATCCTGAATAACTAAAAGCATCACCTTTTTTCACTGCTATATATTTAAGAGATGAATACGCCCAGCTCTTTTTACTACTGCTTTTAATTAAAAGACATCTTGAATTATGAAATCCGTTTATATCATAATCACGAACAACTTTATCTTTTTCTGCCATCCATAGATTTGACCAGTTTCTCTTGAAAAAGTAACTTGTATTAAATGATTCAGCTATAATTATATCTCCTGAGTCTGGATACAGCATGCTATCTAACTGTAGATATTTGAAAGGAAAGTATTTGCTGAGAGAATAGGATTCAAATATATCAACTCCGATTAAGTTCTTGAACCGGTAAGCGCCGAAAATAGAAACAACAATAATAATTATTGATATAGAAATCTTTTTCATTATAAGGGTAATTTTGACAATCAAGTCTGGTTTAAAATGGCCCGGAGTATGGAAATTAATACTCAATAACTTTGCCACTCATTTCTCTTTTTTATACTGAATAAATATTAAGATAAAGATAAATGTTTCAGGTAACAATCAAAGTCAGACAAAAAGTGCAGCCCAGACTCCAATTCTTGCGAAGACTGTTAAACAATATTTAACTGGCTGATAACACGTTCTGCAATACGTTCACTATAGCTGGTTTTTTTCCAGTGGCCGGGGGCCCAGCCTTTCATAAAGCGGTGGAAATCTGCCCAGGCAAAATAATATAGTTTTCTCCAGTTCTCTTCAAGCTGACTAAAATTAATTTCTTTCTGTTTTTGCCGGAGTGCTTTATTAAGATTTTGAAAATAGAAATCTAAAATATGACTTTCCATGCGCTCACATTCTTCTTCGTAAAGACAACTGCCCACGAAATAGGCCAGATCTTTCATACCACAACCACCGCCTACATATTGGAAGTCTACCGCACTGACTTCTCTTCCTCCAGGGCTAAAGCAAAAGTTTGCAAGCTTGGCATCGCCGTGAACAAATGTCTGGAAAGGACTTCTACGAAGGATGCTGTCTATAGCTTTAGCCGCTTTCTTTAACGGTTTATCAATAAGCACCTTTAGTTCGTCCGGCCGGGTTTCAAGATGCCAATAGGTTCCTGTTCGCCAAAGACCGCTTGGACGTTCACTCATATATGTCGCATGAAAATTTGCAAGCCAGACTATGCAGGGTTTCATTCCCTCCCAGTTTATTGAGGATTTGCGTTTGGAATATCCAATTGAGTCCAAGTCTTCCAAAATAATGATAATTTCATCCTCATGAAACTCCCCTGCTATGAATTCCGGTACGCGGCAACTGTCGTCACACTTCATGCTCCAATTGCGGTACCACTCCATTTCTACTCTATATGATTTAAGTTTTCTTTTATGGGATATACCCTTGTTCCAGCCTTTAGGCTGCCTGGCATCTTTTGGGAAGCCAATATGCTTAACGACCACACTTTCTCTATCTGTGCCGCGCAAACCATAACGCACAATTTCGCCGTAGCTGCTCCATAAATCCTGAATCTTTTTTATTTTATAAAGACTCGAAGCCCCGGTAGATTTTAAAATAGTTGATTGAAAATTATCATTCATAACTTAAGCAGTAAAGAAAAGGAGATTTATGCCCTGGTTTCATATTTAAAAAGTAAGCCCTTTTTCTATAACTATACCTCTTATTGAAATCTGACGGCTGCCGTAACACGTAAATTTATTGTGAGCGAAGCAACCGAAAAATGCTCCGGAGTTTACGGCATTGTTAGGCAGGTCATATGGAAACACGGTTTCGTCCGGCTTCTTTTGATTGATACAACTTCTTATCTGCACGCTTCAGTGTCTCTTCGAAGGTTTCATTAGTGCTGTCATGAAAAGCGATACCGGCACTTAAAGTAATACGGAATTCAACATAATTATCGCTGAAGAGCAGTTTAGATGCTTCATTTCTTATTCGTTCCGCAGTACTGACCGCAGAGAATTCATCACCATAGAAGCCAACAAGAACGAACTCTTCGCCGCCATAGCGAATACAATAGTCGTCAGGCCTTGTGTTATGCATCAAAACGGTGGCTATTTGCTTCAGAACTTTGTCACCCCAGTTATGTCCGTATTTGTCGTTGACGTTTTTGAAATGGTCAATATCCATGAATATCGCAGCCAGGACATGATCGTCCAATCGCTGATGCTTGTTCAAAATAGATGGCATAATCTCGTTCAAGAATCTCTTGGTATACAGATCCGTCAGCGCATCACGTACTGCGAGATCACCAAGTTGGCGAATGAAATGATTAACAATAAGAAAAGCGGCCACTACGAAAACCAGGAAGCTGGCAAACAGGATGCCTGATGCTTTTGTAATAACCCAAAAAATATGGTCCTGCATATCATCAAGGTAAACACCTGTGCCCAGAACCCAATCCCAAGGGGCAAAATAAGCCACATAGGAAATTTTAGGATACTCTTTTTGGGATTCTGGTTTGGGCCAATGATAGGTAACCCAACCACCGCCCTCTTTAGCCTTCCTGACAAATTCACGAAAAATGAATTGCCCGTTGGTATCAGTCCATTCGTTTTGATTGATGCCGACCCTTCCAGGTATATGAGGCTGCATTAATAGTATACCCTCACCACTATTGATCCAGAAATACCCTTTATTTCCATAAATAGCTGATCCCAAGGCGTCCATCGCATATCTTTGAGCATCAGACGATTTCAAATCCCCAGATAAAGTCAGGTGATGAAAATACTGAATAACGCCCATTGCAGAAGCTGACAAGTTTTTTGTCTGGATTTTCTTTTCTTCCTCAAGGCTACCAGAGAAAGACTGATAAAAAAATATTAAAAAAGCTATGATTCCCACTCCAATCAATACAGAAAAGCCGATCAATTTATTCTGGATTGAAAATATATGTGATTGAGGCAGTAATTTTTGCATAGTTTTTTTCAAAGGCCTAACGCTGGAGCTGAGACACTCGCGGTTTTAAGCGCATCTATTTCTCCAGCAATTTGCCAGGTTAATTGTATTTACACATTTTTCTTTTGCAAGTGTCAAGAGTGAAGACACGACCCCTGTGGTTTTTTATTTTCAAACATTTGCATATAGGTGTATTCCCCGACATCAATCAATTGCGTCGGGTGCAGATCTATTCTTTGCCTGAGTTCTTCAGGTGAAAACCTTATATCAAGAGGAGGACCGAAAGGAGTGTCTACCTTTTTTATTTCGACGATGGCTAATCTCCCATTAGGCTTCAACAGACGTTTTGTCTCTTTTAGAAATCCCTCCATCTGTGTTTCTGAAAATCCATGGATAACTGTAGACAGATAGATCAGGTCTATGGAATATGCTGCTAATTTTGTTTCTTCTGATATATCTCCGACAAATGGTTCAAGGTTCGTCCCAACTGTTTCTGACTTTAAAATGTCTATTGAAATATCATCTGGATCTAAAGCATAAACCGTCCCAGCTTCTCCGGTTAGTTTTGCGAACTCCTTTGCCATATAGCCATTACCACAACCAGCATCAAAAATCACTTGGCCTGCGGTAATGGATAGACTGGCCAGTATTTGAGATTTATTCAAGATACTTTCAGATGATTTTCCACGGTGGTGGTGTCTTTGATCTTTTTCATTTTTGCGTTTTGTCATATTGTTGTTCCTTTTTCATCTAACGCTGGAGCTGAGACGCGTGCAGTTTAAAGCACATTGCTTTCTCCTGCGATTTTTTAGGTTAATTGTGTTTACATTGTTTTCTTTTGCAAGGGTCAAGAGTTTAACCATGAACCTTTTATGTTTTTTCTTTGCTAGAGTCCCCATTTTACCTTTGAAAAGTGACTTCTAAAGCCTGGAATAGGCTTATATAAAGGACTTTTTAAAGTAATTACAATAAGCTAGCTTGGTCCGATAAAACGAGAAAGATGGTCTCCTTTGAGGAGCAACCTCGTTTGTGTTAGAAATTATAAGTTAAATAAATAACACAAAAAAGGAGACTAAAATAAATGATACCATTTACAATCACTATATTGCAATAGATTGGTCCATCGTAAATATGGCTATTGCTCGCATGACGAAGAAATCCAACAAAATAACATTAATCAACGTACCTTCTAATATTTCAGAGATGAAAATCTATTTGAAAAAACTCAAGGAATCAATGATATTAGTGATTGAAGAGACTACCACCTCTCAATGGTTATATGCAGAGTTGAGGGATTATGTGGATAGGATGGTAATCTGTGATCCATATAGAAATAAGCTCCTAAATGATGGGCCAAAAACAGATAAAATCGATACTGCTAAATTGGTGCATCTTTTAAAGGCCGGGCTTATTAAAGAAGTCTATCATTCTACAAATAAGTTTTTATATCTTCGACGACTTGTTAGTGGTTATGACGATCTGGTCAAAGTAGGAGTCAGGTTGAAGAATCAACGTTATTCACTTTTAAGAGCTTACGGAAAACGTGGTTTTGAGCAGACAGGAACAAAATTAGTCTCAGGAAGCGATCAGCTTGTTCTGGATTGTATAGATAGACAGCTTGAGGCACATAAACAAGAAAAGAAGGATTATAAAAAAGAATTTGCCAGACTTTCTAAAAAACACCCAGAGATAAGTCATCAGAAGAGCCTGCCTGGCATTGGCCCCATTCATGCGGTAAAGATCGTGCCCGTATCGTTTTGCCAACAAGGGTCATTTTAAAAGTTATGCAGGGTTGGTAAAACTGGAAAAAATAAGTGGTGGAAGAAGTTATGGTCGAAAGAATTCCCGCTACTGTCGACAAGTAAAGAGTGTTTACAAAATAAGCACTTTGGCTGCTATAGGCGGAAATAATCCTATCAATGATTACTATCAATATTTAATCAGGGATAAAGGATATCCAGAATATAATGCCCGGCATAAAGCCTGTCGAAAACTGGCCATTCTCAGTTTAGGGGTTTTAAAGAGCGGTAAGAAATATCAACCATTCCGAAAGGATAATTTAGAAAGCAATAAAGAAACCATACAAGGCCTGTAAGCATTTTATTTAATGACCCCGATGGCCACCCAAAATCCCCCACCTGTGGCCACTTGAAAATCCCCCACCCACAGCATTTGCCTGAGATATAAAAAAAGTCTCAAAAAAGCTTCACAAATTGGCGGCAGAACGTTACAACCTC
>Ga0307988_1001033_pt1 | contig 16975 bp, 19 predicted proteins | sample EllFjometagen183_FD_203166 | JGI IMG/M metagenome (GOLD analysis project Ga0307988, IMG submission 203166) | Marine microbial communities from Ellis Fjord, Antarctic Ocean - #183 | ecosystem: Environmental > Aquatic > Marine > Unclassified | place: Southern Ocean | collected 2014-10-08 | reverse complement strand
CTGAAAATAACATCATGAATCAAAAATATGTGAGGCACTACATGACAAAAATAATTACTATTACAATGCTGGTTTTTTTTGTTTATTCTAACGCTGCGTTTGCCGATGAGTTTAAAATCTATGTACTGAAATCAGAACCTCTTGGCTATATAAATGCTCAAGGTAAAGAGGTTGGCACACATTGGGACTACATGAAAGCAATTGCCGATCGTTCAGGTATAAAAATGAATATGAAGCTTGCCCCCAAGGCCAGGGTTTTCTATGGCGTAAAAGAAGGAACAATCGATGCGGCTATTTTTTTTAAATCAAAAAAATTAGATAATCAAGTTGAATATGTCGCAAAAATTCGTAGTATCAAATTAATTGCTATCAACCGAAAGGGGTTGCCGTTAAATAATTTCCAGGACTTAAAAAATAGTTCAGCCATCGGTAAAATGCGCAGTACCTTCTTAGGCAAAAAATTTGATGATGACCCAACGTTAAAGGTTGTTTGTGTTAATAATTACGATTGCATGATAAAGATGCTGGATTGCAAAAGAATTGATACTGCTACTGGAAATAGTAATGCCTTAGCATACCTTATAAATAAATACAGTTTCCATGAGAGTGTGGAATATCCTGGAATCACCTTGGGTGTAAAAGAACAGTGGCTACAAATATCTAAAAAATCAAAAAAACTGTCATTAATACCTCGTCTCAAAGAGGCTGTTCAAGAATTACAGGAAGAAGGGGTTTTTGATCAAATTTTGGCAAAAAATATTGGAAGCAGAGTGGCAAAAAAACAATAAATTCTCTATTTATTAATATTGGTTACCCATATTTTTGTTCCCCTAGTGTCTTCGGGATCACCTGTGCTGGATTCATATGCAATCAGTTTCCCATCCGGAGACCATGATGGTGCGCCTTCATAGATCTCAGTATCTGATATTTGTTGTGGTATGCCACCTGTGACCGGAACAGCGAAAAGATTTGCATATTCTATTTCAGGTCCGTCAGCGCTATAAACAATGTATTCTCCGTCCGGAGAAAAAGAAGCATCTGTCTTATCACCCGGGCCCTCTGTAATTTGTTTTGGCCTCTTCCCATCCGGGCTCATTACCCAGATATCCCACTGATTATTGTTAAAAGTCTGATATAAGATATACCGACCACAAGGGGACCAGTTAGGTTGTCTACAATCTTGGGTGACCGGGGTAAGATGTCTGTATGATCCTGGGTTGTTTGTTTTGAATTTGGTAATAATCCCACCTTTTTCATTATCCAGTTCATGGGTTTCAAAAATAATGTAAATCCCGTCAGGAGAGAAAGAGGGTTCATAGGCAACCCATTCTTTTCTTGATGTAATTTTAATCTCACTCCCGGAAGTTCCCTCTGAATTCATGGCATATATCTCGTCATGGGGTGGGCGGGATGAAGAGAAAATAATCTGGTTTGAAACAAGATTCCAGGAAGAACCAGGCAGGTTAATATTGTCATTCCCATCTGAAACAATAATTCTGGCTGTTTTTTTCTCTAGATCATAAATGGCAAGATCTGCAGGTCCCTTATTGTATCCATTTTGAAAACGGGTGAATACAATTGATTTACCATCAGGTGACCAGGCAGGGTTTTGCAGGCTTCCGTTAAGGGATATCGGAAGCACGTATGTTGATTCTCTCTTTGGGGAGGTTGCAACTGCATTATTTGAAAAAGTAATGATGATAACAGGTATTAAGCAATACATAAGAATTCTGATTTTCATAAAAACCTCAGGCTTCACTAAGTTTTCCATAAATCAATCCTCAACTAAGATTTTTACCAATGCTTTACAATAGTACGACCCTGCATTAGATTAAATCAAGTATATATTTTAATGAACAGGAGTTTCAATGAATTATGTTCCTTTTGAACAAGGCCCTATAAGGCCGGTAGATGAAGCAGACAGTCTTTTGATCAGAACAACAAGAGGGTGCCCCTGGAACAGATGTACCTTTTGTTCCCTTTATGATGGTATGAAATTTTCCCTGAGATCTGTGCCTGAAATCAAAAAAGACATTCTGGCTGCAAAAGAATATTTTCATGGCCATTCTTTTGAAACCTGTTTTCTTCAGGACGGGGATAGTTTTGTTATGCAGACAAAAGATCTGATTGAGGTATTGAAAGCGATTAAAATTGCTTTCCCTGCTTTAAAACAGATCAGCTCCTATGGTAGAGCCCAGACCATGGCTAAAAAATCTTCTTCTGCCATGAAAGAGATCTCTGATGCCGGTTTAAACAAGCTTTATTGTGGAATGGAATCAGGTTCTATAGAGGTGCTTGAAAAAGTAAAAAAGGGGATTACTCCCCAATCAATAATCAAGTCTGCAAATATGGCAAGAGAAGCGGGTATGAACACTACCCAGTTTATTATAATGGGACTTGGAGGGACTGAATTATCAACAATACACGCCATTGAGACTGCAAAAGTTCTTAATGAGATCAATCCTGATTATATTCGGTTGTTGACCATTGGTGTTAAACCGGGTTCAGGCCTTGATATTCAAATGAAAAATAAAGAATTTTCCCTGCCTTCAGAAGCTGATATGATTTCAGAACAACGTATGATGCTGGATGGCCTTGATAAAATAACCAGCCATTATGCAAATCATCACAGCGTTGACTTGCTTTTAGAGGTCCGGGGGCAGTTCCCGGATGATCGAGATCGCCTTTTAGGCATTCTGGATCAATTTTTATCTTTAAATGAGGGTGATAAGCTTAATTTCATATTGGGAAGGCGCCTGGGCTATTATAATTATTTGTCAGACCAGGAAGATGATCTTAAATATCAGTTTGTTGAAAAACAGATGAAAAAAATTGATCCTTCAGAATCCATTGAAGAGATTTTTCACAACCTGCGCATTCAAGTGATTTAATTTTTTTGGTTTAATAGTATTTTATCAATTGTATTGGCAAATAAGTGTTTGTCCTTCTGGCTCATGGGATCAGGGCCTTTGGTCTCTATGCCACTTGACCTCATAGTCTCCATGATATTTCTGACATATAAACGGGATTTGATATTATCTTTTGTATATAATTCACCTCTTGGGTTTAAAGCCAGTCCGTTTTTTTCTACTACGTCTGCTGCCAGGGGTATGTCTGCTGTAATGACAAGATCTCCTGCCTGCATTTTTTCCACTATTTTATTATCAGCCACATCAAATCCGGCATCTACAATAAGAAACTTGATAAATTGAGAATTGGGGATTTTAAGGGGCTTGTTTGCAACAAATGTAACTAAAATTTTTTTCCGCCGGGCAATTTTGTATAAAAGTTCTTTAATTACGACAGGGCATGCGTCTGCATCAACCCATATATCCATGATGTGATCCTTTAATAATTAACAGAATATTTTAATAATATATGCCCATTGGGCATCTGGTGGGTGCTTATTAGATCAAGTTGAGTGTCAGTTTCTTCGCTGAACATGGATAAGCCTGTACCAAAAAGTCTGGGTACAATAGTCATATAGATTTCATTAATCAATTTGTTTTTCAGGAATAAGGCATTGATCTGTGACCCGCCAATTAAAACGGCTTTTTCATAGCCCTGGGCTTTAAGTTCGTTCAATAATATTTTTGGCGGCTTGTCAGTAAATATCAGGTTTTTTTCGTATTTCAGACGTGAACTGTTTTTTGTCATTACAATGTTTTTTCTGTTAGGGAGAGGTCCTTTAAGAGTATCATAGGTATTTGACCCCATGATAATAACCCCGGCATCTTTTGTCAGTTTGATAAATAGCTGTTTGTCTTCTTTACCTGTCCAGTCAACTAAATGGGAAGAGTGCTTTCCTATTTTCCCATCAGCTGTTGTTGCCATTAAAAGGATTGTTTTCATTCAGGAGATCCTTATTCTATTTTGCATTTATGAGCATATTGCAAAGAAATTCACTTAAAAACATAATTGATTCAATATCCAGATGCTCGATGATTGTTTCATCAAACAATAGTTTTACATCAGCTTCAAATCCTTCGCCCTCATCCCAGAACAATAGAATTACCGGCACTTTGGGGAAAGCATTAAAATAAAAAGCAAGGTCAGGAGATTCATACTCAGCTTTTACATTTTTACCACCTGCTTGTTTGCATGCAAGCCCAAATTTCTGAATATTTGAGGCAAAATTTTTTTTCAAGGGTGCTTCAACATGGTCTCTCATGGAGACTGTTTTGGAAACCGTATTGGGAAATTCCTTAAAACTTTTCATATTGCCGGAAGGCTTAGCAACTCCTCCCTGAGCCATATGAATATAAACAAAGGTTTGTTCATTTTTGGTCAGCGCGTTGTTTGAGTCATCAACGATATTATCTTTTTTGATTAAAAGCTTTTTTGTAAAACAAGGAAGGGTAATCTGTTCAATATTGTCAATAATTTCAAAAACCCCTCCTATTCTTGGGGCAATATCCTCAAGATTCATGGATGCAGATTTTTGTTTTGCCCATTCAAGGGCTTCTTTTGCCATATCTTTTTTAAGCCATTTTCCTTCTTTGTATTGCTGGTCAAGTTCGGGCTGGGCATCTTGCAATAATTTAAGGGAGATATGGGGGCAGTTTTTTAGAGGGAGTCTTTCTGAAACAACCATGCCTGCAAAGGCAATGCATGTGAGATATCCACAATCTTTACAATTTGTTTTGGGTAATATTTTAGAATAAAGGTCTACAACAGAAAGTGCCATTTTAGTTTAAGTAAATAATCCGGAAACAGGTTAGCTGCTTCCGGATTATTCTTAGTAATTATTCTTTGTCAAAGTCTTCTTTACCTACACCACAGATAGGACATGTCCAGTCTTCCGGAAGGTCATCAAAGCTTGTTCCTGCCGCGATATCATTATCAGGGTCACCTGTTGCAGGGTCATAAACATAACCACAAGCACTACATACATATTTATCCATTTAAATTCTCCTTTGTCTGGTTAATAATTTGTAAAACATATCATATTGTTCAATATATTTTAAAGTAAATAAAAATTAATAATTATAATAGATCAGTTTTTTTAAGTGCAAAGAATATACCTTTATACGATGCAATGATTAAAATAACGTAAAGTATTAAAAGAAATGCGCTCATTGATTCAATCTCCTTAGATTAATATGACTCGTCGTTAATGACTTCATCTTTTGTTAGTTTTTTTGAATCCATAAGTTTCCAGACATAAATGACATAAGCCAGGACAAATGGTATGCCGATGGCCACATATGTCATTGTTGCAAGTGTATACATACTGGATGATGCATTATAGATTGTAAGACTTGACTGCAGGTCAAGTTTTGACGGATAAAATGCTGTATTGTTAAATGCTGGCAGACATAAGACTACAAGCCCTACTAATACGGTACCTAATCCGCTGAACCATATCCCCTTATCGCTTCCTTTAAATGAAGCTAGGATTACTCCATAAAGAACAAGAACTATTCCAAGCAGTAACATGACAAGGAGGTGGGGCATGGCCAAAAGGTTTAACAGATATTTATAGGAAACAAGAGAGACCGTTCCAGAAGCATCAACACCAAAACCTTTTATAAGTAATACAGACACAAGAACATAAAGTAAGAAAGGAAGGGCAATGAGGAAATTAATCAATGTTCCTTTACGCAATCTTGCTTCAAGATCAGGTGTGGAAGAAAGGTCAATGCTGTTTAAAAGATATAAAGAGCCTAAAACCCTTGCGTTAAATACAAGGAAGATACCAAGACTTAAATTAAAAAGTGAAAAGGCAGCTTCCAGCCCCCGGAGGTTTATACCTAAAAAAGTGTAATCCCAGGTTACTCTGTTTAAAATATCAAGGGTAAAATTTGACCCGGTATAAAATGTTCCTACTGCAGTACCTATAAGAAGAACGCCCACTGAACCGTTGATAAACATGAAAAGTTCATAAACACCTGATCCCAGAAAGTTATTTTCTTTTTTACGGTATTCATAACTAACAGCCTGGATAATAAATGAAAAAAGAATCAGCATCCATACCCAATAGGCGCCGCCAAAACTGGTTGAATAAAATTTAGGGAAAGCTGCAAATAATGCGCCGCCAAAAAGTACAAGCGTTGTAAAAGGCATTTCCCATTTACGTCCCAGGGATGTGACAACCAGAGATTTTTCGAGATCAGTTTTTGCAACCTGCCATAAAAGCGTCTGGCCGCCCTGGACAAAAGTAAGGAATAAGAAAAGAGCACCAACAATGGAACATATTACCCACCAAAGCTGCTGTAATGTCATATAATCAAGGTTGGAAATCATTTTAATTCTCCTCCTCTGGTCCAATGGATATTTGTTTAAGCATAATTTTTATTTCAGCAATAAGTAAAAGGGTAAATATTATTAAAAACATAAAGAAAGTAATCTGGACATTGCTTGCTGCAAGGTTTGTTGTTGCAACTTTGACAGGCAGGAGTTTGTAAATAGCCCAGGGTTGGCGGCCTACTTCCGCCACAATCCATCCTGCTTGCTGGGCAATTAAACCAAGGAGTCCTGAAATCAATCCAAAGGGAAGCAGCCATTTTTTTTCAGCCAGGGTTCCTCGGTAGGCATAAAAAAGAAATAGAGCAAAAAGAATGGGAAATAATGAACCCAGAGCCACCATAACATGGAATGCATAGTAAGGCAGGGCAACAGGAGGCACCGCTTCCTCGGGTGTGTCTAAATATCCATAACCAATGTATTGCTTTGTCATATTAAATTCAGCCAGTGCCATGTCTGCCTTTTGATCATTGTTTTCCTTGCGTGCCTGTTTGAACAAAGCAAGGTTATTTATGGCAGTTTTACCTCTAACTATTTTTGATTCAACACTCTCAATGCCTTGCTCCTTATTACCATAGACAAGATCGTCGATCCCGGGTACAAAAGAGTCAAGGGAACGATTTGCCATAATTGAAAGTAACCAGGGTATTTCAACTTTAACAAGAAAGGGGTTCAGATTGTCTCCTGGCTGTTTCTTCGGATTTATGATTCCGGCTGCAACAATAGGGGCCCGGGATTCACCTTTATACAGCCCTTCAATGGCAGCAAGCTTCATGGGTTGTTTTTGAGCAACCTGATAAGCAGACTCATCACCTGTAAAAGCAACATAACTTGATGACAATATTCCAAAAACAGAAGCAACAACAATCGATTTTTTAGCCATTTCAATGTGCCGACCTTTTATAAGATACCAGCATGAAATTGTCAGAACAAATAAAGAGGCAAGCAAGAAGCCCGAGCTGGATGTGTGTACAAATTTTGATACAGCAACAGGATTGAAAACAACAGCGGCAAAGTTTTCCATTTCAAATCTTGCTGTTTCAGGATTGAAAAACATGCCAACCGGGTTTTGCATCCAGCCGTTTGCGACTAGAATCCATACTGCTGAGAGGTTGGAGCCGACAGCTACCATCCATGTTGAGAAAAGATGGAATTTTTTCGAGACTCTGTTCCAGCCAAAAAACATTACAGCAAAAAAGGTGGCTTCAAGGAAAAAGGCAAAAATTCCCTCAATGGCAAGCGGTGCGCCAAAAATATCTCCAACCATCCAGGAATAGTTAGACCAGTTTGTGCCAAACTGAAACTCAAGGATAATTCCGGTTGCAACACCAATAGCAAAATTGATTCCAAATAGAGTCATCCAGAATTTTGTAATTGATCGCCATGCCTTGTTTCCGGTTTTTACATAAATAGATTCAAAAAAAGCGCATAAAAAAGATAGCCCAAGTGTCAGTGGTACAAAGATCCAGTGATACATTGCTGTAAGAGCAAATTGTGCCCTTGCCCAATTTACCATGGTAAGGTCAATATCAATCATTGGTATTATTTCTCCTGTTAATGTGTTGTAAGTTACCTTGTCGCATATTTATTTTATGGAAGCATTTCTTGTAATCTGCTCAAGAACATGATTCCCTTTTTCTTCGCTGGTACTAAAATTAGTATTGAGATAATTGGGGAAAAAAAAGATTTTCAGGACAAAAAACATCACAAAAAGCTTTATCAAAATGATTGCCCATAGTTTTTTCCCAAGAACCATTCCTCGGAACCCGTCCCGATAGAACGAATAGATGTTGTTAAAAATAGCCAGATTACCTTGTTTCATTAGTCACCTTAAAATTTATTTGTTTTATATATTAGCAACTATTATGCCATACTCTAAAGAAAACAATTTTGCTTGCGAAAAACAACATTGCCAGCGTGTTTTTTTATATATTAGCGCCAGGCCTGGATAAACTTGTGCCTATCGAAACTAATATGTCTCATGAAGCGAGACATAACGGTCTCAACGAATCAGCGAATTGTTCTATGCCTGTTCTAGACTTGGTCTGCAAAATCTTTAAGTTCTTCATTGGTGGATAGAAATCTGTATAGAGTTGCTCTTCCCACGCCAAGCAGTCTGGCTGCTTTGGATTTATTGCCGCCGGCTTTTTTAATGGCAATTTTGACAGATGCGATATCAAGTTTTCCCTTAGCAGGAGAAGTCTTTTTTATGATTTCTCTGTCTGCAACGCCATGGTTTTGAGAATGAGCTTTGGTTAATTCCAGAGGCAGGTGTTTGGGCAGGATCCGTTTACCCCGAGATTTTACAACGGCAAATTGTATTATGTTCTTAAGTTCTCTTACATTGCCGGGCCAATCGTAGTCCAGCATTATTGCCAGTGCATTGTCGCTGATTTTTGCAAGAGAGTGGGGCCCTTCCTGTTCAGCCTCATTTAAAAAGTGAGTTATCAAAAGAGAGATATCACCTCGCCGTTCTTTTAAAGGCGGAAGGTGTATTGGAATAACATTCAGTCTGTAAAAAAGGTCCTCTCTGAATTTGCCGCTTTTAACTTCTTCTCTCAGGTTTTTATTGGTGGCACTTATGATTCTGACATCTACGGAAACTTTTTTTTCTCCTCCGACTTTTTCAAAAGAACCTTCTTCTAAAAACCGTAAAAGTTTGACCTGGGTTTTTAAAGGGAGCTCAGCAATTTCATCTAAGAAAAGGGTTCCTTTATGGGCTAATTCAAATCTACCCTTTCTTTCTTTGACGGCTCCGGAGAAAGCCCCTTTTACATGTCCGAATAATTCACTTTCTACAATACCTTCCGGGATAGCGCCGCAATTTATAGGCACAAAATCGCCATTACCAAAAGAACTGATGTCATGAATTGCACAGGCTACTCTTTCTTTACCAGTACCGGTTTCACCGGAAACATGGACGGGGTAATTGTAAAGTGCCACATCCTGGATCTGCTTAAAAATATCCAGCATGCTTTTGTCATTTCCAATAATACCTTCAAAGTTTGATATGTTCTCAGCTCGCAAGGAAAGGTTAAAAGATTCAGTCATATCTCTGAAAGATGCAACTACACCATTAAACACTCCATTTTCATCTTTGATAGGAGACACAGACATCTCTACTTTACGGGTAGAGCCATCCTTTGTTATGGTTGTGAGCGGATATTCTTTAACGCCGGAACTGAAATCCGGAGTTCCGTCACAAAAAGAGCATTTATTCCCACAGAAAGGGGCTTTGAAAACTGTATGGCAGTCGTTACCCAGAACTTCTTTTTTAGTGTATCCGGTTATTCTCTCAGCTTCTTTGTTAAAAGCCAGGATAACCCTTTCTGGGTTGTGTATTATTATTCCAATGTGCAGGCTGTCCAGTATAAAAGTAAGCTTTTGCGGGTCCATCAGGGATTGTGTCAGGTGTTTCATTGCATGAGTATCCGATAGTTATTTATTCATTGTGCTTATACAAATGACACAAATATGTATCAAGTACAACCTTTTTTTAAATTATTCCCAAAGAATACAGGATCTGGGACAATTATTAATCGCTTCGTATATTGTTTCATCCTCATAATTGTCCAGGGAAAGTGCTTCCACAAAACCGGCATCATTGATTTGGAACGCCTGGGGCGCAACATCAACACACACTTCACACAAAACGCAACATTCTAAATCAATAACAGGAGTTTTCATAGATTAGGACAAGATATGGTCAAAGATTTGATTTAAGCGATTCTTCCCACCAGCCCTTAGATATATGTTTTTGTTTTTCTCTCTGAGCAAGATCCAGGATTTTATATCCGGAATCAAGCAGAATCCCATAGAGTATGCCACAGCCGGGGTCTTCTCTATGCTCATCACCTTCTTGAGCGAGTTGGATCATTCTTTCTGCAAGTTCGATTGTCCCGGCAATATTTGTGTCGCATTTTTTTTTAAGCATAAATAGTAAAACTCATTTTGTACTGTCTCTATAAAAGACAATAATATTTTAGTTGGCAATGAATTCTGTTTAATACAATAAACATGCCAGCGTGTAATTAAGAGCATGGTTTGAATATTTACCAGGGGCATCCATGAATGCCGATATTAAACAGGAGTAATTTATTTTCCTTGAATGATACAAAAACCGTATTATAATATTTGATAGTGGTTTTTATGTGAACTTAAAATTATTATTATGAGGTGACCTATGACAGATAAAAATAAACCTGTTACACCTGAGATAGTAACTGACGATGATACAAAAAACATAAATCAGTTAATAACCCAGAACATGAAGCCTGATATATTATACCTTATCCCCATTGCCGAGCGCCCACACATGCCTGCTCAGGCTCAACCTCTTATTGTTAATAAGCAAATGTGGGGCGAGACTTTAAGGAAATCTTCGGAAAATTCAAAAGGCCTTTTAGGACTTGTTTATGTCAAAGATATGAAGAAGCCTGCCTTGGGAGAAAAAGACTTTCCCAGTGTCGGTTGTGTCGTGCGTACAGTTGATTCAATGGAGGCTGAAGGCACGATTCAGTTTGTGGCTCAGGGTCTTGAAAGGTTTAAGATTGTCCGGTTTTTATCAGATAAATCTCCCTTTGCTGTTAAGGTAGAATACTTCGAAAAGCCTGTAGAAAACACAGAAAAATTAAAAGCCTATGCTATTGCCATAATCAATTTAATTAAAAAGCTTCTTGCTTTAAACCCTTTGTATACAGAAGAGTTAAAACAATACCTTGTAAGATTCAGCCCCAATGAGCCTTCACCTTTAACAGATTTTGCAGCGGGTATAACCAGTGCTTCCGGTGATGAACTTCAGGACATCCTAGAAACTGTCTCAATTATTGACAGGATGAAGAAAGTATTAGTGCTTTTGCAAAAAGAGATGGAGATTGCAAAACTTCATACAAAAATACAAAAAGACCTTAATACCCAGGTTGATGATAATAAAAGGAAGTTTTTCTTAAAAGAACAATTAAAAGCGATTCAAAAAGAACTTGGTATGGCTAAGGATGATAAAACATCTGATGTTGATAAGTTTAAAGAAAAATTTGCCAAGTTAAGCCCCCCGGAACATGTTGTAAAGAAGTTTTACGAGGAAATAGAAAAGCTTTCTCTTTTGGAAACAGGATCATCAGAATATGGTGTGACAAGGAACTACATCGACTGGATGACGTCTTTCCCCTGGGGCATTCATTCAGAAGATAATATGGATATTGAGAGAGCTGAAAAGGTTCTTGACAGAGATCATTCAGGACTTTCCGACGTAAAAGACAGAATAATTGAATTTTTTGCAGCAGGTATTTATAAGAAAGATATTTCAGGTTCCATTATTCTATTTGTCGGACCTCCGGGAGTGGGTAAGACCTCCATTGGAAAATCCATTGCTGAAGCGCTTGGGAGAAAATTTTACAGGTTCAGCCTTGGCGGTATAAGAGATGAAGCAGAGATTAAAGGACACAGAAGAACCTATGTCGGAGCGTTGCCGGGAAAACTTGTCCAGGCATTGAAAGAAACACAGGTGGCAAACCCTGTAATCATGTTTGATGAAATTGATAAAATTGGTTCATCATATCAGGGTGACCCTGCATCTGCTTTACTTGAAGTGCTGGACCCTGAGCAGAATTCAGAATTTTTAGATCATTATATGGATTTGAGAATAGACTTATCCAAAGTATTGTTTATCTGTACTGCCAATCAGCTTGATACAATACCATCACCGCTTCTTGACAGAATGGATATGATAAAGCTTTCAGGCTACATCACTCAGGAGAAAATTGAGATAGCAAGAAAACATCTCTGGCCAAAATTACTGAAACGCAACAAGTTGACTTCCAAAATACTTACAATAACCGACCCTACAATCAAACAGGTCATTGACGGCTATGCAAGAGAAGCTGGGGTTAGAAATCTTGAGAAGCTATTAAATAAAATTATCAGGAAAAGTATTGTAAAGATATTAAAGCAGGGCAAAAAGAAAATTAATGTCACATTGAAAACCCTTGAGAAATATCTTGGACCTGTTGTTTTTAAAAAGGAGAAACAGATTACCGGGGTAGGCGTTGTTACCGGGCTTGCCTGGACCCAATTGGGTGGAGTGACACTTGGAATTGAAGTTGCGAGGGTGCATCAAAAAAGTGCCGGTATAAAATTAACAGGTAAGCTTGGCGAGGTTATGCGAGAATCTGCAGAAATTGCTGTGAGTTTTATTGAATCCAATATAAAGACGTTTAAAGGGGATCCAGATTTTTTTGAATCTTCGTTCATACATATCCACGTTCCGGAAGGTGCAACCCCTAAAGACGGTCCCAGCGCAGGGATTACCCTCGCAACAGCATTGCTTTCCCTTGTTCTGAATAAGAAAGTTGATCCTAAAATTGCCATGACAGGTGAGATTACTTTAACAGGAGAGGTGCTTGCAGTCGGCGGTATCAGGGAAAAGATTATTGCAGCAAGGAGAACAGGTATTAAAGAGATTATTTTGCCTGATGCTGTTACATCAGAATTTATAAAATTACCTGATCACATAAAAGAGGGTATTAAATTCCATTTTGTAAAAAAATACAAAGATGTTTTTAATGTGGTTTTTAAATAGTTGCTATAGCTGGGACCTCAATATTCAGGAGGTTCCAGCCATCAAAAAATGGTATAATGCTTTTGTCTGAAAAAATATGCCCAGGAATCATATTCGTATTTTTATCATCAATGTGCAAAAGTGCTCTCACAGCATAGCCCCTTTTAACAGGATCTTCTGATTCTATAAAAGGCAGGATAGACGATACTACGGTTTTATCAGAAATCTCACAATTTTTTATATATGTTCCAACACCCCATAAAGAACCTCTTTGCAGCATTTCATGCTCAAGAAAATTCCCCCCGGGATTAATATAGGAAAAGAGAATTGATTCAAATTCTTTAGCAAGGGTGTTGTTAAGGCTTAATATTTCTCCCATGGCCTCAACAGAGCCCCAGCCAATACCACCTGATTCATCATTAAGGTTCCACATCAGTCTTCTTAATATTATTCTTGCATCTTCCATTTTGTTTTCTGCAATCCTGTTTGTAAGCGCTCCCATTGCAGCACTGCTTCTAAATTTGAGAAGCTCATCAAGGCTGTAGAAATAAGAAAATAAAGGGCCTGCCAGCATCTGATCGGGAATTTGTTCTAACTCCTTAAAAGCATCTGTTTTACTTTCTGAAAGAAGTATTTGCCCAACCTGTTTTTTTATTTTTCTACCATGTGGTTTTTTCATTTAATGTCCCTTTTTAAATATTGTGTACAGGGATTGATTTTCCTATTTTGATCATTGCTGTATCAATAATAGTGTCTCGTATGACTATTTCAACTCCGTTCGTTACTGCTTTTTTTAACTTTTCAGCATAGGCTGGGTCAATTATGTCTGCCGGCGTAAAACGATGGGCATCCATACGCTGGATCAGATAAAAAATAACACTCCGGTTTCCAAGAGAAGCAAGGTGAGACAGCTCGTCTAAATGCTTCTGTCCTCTGGTTGTGACTGCGTCCGGGAACATTGCCAGTCCATCTTCCACAAGTGTGCAACTTTTTATTTCAACATAACATTTTTCTCCTGAGTCTTTTTCTAAAAGAAGGTCAAGCCTTGTATGCTCGCTTGTTTTTACTTCAGCCCTTACCTTGTCATATCCGGATAACTCTTTTATTAATCCCTGTTCAATGGATTGTTTGACAAGTTTGTTCGGAACTTGAGTATTAATACCGACCAGAGTTTCCGGGGCTAAAAATAATTCCCAGGTATATTTGAGTTTTCGTTTAGGGTTATTACTTTCGGATAACCAGACTTTTGTCCCGGGAGTTGCACACCCTTTCATGGAACCGGAATTGGGACAGTGTGCGATTACGACTTCACCTGAATCAAGCTCAACATCTGCAAGAAATCGTTTATATCTTTTTATCAGTTTTCCACTGAGGAGTGGTGGCAGTTGATACCCTTGCATTAGTTAACTATCCTTTTTTTTAACTGATCCATGTCCAGTTCTTGTCTGATACCAAATCGTGTCAGACAAAAGTCATATTTGACAGGATCATGGGGTGATATGTTTTTAAAACCCCGGGTAATTTCCAGAGCTGTTTTGATATCCCGGCTTTTCCTTTTTGTAAAGTTAAGCACGAGTCCTGTTTTGTACATATGTGTGTCCAGGGGAACAATTAGCTGAGATGGGCTGATTTTGTCCCATCCTCCGGGATCAACAAGGTCTTTTCGCACCATCCAGCGCAGGAACAGGTGGCTTCTCTTACAGGCGCTTTTTTTGCCTGGATCTGCAAGAAGGTGTCCTATTTCTCTTTTTTCCCTGATCTGTTCACAGAGAAATGAAAGTCCGGGAATAATCGTTTCATCATTGGGTGACCATGCCGAGTAAAAACAATCTTCCAGGGAAGAAAACCGATTCAGAACAATTTTTATGCCCCATAAAAGATCAGTCAGATGTGTATCTTTCGCAAAACGGTATTTAAAACCCTTAAAATCATGGGCTATATCTTTTTTTGTCCTGCTTAAAATGTATTTTATAGGAGTTGGTTTAAGCTTTCCCAGAATCGTATCAACGGTTTTCATGATCATTCCCACACGGCCATAGGCGAAACAGGCTGCTATAAAACCTGCAATTTCACAGTTTTTTTTGTCAGAATAGTTGTAAAGAAAGAGGAGGGGATCAGGGTCTACATATTCTCTTTTATTATATTTTAAATATATGGATTCAAGTTTCTGTTCTAAGCCAATCATCTCTAATCCTCACATAATTGAAGTGTTTTCCAATCTAAAGTCGAAGACAGATCAATTCTAAAGTCGAAGACAGATCAATAGCAATTGTTATGCCATTTTTAATATTGTTTCTTCAGTTTTGTTTGGTTTTGAAATAAAGGCATTCTTCTGTGAGGAGACATCGATGGCACATTGGTTTTACAGGTTTGCATAATGTTTGCCCAAAGCCCACCAATACCCTGTTGACGTCGACCCAGATTTTTTTTGCGAAAAGGCTTTCAAGCTGTTGTTCAATTTTTACATAATCTTTGGATTTTGCCTAGGAAAGCCTTTGAGAGATACGAAAGACATGTATATCAACAGTGATTCTGGGTATGTTAAAAGCCAGAGATAATACTAAATTGGCTGTTTTTCTTCCGACACCCGGTAATAGCTCGAGTTCTTTCTGGGTATCAGGAACGTTTTTACCATCCTTTAAAAAGGCAGATATTTTTTTTATGTGCTTTGCTTTCTGCCTGTAAAACCCTACAGGGTATATGAGTTTTTCTATTTCCTGTTCAGATAAATCATGCATTTGTTCTGGTGTAGAAGCGATATTGAATAATTTTTCCGAAGCCTTAGCTGTAACTGTATCTTTTGTTCGTGAACTCAATAGTACAGAGATTAGAATTCTGAAATCTGATTGTTTAATAAGTTTTTCAAAGGCATATACTGGGGGCTTTAAATCTTTTATCATGTTTTCAATAATAAGCAGTTCTTTTTGGGCTTGGTCTTGATTTTTGTGCAAAGCAGCTTTCCCTTTCTGTTACTTCATAAATATTTTGCTGTTTCAATTCCCAGTAATATATTATATTGCAGTTTATTAGGCTACTTTAATTAAACAAATAGGATGAAGTATGAAAAAAGTAATCATTTTTTTATTAATTGTGATCTGTTTCATCATGTCAGCTTATCCAGCTTTTTGTACTTCCTGGAAAGAAGTAAAAGAAAAGGCTATCGGGCAGAAAGTTTATTTTAATGCCTGGGGAGGGTCTGAAACCATTAATGATTTTATCCTTCAGGCCGCAAAAGAAGCTGAAGAAGAATTCGGATTTAAAGTGGTTCATGTAAAGGTTTCTGATATCAGCATGGTTATCAGTCGCATTCTGATTGAAAAAACAGCAGGTAAAACCAGTCAGGGCAGTGTTGATTTGATGTGGATAAACGGAGAAAACTTCAGGGCAATGAAAACGAATAAGCTTTTGTTTGGTCCCTTTACTCAGAATCTGCCAAATTATAAATTTGTTGATGTAGAGAATAAACCAACCACACTTTTCGACTTTACTGTTCCGGTTGACAATATGGAAGCCCCATGGGGGATGGCCCAGCTTATTTTTATGTATGACACTGCAAAATTAAAATCCCATCCTCACAACATGAAAGAATTTTTATCCTTTGCCAAAGCAAACCCGGGCAGAGTAACATATCCCGCACCTCCGAATTTTCATGGCACCACTTTTTTAAAGCAGGTTCTGCTTGAAGTTGTTGGCAGAAGTGACGTTTTGTATAAATCTGTCTCAGAAGCTGATTTTGAGAATGTTACCAAACCCCTTTGGGATTTTCTTGATGAGCTCCATCCTTTTATGTGGAGAAAAGGGAAAGTTTTTACATCGGGCTCTTCAGAGATGAAACAATTGCTTAATGACAGTGAGATATTTATTTCCATAAGTTTTAACCCCAATGAAGCCAGTAATGCTATTGCCAAGGGTGAGCTGCCGGAAACTGTCAGAACGTACATCCATGACTCCGGCACTATTGGAAATACGCATTTTCTTGGTATTCCTTTTAATTCTTCTTCCCGGGAGGCTGCCATGGTTTTTGTTGATCTCCTCCTTTCTCCCAGGTATCAGGCAAAAAAAGCGGATCCTTCTATCTGGGGAGATCCTACTGTTCTTTCCATGGATAAATTAAGCAAGGCAGATCAGGAAGTGTTCTCAAAGGCTCCCAAAGGTATTGCAACTCTTTCGAAT
>Ga0307988_1001032_pt1 | contig 16987 bp, 17 predicted proteins | sample EllFjometagen183_FD_203166 | JGI IMG/M metagenome (GOLD analysis project Ga0307988, IMG submission 203166) | Marine microbial communities from Ellis Fjord, Antarctic Ocean - #183 | ecosystem: Environmental > Aquatic > Marine > Unclassified | place: Southern Ocean | collected 2014-10-08 | reverse complement strand
CAGGGCTGCAGCTCTTTCTATGATACCAACCACAACCGGTGCTGCAAAGGCTGTAGGACTTGTCCTTCCTGAGCTTCAGGGAAAACTTAACGGCCTTTCTGTCCGGGTCCCTACTCCAAATGTATCTTTAGTAGACCTTGTAGCATTAGTTAAAAAAAATAACCTGTCTAAGCAGGACATAAACAATGCGCTTAAAACTGCATCGGAAAATGAGCTTGCAGGCATACTTGGCTTTTCGGAACTGCCACTTGTTTCTACTGATTTTAATGGCTGTCCTCTTTCATCTATTGTAGATGCTGATTGCACTGATGTTATAGGCAATCTGGTTAAAATTTATTCATGGTATGATAATGAAGCAGGATACTCTGCGAGAATGGTCGATCTTGCAGTTATGGTTGGTAAATCTCTATAAGGATCTAAAATGAAAAGAACTCCTTTAATTGCAGGCAACTGGAAAATGTATAAAACAGGCTCTGAAGCTGTAGAAACTGCTGATAAGCTTGCCCGACTTTCAAAAGATATTACTTCTGTTGATATAATGATTGCACCGACATACCTTTCTTTACCTTTGGTTGCCCAAAAACTTTCCGGGACCAATGTTAAAGTTGGTGTTCAAAATCTCTATTTTGAAAAAGAAGGTGCATATACAGGTGAAGTGTCAGCTGAAATGGTAAAAGATGCTAAAGCAGAATATGCTATTATTGGGCATTCTGAAAGAAGGCAGTTTTTCGGAGAAACTGATGAATCTGTTTGTAAAAAAATTAAAGCAGCAACAGCCTCAAACCTAATACCTGTATTATGTATTGGAGAGAGTGAACAGGAAAGAGATGGAAAAAACACCTTCTCTGTACTTGACAAACAGGTCAAAAATGGGTTAAAAGACTTGGGTTCAGAGCTCCTTAAGGAATTGGTTTTAGCATATGAACCGATATGGGCTATAGGAACAGGCAAAACTGCAAGTGTAGATCAGGTTAATGAAGTTCACAAATACTTGCGTACTTTGATGGGCCAATTATTTTCAAGCACTTTTGCCGATAACATCAGGATATTATATGGCGGATCAGTTAAACCTGAAAATGTGAAAGAACTGATGGCTTTAGAAGATGTGGATGGTGCGCTGGTTGGCGGTGCAAGTCTTGATCCTGAAAAATTTATTAAAATAATAGGTTTTGATCAAAATTAGAATCTAACAGGTAAAATTAACTTATGGCTGGAATAATATTAACAATACATGTAATCGTCTGTGTGCTTTTAGTGCTAATTGTTCTTATCCAAGGTGGTAAAAACGCAGCAATGGGATCAGCATTTGGTGGGGGTGGCGGCCAGGCAATGTTTGGCCCAACAGGACCTGCATCAATACTTACTAAAATAACAACAGGTGTTGCAATTATTTTTATGGTTACATCACTGACCCTCGCATATATGTCAGTACACAATACAACAACTTCGGTAATGATGGACAACCAGACTGCTACTGAGCAGAAAGCAGGCACTCCAAAAACTGCTGAGTAATTATCTTGCCGAAGTGGTGGAACTGGTAGACACGCACGCTTGAGGGGCGTGTGGGGCAACCCGTGGGAGTTCAAATCTCCCCTTCGGCACCACAGATAATAAGCCATGTGCAATCTATTTTGTACATGGCTTTTTTGATACGATAAACTGTCAGTTTTTCAAAACAGGTTAATGAATCCACTGGTCAATTGCGTCAAGAAGGTTCTGGGGCTTGACCGGCTTGCTAATATAATCATTCATTCCGGCTTCCAGACACTTTTCTCGATCACCTTTCATGGCATTGGCTGTCATGGCAACAATAGGGACATCTTTTCGATCATTGTTCATGACACGTATCTGTTTTGTTGCCTCATATCCATCCATCTCAGGCATCTGAATGTCCATAAGTATCAATGAATATGAAACCTCCTTAAGAGCTTCAACAGCTTCTTGACCATTCTTTACAACATCTGCACTATATCCGAATTTTTTAAGTAAATGGAGGGCTACTTTTTGATTGATCAGATTAGCTTCTGCCAAAAGAATTCTGGTGTTCTTTTTCTTAATTTCTTTAATTGCATGACGGGTAACAATCTTTTTCTGTTTATCATGGTTTAATCTGTTTTCTGAAACTCCCAAAACAGATAAAATAGCATTATATAAATCAGATTGTTTAATGGGTTTGTTAAAATAGCCATCAATTCCCATCTCTCTCATTTTAACACCATCACCCCTTGTGCCACAGGATGTCACCATTATTATCAGAAGGGATTTAAATTCACTATCTTTTCTGATCAGGTTTACTAATTCCATACCATCCATCTGGGGCATCATTAGATCATGGACATAATCTCACAATTAATATCATTATCATCGACGGCAAGGATCCGCTTCCCCTGAATATTTTTCGGTAGATCCATTGGTTCTGGCTGGTCAGTGGTAGACGCATCCACCTGGGAAAATGATTTAAACAGACGGTCCAGCCTGCCTTTGGGTATTCCTATCCCTGTGTCTATAACTTCTATACCTAATTTGGCTTCTTTCTCATTTTCTGATTTTAGGTTCACGCGTATGAAAACTAACCCTTTATCTGTAAATTTAATCGCATTGGTTGCAAGATTAAGAATGATCTGGCGGAGGCGCCCGGGATCTCCCCCGTCAATAGTGCGGGGATGTCAGGATTGATAAAGCATGCCATTTCAACGCCTTTTTCATCGGTTTTACTGGATAACATATCAACGATTTCTTCAAAAGTTACCCGGATATCAAAATCAATAATCTCTAAATCAAGCTTGCCTGCCTCAATTTTTGAAAAATCCAGAATTTCATTGATTATTCCTAAAAGCGCCTCAGCACTTATTTTAATATTTTTTGCATAGCTTTTTTGATCTCTGTCCAGCGCCGTGTCAGTCAGAATATTTGTCATGCCAATAATACCATTCATGGGAGTTCTTATCTCATGGCTCATATTCGCAAGAAAATCGCTTTTTGCATTATTCGCTGCTTTTGCTTCATTGGCTAATATATTGACCTGTTTAATGGTATCTTCCAGTTCAATATTTGAGGACTCCAATTGTTTTGTTCTTTCAATAACCCTTTGCTCAAGCTCTTCATTGAGTTTGTGTACTTTTAATTCTGCTTCTATTCTATCATTTATTTCCTGGCTCAATAGATCATTAATACTTTTTAATAAAACTTCCCGCTCTCTTACTTTATTTGACATATCCTGAAATTTGGTTGTTATACTCTGAATTTCTTTCTGAGGTGCATATACAAACTCATAATCATAATCGCCTTTTGCAGTATTTTCCATCCCACTTATCAAATGATTCAAAGGCCTTTGGAGCATTATTATCCATTACTTCCAGGCCAGAAACTAAATCATTCTGAATAATTGATTTGCTGATATTAGAAATATTTTCTTCATCAAAATTCCATATGGGTAAAGCAAGGTTTTGTTGTAAAAATGAAATATACTCCTGTGATTTTTCCTCCTGGGCCTGATTTGTTTTTTGGGAAAGAAAAAAATATCCCAGACTCACTAAAACAACGGCACACAGAGCTACTACAATAGCCTGGCCAATTAGCATATCTGCTGTAAGGGAGCGCCTCCAGAATTTGGAAGATTTTAGTCTGCTTTGGCCATCTGCATTAACAATAGGTTCTTCGCGCAAATTATTACCTCTTTCCTATATATTTTTTATGAGGGTGTATTCTCTTTATATTTTTCAAAAGCCTGTTCCGCTTTTTTTTGATGCTCACTGACCGGGAGCCTTTTAGTATCCATTTCAAAATAAATAAGTTTATATTCTGAAGCAAGAATACTTTCCAAACCTTTTTTATAGCTTATATCCCAAGGATATTCAGCATGGTAGCTTTCAACAATAAAAATATGTTTTTCCTGGGAATACAGAGAGACTGGAAGTAAAAGGACAAACACGATCAAAAAGAAAATAATTTTTCTCATAACCTCACCACATTAATACGATTTGTTGATCTTTTCGTGAACTGATAGTTAAGAATAAAGCAGAAACGGGCTTGTTGTCAAAAGAAGTCTTACGAAGTATCCCTATAAAATCATAATACAAATTAAAAATAATTTCTAAAATTTTAAAAAAATAATTGAATTTTTAGTAAATAATCATTAAATTTACAATATGAACGATAATAATCCGATTCGATGCCATAACTGTAAACACTTTTTCATAACCTGGGAAACTGAACACCCTTATGGCTGCCATGTTATGAATTTCAAAGGGAAACAGATCCCTTCAACTATTGTATTAAAAACATCCGGCCAAAGATGTAGGTTATTTAAAGCAAAAGAAAAAAAAGTTTCCAATCAATCTTGAATAAAAACTTACTCGACTTATATTGTATTTATGAATGATATAAATGAAAATAATACACCAGACCCTAAGAAAATTGAAAAAGAGCTGGGCGAATTTTTAAATAAAAAATTTGGTGGCAACGTGAGAATTGTTTCCTCTCCTCTGGCTCCTGAGACAAGCAAAGATTCCAGTGGAGAACCTGCTGAAGAGAGTAATAAAAAAAAACTAATTGATTTTGATATTAAACCCAAAGAATTAATTTCTTATCTTGATCAGTATGTTATTAAACAGGATAAAGCAAAATCTGTGCTTTCTACAAAAATCTGCACTCACTTTAACAGAATTAAATATGTTGATCAGAATAAAGAATTCTATACCCAGATCACTGGTAACATAAAATCAAATATCCTCATGCTGGGACCTACCGGTATTGGCAAAACTTATATTATTAAATTAATTGCCAAAAAACTGGGTGTCCCGTTTGTTAAAGCAGATGCTACTAAATTCTCTGAGACAGGCTATGTCGGGGGGGATGTAGAAGATCTTGTCCGAGACCTTGTCAAAGAAGCAGATAATGATATCGAGCTTGCTCAATGTGGCATTATCTATATTGACGAAATTGATAAAATTGCCTCCAGCGGTAACGTAATAGGCTCTCAGGTTTCCCGTACAGGAGTGCAGAGAGCATTGTTAAAGCCCATGGAAGATACTGATGTTGACCTCAAGGTTCCCCATGATCCTGTCTCAATGATGCAGGAACTTGATCGGTTTCAGAAAACTGGCAAGCGAGACAAAAAAATGGTTAACACTGGCAATATTCTATTTATCGTAAGTGGTGCTTTCTCAGAGCTCACTGAAGTAGTGAAAGAAAGAATATCCAAAAACCCTATAGGGTTTGGTGCAGACCTTGTTAAAGACAAGTTAGATTCTGAACTTTTCAAAAAAGTCAAAGCAGAAGATCTTGTAAAATTTGGGTTTGAGTCTGAATTCATCGGAAGACTCCCCATAAGATGTATACTTGAATCTTTATCAGAAGACGACCTTTTTGCCATCTTAAAAATGCCCAATAACCCGGTTATATTAGGGAAAAGACTCGATTTCGCATCCTATGGCATTAATCTTGTTTTTGATGACAAAGCCCTGAAAATTTTTGCGGAAAGAGCATATTTAGAAAACACCGGTGCGAGAGGACTTGTGAGTGTTGTTGAAGAAGCACTTATCGATTTTGAAGAAAAACTTCCGTCAACAAGTATCCAGCAACTTGCCATAACAGAAGAACTTCTCACTAACACTGAAAAATATTTGGCAGATACTCTTGACCAGGAACTGGAAAACAGTAATGATCTCAAGAAAAAATTTGAAAAAATATTTTTGGATGCAAAATTATCCTATGAAAACTATATTACAGAATACATAATAGATAATTGGAAAAACTTATCTCTGAAACATGGCTTAACGCTTTCAAAATACAGATCGGAGCTGGTAGCCAAATATTTTTGCAGCAATGTATGTGAAATTGGAAATGCAGTAGACAAAGTAAAGTCATTTCACGAACAGGTAAAACAGATTGAAGTTGATATATTTAACAGTTTTGATTTAAATATTATTTTTGAAGAAGATGCAGTGGATTTCCTTATTGAACAATTCATAAACTTTGATGCAGGAAGTGAAGAAATTATTGCCCAGGTTTATGAAAAATTCTACGACGGACTAAACCTTGTACGGGAAAAAACCGGCAAAAGAAGATTCTTTTTAACCGAAGATGCCATGGCTAACCCGGAGCCATTTCTTACTAACCTTATAAAGAAAGAGATACCCTAAAAATCATGATTGGAATTTCAAAACTTTATTGCAATACAGTTGAGCCTTCTGATACCCTTAGATACTCAAGACTATCTAACCAGCTTCCTTCACATCTTTTGCAGTTTTCCAAAGACAAAAAACCAGTAATTGTCTGGAATATGACAAGACGATGTAACCTAAAATGCGTACATTGTTATGCACAGTCTGAAGATAAAGACTATGATAATGAACTCACCCATGAACAATCATTAAAAATGATAGATGACCTGGCTGAGTTTGGCGTTCCGGTCCTTCTGTTCTCCGGAGGTGAACCGCTTATTCACCCCCGATTGGTTGAATATGCAGAATATGCTATAAAAAAAGGTATGCGCGCAGTCATCTCAACCAATGGTACATTAATCACTAAAGAAAAAGCAGAAATCTTAAAAAAAGTAGGTCTCTCCTATGTAGGAATCAGTATTGATGGGCTTGAAGAGACTCATAATAAATTTAGAGGCGTAAACAATGCCTACAAGAAAGCAATGGAAGCAGTCAAAAACTGCCAGGCTGCCGGCATAAAAGTAGGTTTGAGATTCACAATAAACAAGAGAAATGTTGATGATATCCCAGGCATATTTGATATCTTAGAAGATATGAATATCCCTCGGGCCTGCTTCTACCACCTTGTCTATTCAGGCCGAGGTTCTGATATTGCCAAAGAAGACCTTACACATCAGGAGACCCGAGATACTATAGATCTGATTATGAAAAGGACCAAAGAACTTCATGACAATGGGAAACCCAAGGAAATTCTAACTGTTGATAACCACGCTGACGGACCCTACTTATACCTTAAACTTAAGGAGGAAGACCCTGAACGAGCGGCTGAAGTACTTGAGCTGCTTGAAATGAATGAAGGAAACAACTCAGGTCGTGGTATTGGCTGCATTAGCTGGGATGGCGAAGTTTATCCTGACCAGTTCTGGCGGGAGAAAAGTCTGGGTAATATAAAAGAGAAACCATTTTCAGAAATATGGATGGATACGACCAATGAATTTTTGATGAAAATGAAAGAAAAAAAGAAACATGTTAAAGGAAGATGTGCAGAATGCAAATGGCTTGATATATGTGCCGGTAATTTCAGGGCAAGAGGTGAATCTGTTGCCGGTGATCCCTGGGACGCAGACCCTGCATGTTATCTTACTGATGAAGAAATAAAAAAGGGGACTGAATAATGCTTTTCCCTGATTTCAGAGCAAGAAGAATGAGAGCTTCAAATAATTTAAGAAGAATGATTCAGGAAACCAAGCTTTCAAGTGATGACCTTATTCTGCCCCTATTTGCAGTTGAAGGAAAATCTGTTAAAAAACCTATTGAATCAATGCCCGGACATTTTCAACTTTCCTGTGATAATATTGTAAAAAAAGTAAAAGAGGCCCATGATGCCGGAATACTGGCTGTTATACTTTTTGGTATTCCCGATAAAAAAGACCCTCTTGGCACAAGGGCTTATACTCCCGACGGTATTGTTCAAAAAGCTGTCAAAGCCATTAAAGAAAGAATACCTGAAATAGTTATAATTACAGATGTATGCCTTTGCGGGTATACAGATCATGGTCATTGTGGCATCGTTGACAAAGGTCTTGTAGACAATGATGCATCTCTGGATCTTCTTGCACGCACAGCTCTCTCCCATGCCCAGGCCGGAGCAGACATGGTCGCGCCATCAGATATGATGGACGGCAGAGTGGGTGAAATAAGACAGACTCTTGATGAAAATGGGTTTTCCAATATCCCGATTATGTCCTATGCTGTTAAATATTCTTCAGCTTTCTATGGTCCCTTTAGACAGGCTGCAGATTCAGCTCCTCAATTTGGTGACAGAAAAACCTACCAGATGGATCCTGCCAATTCTCTTGAAGCAATAAGAGAAGCCACCATGGATATAGAAGAAGGCGCTGATATCATAATGGTAAAACCCGCTCTTTCCTATCTTGATATCATTTACCGCTTAAAAGAAGAAATCGACTTGCCAATTGCTGCTTATAATGTCAGCGGGGAATATTCAATAATGAAGGCAGGAGAAATGATGGGATGGGTTGATGCCAATGAAATTATAATGGAAGTTCTTCTTTCCATAAAACGAGCCGGAGCAGACTTGATTTTGACATATTCCGCCATAGAAGTTGCCCAGCAATTAAACCGCTAAACTGGAGTTTACAATTATATGAATCATCCCCATGGTCATCCCCATACAAGCAAGCCCAATACATTACGCCTTGTTGCCTGGGAAGTAACAAGAAGATGTAACCTTTCCTGTAAACATTGCAGAGCTGTTGCAGAAGATCGCCCCTATGAAAATGAACTTGACACAAAAGCAAGCTTTAAACTTTTAGATGAGGTCAGAAAAACAGGACAGCCCATAGTCATTCTTACAGGGGGAGAACCTCTTTTAAGAGATGATATCTTTGACATTGCGGCCTACGGTACAAAAATTGGTCTTAGAATGGTAATGGCACCCAATGGCACCCTTATTACAGAAAATAATGCCAGAAAGATGAAAGAGTCCGGTATAAAGAGAATAAGTGTCAGTCTTGATGGCTCAACTGCGCAGACCCATGATGATTTTCGAGGACTTGACAAAGCCTTTGAAAGATCATTACGGGGTATAGAAATAGCAAAAAAAGCCGGCCTTGAATTCCAGATCAACACCACGATTACCAAAACAAACCTTGATGAAATTCCAAAAATACTTAAATTAGCTGAAAAGCTTGGTGCCGTTGCCCATCATATATTTCTTTTAGTACCAACCGGCCGGGGGAAATACATAGTTGACAGTGCAATTGACGCAGAACAATATGAAAAAACCCTTAACTGGTTTTATGATCAAAAAGAAAAAACAAGTCTTCAGTTAAAAGCAACATGTGCACCCCACTATTACCGAATTCTAAGGCAACGTGCTAAAGAAGATGGTAAAAAAGTCACGTTTGAAAAATTTGGCCTTGATGCGGTAACAAGAGGATGCCTTGCCGGAACAGGATTTTGCTTTGTATCCCATGTTGGCCGGGTCCAGACCTGTGGTTTTCTTGATGTTGATTGTGGCGATGTCACTAAACAACCATTTAATGAAATCTGGGATAATTCAAAAGTTTTCAAAGAACTGAGAGATTTTTCCAACCTTGAGGGCAAATGTGGAATATGTGAATTCACAAATGTGTGCGGGGGTTGCAGAGCAAGAGCTTATGAGGCTACCGGCTCATACCTTGCTGAAGAACCTTTGTGTACATATCAACCACACAAAAAATAACTAGAGCTACCAGACCTGCTGTTTAAGGAGACAAAGTAACAGTCTTTGTATTATTCGAGCGGTCTGAATCAGTTATACTCGGAAAACAATCCAAAGTAATAGTAACAGTATATGTATATCCAGAAGTGAGCTTAATACCATGAGATCCTGTATCTGGCCAGGTAAAACTTATATAAGGACTATTGGCTTTTTTCAAAAACTCATTGGGGTTCACATCTTTTAAATGAAGCTGTTTATAAGGACTACTGCCATGGACCTCTGCTTTTACCCAGGCACGGTTAAAATCATAATCCGGAATAGCTTTCCCTTGATTTGACATCTGAATCTTAATTCTGCCTGTAGATGTTACGGCAATTTTATGAAGAATCAGGTCTGCAGGAGCAGGCTTAGGTTTTACAATGAAATAACTTTTATAGGTATTATTTTGGGAATTTGATTCTTCTCCGGGCTCAAGACTCTCAGTGTTTATAATACCTGAGATTTGTTTTCGACCAACGAAATGGGTAGTGAAAACCTTTGATATTTCACGCTTAGCACCCGGGCCTAAAATAGGGATATTATTCGTATGGGCTGGTATTAAATATCTTTGATCTCCAGAAATAGGAGTTCCTGCATTATTGACACTTCGGAGAAACATTGTCAGACTGCACGCCGCTGAAGTTGCAGCAGCCCCTCTATTTTTGACTGTTACCTTGATCGTAATCATATCTTTACTGACTGTTGGCGTAACCGGGGTAACATTTACCATTGTCACCACTAAATCTGGATTACCGGCAATATGGACTGCACCACTACTTTTCACACCTGTATTATTAAGCGCTTTGTTTCCTTTTCTGACACTCTTTGCTCCAAATACCTGTCCTGTAGTTATCATTGCTAAGACAAGAATGACCGTAGCCATAGTTTTCATTAATTTTTTCATACCCTTTTCCATGACGTATCCTCCCTCTATTATGTAGGAGTATTTTAGATACTCTTAAAATATAAGTACCAGAATAGGAGAAAAGGTTCAAATTGATTTAGAAATTGTGTAATTATATTAAGGAGATAAAAAAATAGTGCAAAATTGTTTAAAACAAAGTTGCACTATTTGAAATTAGATAATTTTAATGACTTGTTAAAGAATCTGACTTAAAAAAAGTTTTGTCCTGTCATGGGTTGGATTCTTAAAAAAGTGTTCCGGAGTACCCTCTTCAACAATAGCTCCCTGATCCATAAAAATAACACGATTGGCAACCTCTTTAGCAAATCCCATTTCATGGGTCACAACAACCATGGTCATCCCTTCCCTTGCAAGAGATTTCATAACATCAAGCACCTCTCCGATCATCTCAGGATCCAGAGCTGATGTGGGTTCATCAAAAAGCATTATTTTGGGATGCATTGCAAGCGCTCTGGCAATGGCAACACGTTGCTGCTGACCACCTGAAAGCTGGGCAGGAAACATATCTGCTTTTTCAGAAATACCAACTTTTTCAAGAAGCTCCATTGTTTTTATTTCTGCATCGTTTTTAGTTTTTTTCCTAACAACTCTCTGGGCAAGATTAACGTTTTCTTTTACACTTTTATGGGGGAAAAGGTTGAAAGATTGAAACACCATACCCACTTCTTCACGGACTTTGTTGATATTGGTTTTTTGATCAAGGATATCAACATCGTCAATCCATATATGCCCTTTGGTAGCAACCTCAAGATGATTAAGACATCTTAAATATGTGCTTTTCCCTGAGCCTGACGGACCAATAACAACAACAACTTCTCCTTGTTCAATCTCTGTGGAAACATCCACAAGTGCATTAACATTTTCGCCATTGTCGCCATAGAATGTTTTATATAAATTTTCTGTTTTAATCATGGCGTTTCCATTCTCCTTTCAAGGTATTGGACAAACATGGAGAGTGTAAAAGTAAGGATTAAATATAAAATCGCACAAACAAACCAGAATTCATATGGTTGCAAACTGGTTGTTATTCCCTCTCGGGTCGCTTTTGTCAATTCCCTTACAGCAATAATACCTAAAAGAGATGAATCCTTAATTAATGAAATAAACTGCCCGGCAAGAGGAGGCAAAATTCTGCGAAGCGCCTGGGGCAGAACAATATGATACATACATTGAGCAGAACTCATGCCTAATGATCTGGATGCTTCAATCTGGCCAATGTTTATAGATTCAATTCCTGCCCTGACAATCTCAGTTACATAAGCTCCGGCAAAAAAAGAAAGAGCCGCTATTCCATACCATAAGGCAGATATCTCATGGATTCCCATACTCGTAAGCATGCCATTAATAATGGCTGCAAATACAAAATACCAGATAAATATCTGAACCAGTAAGGGTGATCCTCGAATCAGTTCAATATATACAATGGAGGTCCATTTTAAAGCTGGGTTTGCAGAGATACGCATTATCCCTCCAATAATCCCAATAATTATACCAAATATACTTGCATAAATGCTTACTTCCAAAGTAACCAGAATACCTTTGGTTAAAAGGCCAATCCCTGTTTTTTTATATTGGGCCATGATATCGCCCGGGTATATGTTGTCGCCAACACTCACGAGCATGTTACCGGATTCTGGCAAGGAATATTCTTCAGAATCGTTTATACCTTTTACAATTATTAATGTTTTTTTATCCTTAGTAACTATACTCTCTAATGTCCCCTGTATATCTGCTTTGACATCATAGGATGTTGTGCCATAAAAATAACTGGGTATTTTATACCAGCGCCAGGTATAGTCAATTGCTTTTGTTGCAACAACAAATAAAGACATAGATGCTATTACACCGATAATAAAACCAGCCATACTGAGATTGTATGTTAAGGGGTTAACCCTGCTAAGACCTGAACTTGTTTTCATAAAACCTTCTTTTCTAATTAAGTTAAAAAAAGTTAATGGCTTTATTTAAAAAAAGCCGGCAGGGATATTCCCTGCCGGCTTTAAAAATCAAATTACTTATTCCGATTTTAGGATTCTGCCATTCTATTAATCCAGTCTTGGCTTGTGATCCATTTATTATAAATAGTGTCGTAACGACCATCATTTTTTATCTGATGTAGGAAATTATTTAGCCAGTTCAAGAAATCAGGATCGCCTTTTTTAATTGCCCATGCCAATGGTTCAAAAGTGAATGGTGTATCGAGGAATGTAAGATTTCCCTTACCCTGCTGTGCCATAAAAGTGACACAAAAAGGGAGGTCGTATACAGTTGCATCAGCTTTGCCAGTTAAGGTTTCCATAGCTGCTTCAGTTTCAACTTCAAATGATTTGTATGTTGCTTTTGGAATCATTCTTTTAACTGCTTGCTCTCCAGTTGTTCCAAGTTTTGAAGTAACAGTATATTTAGGATCATTAAGATCTTTGTATGATTTAATTACACCTTCAAGACCTTTTCTTAAAATAATGGTTTGCCCAACAATAATATAAGGTTCAACAAAATTTACAGCAAGATTACGCTCCTGAGTAATTGTCATACCACTTATAAGAATATCAAATTTATTTGTAAGTAATGCTGGAATAATACCATCCCATGCAGTGTTAACAGGAACAAATTTAACGCCCATGGCTTTTGCCATTTCTTTAGCCATGTCAATGTCAAAGCCCATGAAGTCGCCTTCTTTGCTTGTCATTTCAAATGGAAGGTAGCCAGATTCAAAACCAACTCTAAGTTCACCGGATTTTTGAATTCTTTCAAGAGTTGAACTCTCGGCAAGTTGAAGCTGTGCATTAACATCTTTTTTCTCTGTTTCCTGCTGTCCACAACCTACAAAAGATAACATTAAAACAAAAACTGCTAGAATACTAATTAAATTAAAATTCCTTCTCATGGTACTAAACCCCCCTATACTTTAGTAGTTCTCACTCAGGCCAGATCAAAACGTAATCAAATAATTCTTTTGCTGCCAGAGTTAAGTTAGTTTATTTCTGATTCTATTTGCATAAATCAGAAACTAATTAGAATAAAACGTTTATAAAATAACATAACTATTGAAATAGACTTAACACATACTGATTAAATGGCAAGAACTATTTTTAAATAAAATAAAATAAATTCTCTTATCTAAGTATCAGCCTGATATGCAAACCCAAATCAGTAAAAAAATCAAATGGAATTCAAGGTCAATGTCATGGGTCTTTCTTCTTCACTTTTCCCGGTAAAACGGACAGGACCCGGTCTTCTAAACCTGTCTTCACCCGGACATGCAGCAAGCCACTCTTCTCTCAATGCTTTGAAAACCCTGAATGCATTGGAATCAGTATCCACAACTGCACGTTCAATAACTAGGGCCAGACGCCCTTTTCTCTCCTCCAGATGCATAAGTTTTGCAATGGGGATACCATGGGGGGCCCATTTTTCAAAATCATGCTCAAGGTGCATGATAGCAGCCATCTGACCTGTTGCACCATTTGCTATTAAACTGAATGCTGTCAAACCCAGATTATAACCAAAATTGCAGTCAAATAGCGTCGGATCACTCCCTCTGCCGTCATATCCGTAAAAATGAAGCTGGGTCTTAAATTTGGGTACAGACTTATTAAAAATATGCATAATTGGCTGAGGGGCTTCCTCTCCCTCTTTGATCAGGCCTTCCAGTAACAGCTTCTGTGTCAGCGTTTTTTTGGAGATGATCGATTTTTCAACCAGCAGAAATGGACTCTCTTTATAATTCCTGAACAATGCGTTGCCAAAAACATCAGGATCCAAGCCAGATCGTTCCAGCGTCAGCCGAAAATATCCTTCTTCAATCCCAACTTTATACTCACCTTTTTCAATAAGCATATCCAGATATTCTTTAACCATGTCAACAATGATTTTTTCTGTCTTAACAAGAGAAAATTGAAAATTACCATGGGTGTCTCTTTCAATAAGCAGTCCCTCCTGAAAAAAGGTGGGTAACTGGTTAAACAACTCATCATCCCTTAAATTCCAAATTGAGATAGCATTCTCATTTTTCATGCCCATTGTCAGGCGTCTTAAGTAATCAAGTTTTTCATTAAGGCTTGGAAAAGAAGAATGAAAATCAACATCATGAATATTGTTATAATCTGCAATTATTTTACTCAGTTTGATGATAAATATCTGAATTTCATTTATAAATTCCAGTATACCTTCAGGAAGAATCATAACACCATAATTTTTACCATATGCTGCTCTTTTCATAATTGCATCACAGATTACCCGCGATAAATGCCGCAATGTTATGCCAAAAGAAGTATAATCTACCTCTCCTTTTTCCTGGGCTTTTTCTAATCTTTCTTTATCAACATAATCGGCTAGTTCTTCACCGATAAATGTAAGGTTTGCATGGGTCTGGAGAGCACTCTCCAGTGCAAGATGGCTTGCAACCCTTCCCATGACTTTACAAATATGCCAATATTTCACATCTGAGCTTGAATCATTGGTTAAATTACTGATATTCTGAGAAAAACTCCTTGCAGCAGAATGGAATCCAAAGGATATTGCGCTTAATGATTTACCGCAGTTAGCTTCAACCTGAATATCTCCGTCAATGGTTTTTGGTACACCAATGACCTGTATGTTTGAACTCTTAAATTCCTGGGCAAGAAAAGCTGCATTGGTGTTTGAATCATCACCACCAATAACAACCAAAGCATCAAGCTTCATTTCTTCACAGACTTTTTTTGAAAGCGCTATTTTTTCCTTCGAGTCAATTTTTGCCCTTCCAGTTTTAATCATGGAAAATCCGCCCATATTCCTGTGGGCATCCACAAGGCTTTCCGTTATTTCAATATAATTCCCCTCAAGAATGCCATCAGGTCCCAAAATAAAACCAAACACCTTTGTGTCCGGGTTAACTCTCTTTGCTTCATCAAAAATCCCTGCGATGACATTATGGCCTCCTGGTGCAGGGCCTCCGGAAAAAACAACACCTATATTTCTTTTTTTATTAAAAAATTTTTTCTCTTTTTCTGTTTTGTTACCAGCAGTGACAACTTTCTGTACATTATTATTAATAATATCAGGCAGTACTTTTTCAGCTTCTTTATCATTGCTGAATTTATATTGTGGTTTCTCCTCAAGGGATGTATATCCTTCGGAAAAAAGACTTATTTTCCTGGGAGAAAAAGATCTTCTCTCAATGACATCTTTATTCACATCTGATGTGACCTCCTCGGCCAATGAATGGTTTAGTAAAGTCTCAATATCAATTTTAACACTGGAATCCATATCTTCTCCTGACAATTTTAATTTGCAACTACCTGATTTCTACCTTTTGATTTAGCCTGATAGACCGCTATATCAGCTCTTTCAAAAAGAGACTCAAATTTTTCGTCTTCTTTTGAAATCTCTGCTACACCTATACTAACAGTAACTGTAACTTTTTCCTCTTTATATACAAATTCAATTTTCTCTATATTTTTACGTATTTTCTCAGCAGCCAATTTTGCTGATTTCTTATCTGTTTCCGGCATAATAATTGTGAATTCTTCGCCACCGTACCTTGCAAGCATATCAACCTTACGGAGCATGGTTTGCGTTCTCTTAATTATCTCTTTTAAGCACTTATCTCCAATTGCATGCCCATACCTGTCATTAATATTTTTAAAATGATCCGCATCAAGGAGTAAAAGAGAAAAAACATTTCCATATCGCAAAAACCTGTCCATCTCTTCTTCTGCTCTTCGGTCATAAGCTCTTCTATTGTATGCACCTGTGAGCTGATCCTGATACAACTTCTCCTCTAATTCTTTTGATTGCTCAGTCGCCTCATCAAGCTCTTTTTTCAACTTTGCAAAACCCTGCTTAAATGATTTAAAAGTCTGCTTGACACCTTTTTTCACAGCCTGATCTTTTGCCTGTTTTTCTTTTAATGCCTTATCAATAGCTGTGAGCCTTTCTGCAATGACTTTCTTTAAGTCTTCAAGGTTTATAGCAACACTGGTACTCTCTTTTAAACTACCGATTTCAGATGCAAGAACAGATTCAAAACCATCATTTGATTTGATTATCTCGCCGGTATGCTTGTATGAGGCTGCAAGGCTTGCCTCAATTCCAAAAATACCTTTGATGATTTCCTGAACAAAAGCGGCAATCTTCTCTCTATCCTGAGCTGTGTCAGAAATATATGTTTGAAGGAGTGCAAAAAGGATACTGCGGATTTCATTAATATCATTTGAAGTTGAACATTGTTTAATTTTATCAGTAATACCATCTAAGCGCTTGTTATATTCTTTGCCCATGGTCGATTTAAGATCATTAACAACTTCGTTGTATCCTTCTTTGAAATCTTCAATCAGACCGGATGAAGATTTTTTAACAAAAGAAGGCAGCCAGCCTTTTTTTCCCTGTACTGCTTCGAGTTCTTCTTTTAAAAGAATATCCCGGAGTTGATTGAAAATATACTCCAGTTTCCCAAGAGAAGCCCCTTTTTTAAGGGCAATGCTTAAATCTTTGCATACATCAGAAAACATTGAATCGCTGTCAGCAACAGAATCAACTATCAGGGGAAGATACTTTTTATAAAGCGTATCAGCCTTACCCTGATGCTCTTCAAGTTCATCAAGCTCTCTTAAAAGAGTACTTTTCTGAGTCTCAAGCTTATCAATCCTG
>Ga0307988_1001031_pt1 | contig 16995 bp, 18 predicted proteins | sample EllFjometagen183_FD_203166 | JGI IMG/M metagenome (GOLD analysis project Ga0307988, IMG submission 203166) | Marine microbial communities from Ellis Fjord, Antarctic Ocean - #183 | ecosystem: Environmental > Aquatic > Marine > Unclassified | place: Southern Ocean | collected 2014-10-08 | reverse complement strand
ATGTATATAAAATACATTTTTTATTTAGTTATTATACATTCAGCGGTGTCCCTATGAAATTTAGTTATACCGAAGTGAGCTCAAAATACATGCTTCGGAAATTTCTGAGGTTTACGCTTAGTACCCCTATATAAACTTATATAACATATTTATATATAGTGATGGCTATATAAACTTATATAGTGCTTTCTCCTCTTAACTGTGATATCTAAAAACAAATTATTACGTATACACGTATTATGCATATACGTATATACATAATACGTGTATACGTAGTAAACTTTCTTGAATATTTGTATAAATAAGCCTTTGTAATTTATTATATATACGTGTATACGTAGTACGTACAAACGTAATATTTAAACTCAATATTAATATGAAAAAAGGAATTATAAATTTATGGAAACAAAAATTATAACGGTCTCAACTCCCAAGGGCGGTGTTGGCAAAACAACACTTGCCTTTTATCTTGCAGAGATGTTCAAAAATAAAGGGAAGACACTTGTAATCGATACAGATTCACAGGGCAACATTACAAGGTTTTTGATCGGCAAAAATGGCATTTTAAATGAAACAAACAACTTTGTTTCACTGTTTAGAAAAAAGAAACTGGAAGCTCTAAAAATCAATGATGATATATCATTGATCGGAAGCAATATTGAACTATCTGAATATGACAGCAAAAATGAATTAAACTACTTCTTTTTACTTTCAAAATGGCTCAAGAAAGAGCAGCATAAATACGATTATATTATTATAGATACCCCGCCAAATCTTGGTATGTTCACACTTAACGCTCTGCTTGCTACTGAATATGTTGTTGCTCCGCTCGATCCGTCAGCTGACGCACTCGATGGAATTAATGTGTTAGTTAAAACTATCGAAGAAATGAAAGACGATCATAACGAACGGCTAAAACTAGTAGGTCTGATCGTCAATGCTTGTGATTTTAGAAATAATAACGATAAGAATATTTATGAAAAAGTAAAAAAGGCTTATCCTGAAATTACTATAAATACACCAATCCCAAAAACCACAAAAATAAGGGATGCAAGAGCTGAATTCAAAAGCGTTCTTGATGTTGTTCCGAGTCATAAAGTCTCTATCGCCTACAAAAATGTATTTGCAGAACTATGTAAGAAACTACAAATTGACTAATACATATATACATATATACGTATTATGTATGCACGTATAGTTTAGACACAAAATAAACATAAATAAAGGATATAAAATAATGAGTATAGGAGCACTAAAAAATATAACTGAAGCTAAGAAAAAAGCTAAGGTGAGAGCAAATATAGTATTGAATGAAAAAATATGGAAAGCTACAAAAAAACTTGCTGTTGATGACGATGATATTGAATCAGCAAGTGAATATATTGAAGATTTGATAATTCGTGATTTCAAAAAGAAGGGCATTAAACTTTCCTAATCCCTGTCTAATTGGGGGGCTTCCATAAACCCCCTAATCTGTAATCAAGGAATTACATAACTTAGGCTCCTTGATGGAGAAGCGAGCCGACTGTTTTAGGCTCTTTCGGAGTTTGATCTTCAATAATTGCAGTGGTTTGCGCTTTAGTTATAGGAACTCGCGTTTCGGTGTCTTTGTAAAGCTTCGCATAAGCTTTAATGTCATCGGTTGTATAGTTTTGACCTTTCGCACTATTTTTTGTCATTTGCAGTGCAATTACTTCGGGGTCGACTTTCGCTTTACGCATTTTGGCTACTCGCTCAACGGTAGTGCCAGCTCTTGATCCAGCTGATGATGCTTTATCCAGTTGATCAATAGTGCAGTCAGTGAGTTTTTGAAAAAATTTAGTCATTATATTCTCCTCAGGGTTGTAAACGGCTACCGTTTTCCTGTAGCCATTTAATTAATTTGTCATGTTCCCATCGTGGACTCCGCCCGATGAAAAGGTCAGGTTTTGGGAATTCGACGGGGCCATACAATAGAACGCTAAAATTTGATAAGTCGGGGGCTAATTTATTAATATTACACATAGAAGAAATTTTAGAAGAAACTTTTTTTTTGGGTTGCCTCAGTCTTTCGAGCGTTCGTCTGCTAATGCTTAACATTTCACAAACGGCGTCAATTGTCAGATATTTCATTTAACTCCTGTTGTATTTAGACGGTTACTGTCGTATTCTGTCGCATACAATAAATCTATTTTTGCATATTGTCAAGAATAATATTTTTAAATATTGATAGAAATTACATTAACATCTGCTTTATAGTAAAATATAAGCGATTTAGTACCTATATTTGTATAAATTAAGATTAATATTGCTTATAAAATAATAAACTTAACTTGATTTTTATAGTAATACGCTGTATAATATATAAACTTGTTTATATATTATACAGCGTATTACTATCTTTAGATATGAAAGGTAATATGAATAAACCAATACAATTAGAAATAATTGAGAAAATAATAAATTACCTTTTTGATGGGCTAATAACTGGAAAGGTTTTTAGATTATTGAATCAAACTGACCTTGAAAAAACAATAGTAGCAGCCAAAAAGGAACTTTTTTCCAATGTAGAAATAAGAAAAGCTCCAATTAAAATAATTATTGAACATTTACTTAATGCATCTGTTCTTCACAAAATTAATATAAGTTACACTAGAAATAAGAGAGCATATTTTTATATAGGTATTAAGAATGAAATTGAATCTATACAGGCAGCAGAAATACTTCATAGTATAAAAAATAATGGGATTTTATGTTTTTTTTCAGCGTTTGAAATATATGAACTTACAACGCAGTATGCACCGTATTATCATATAGCAGACTTGCATAGTATCAGTAAACCAGCAGTTACCCATCATGTTACATCATCAACGAAAGTAAATGAAAACAAAAAACCTAGAAATGTATTAGGAACTAAGGAAATTATTTATAATGATGTTACTTATTACTTAACCAGGAGAAATGCAAATAATATAATATCAGTAAAAAATCTTGATATTAGAGGAACAAATATAAAGATAGTATCAATAGAACAATGCCTTATTGATTGTTTTTTATATAATATTAAATCCGGAGGAATAAATATCATAACGGAAGTATGGGAAACAGCTATAAATTATTTTGATCAAAACTGTATGTTAAGTATTTTAAGAAAGCTGAATAATTTCAATTTAAATAGGAGAATTGGCTTTTTCTTTGATTATATAAATTATAAAACATCTTCACCGTTTAATGAATATTTGACTGAAGCCAGTAGAATGGCAGATGGGGATATTCAACTTTTAAGTGATTCTAATTTCGTTAATAAAAACAGTAAATGGAATATTTGGGCACCTTGATATGGATAAACAGACACGTGATAAATGGCTTGATAGTAGCTTATATGTGTTATTTGAAGCATTTGCCAAAGATGATATCATAAGGGATTTATTAACCTTCAAAGGAGCAAGGATTTTAAAATATCATCTTAAAACTATGAATCGTTTTTCTATGGATATTGATAGTAGCTTATCTTTTGAATTTGTTAGCACTTATAAATTCAAAACAGAGCAGACTGCATATTTAGAAGATGCTCTTACTAAGGCAATAACTAAATATTTTTTAACTCAAGATACAATAAAATATCGCTTAGAAAATCTGAGAATCAAAGCGAATCCTCCTAATGATAATCATCCTTATGGATGGGATGGGTTTAAGGTTATTGTTAATTTATCGGACATAGCTTATAGAACAACAAGAGGGCTTCCCCGTATTGGGGGTATCCAGAAGAAGCTCCAAAATAGGTTGTTTTAGTACAAAAAGTAAGATTTTACGCACACATTAAATATTTAATTGTTATGTATTTATATATCATAAAACTAATGCAAAAATCTAAGAATTTATCAAAGTGTAATTATTATGATATTTGTTAAGTTTTTGCACTAAAAGTAAGATTTTCTATAAAAAAAGAACGCAAAATGGAGCGTCTTCTGGATACCCCCTATATAAAGATTGCATAAGAGCATCAGAATAGACAATTAAATAAGCTACTTTGCACTACAGAACACGTTCGCTTCCACTACCCCTAATAAGCAAATTATAAATATTTGGCAAAAATAGATTTTTTATTTTTCTTGAAATCTTTTAATTCTCCAGAAGCGATTATTTTTCCACCAGATTGACCTGATTTAGGACCGAATTCAATAATATAAGAAACATAACTTAATGCTAATGGATTATGTTCAGCAATATAAATAGTATATCCATTTTCAATTAATTTATATAATGCTCCAATCATTCTTAATATATTATTTTTATCCACACCTCTAAAAGGTTCATCAAGTAAATAAATCTTTTTGTTTCTAAACTTAAAAACTTTATTTATTAATTTAGCTCTTTGAGCTTCACCTCCTGACAAAGAAGAAGTATTTTGAAAAAGGTTTAAGTAGCCAAGTCCTATTGATATTGCAAATGCTAGTATATCATTTGTTTTTTTGTATTGTTTTGGTATTAATTCTATTAATGTTTTAATGTCTAGGTTTAAAAATTCATAAATATTATAGTTCTCATATTTATACTTTAGAGAAGAATATGAAAACCTTTTGCCGTTACAGTCTGGACATATAATACTTGTTTTTATGTATCCTGAGTCTTCTAAGATAACGCCTGTGCCAGAACATAATTTACATTGTCCTTTACCAGATGATGCATACCAGAAATTTTTTATTTCTACATTGCTTTTCTTTGCAAAAATAGTTTGAATATCTTTTAAAACGTTAAAAATAGTTGCCAGTATTGAATAAGAATTTCCTCTTATTGGGCTTTGATTAACGTAAACACAATTTTCTATATACTTTGTTAAAATATTTTTTAAAAATGTTGTTTTCCCAGATCCAGAAAGCCCACACACACCAACTAAAGTATTTATTGGAACAACAGTGGAAAGATTTGAAACATTGTTGCTGCTAGCATTTTTTATCTTTATTTGTTTTGTAGCCTCAAAAAAATACTTTTCAATGATATTTTCATTTCTTATGCATTCACTTTTTTTAATTAAATGTCCTCCGGCCATGCCTCCACCAACACCTAAGTAGATAATATTATCTGAAATATTATCAAGGAAAGTATTGTGTTCGACTATTAAAACAGTGTTGTTTTTATTCTTTAGTCCTAGTATTATATCAGAAAGTATATGCCATTCAGATGGATGTAATCCTGAGGTAGGCTCATCAAGAATATATATGAAATTATTAAATTGAGAATTAACTGCCTTTACAAGTCGTAACCTTTGTAATTCGCCACCAGACAGAGAAGGAATTGCTCTATTTAAATTTAAATAGCCTAAATTAAGTAATGACATATTTAATAAAAATTTGAGAATTTTATTTAATGATTTTTTCTCAACTATAGGCAAACCTTTTTTATTGCAAACTTTTTGTATCCAAATTACAAGCTCACTTGCCTCCATTAGGTATACTTCAGCTAAAGATTTACCATAGGCTTTATAAGTAAGAATTTCTGTGTCGAATCTTCCACCTTTGCAAAAAAGACATTTTGCTTCAGTAAAGTATTTCTTTTGATGTATAGAAATAGAATCTTTCTTTATACGTTCATTTAATTCGAGTAAAGGACCTTTATATTTGCCAGTTTTAGTCCTTTTTTTTCCGTTGCATATAAATTTTATAAAATATTTCTCATTTGATTCTCCACTAAGCAGTATTTCCTGTTCTTTGATATTTAAGTTGCAAAACTTTGTTTCTGTATCAATACATTGCTCTTCACAAAAACGTTGGAGAGACTGTCTATAATAATCTTTATTTGTAGCTTGCCATGGTTTAAATAAATTTTTAGATATAGGAGAAAAGATGTTAACTATTTTATGGATATCAGGTTCTTGTATAGTCCCTAGACCATTACAATGTTTACATGCTGATTCATTAATATTAAAATGGAATAGTCTTGTAGAAACTTTATTTATATATGCAAAAAGATTACAAAAATAGAAATCTAAATTATAATAAGTGGCAATTGTCGAGCGAGGATTTTTATTATAATTTTCCTGTCTTAAACAGACAGAAGGAAGAATACCCTCATATCCTTTTACTGAATATAACGAAATATTATCTTTTATGTTTAGAAGTTGATAAAGTTCATCTTCGCTAATTTTATGTATCGTATCTATTGCTAAAGAGGACTTGCCACTTCCACTAACCCCTTTAATTATTATAATATTATTTTTTTTAATAGATACATCAATATTCTTTAAATTATTAGTTTGAATACCGCTGTAATTAATTAACATTATATATTAGCTACCTTTTTGAGCTTGATCATATAAATCCCATATAAGCCATTTCATCGTAGTTTTTGTATGAGTACAAAATCTTCTATCAAGCTCCCATATGTTTTTACTAGCTTGATATGAGTTAAATGGACAACCTCCACCACATATGCCAATTGCCTCACATTCTAAGCATTCAGGAATATTTACGGGAGTTCTTTTTGCCCACTCACAAAAATCTTCATTTTTTTCTGGTGAAAAACTTTGATTGAATACATTATCAGAGAAAAATGTTTTAGTACCTAAGAATCCATGACAAATCCCTATTTGTCCATCAGGTGCGATAACAAATTGATTTGCTCCTGTTGCGGCACAATCAAATAGATGAACTTTGCCATCAACAAATGCTTTTACCTTTCTCATCATTCTGTCTTCATAGATACCATTTTCTCTAAAACGCTTAAACGCTTTTATTAAAAACTCAGAAGCTTTTACCGCATACTCATCATTTTCAATATTTTCTCCTGTATTCATTAAAATATTAAATCCTATGTTTTTAGAATTAACATTTTTTTCAATAAAACTCATTGTGGAATCAAAATTATTAAGACATTCTTCAGATATAGTAACTGACAAAGAAAAATCATCACACTTATGTTTTTTACATAAGTTAATACCGTCCATAATATCGTGATAAGTAGATGATCCATCATTATATTTTCTGTTAGAATTAGTTACCAGTTCATCTCCATCCACAGAAATACCAATGCCTACGTTATGTTCTTTTAGGTATTGTATATTTTGATCATTAAGCAATGAACCATTAGTAATAACCGCCATTTCAAATTTTGTTGTTAATTCACCTGACTCTCTTAATTTAAAGACTTTGTCTACGACTGTCTTAATGGTTTCAAAGTTAATTAAAGGTTCACCTCCATAAAAAATTATGATTTTATCGTCATCTGTTTCACCATCATCAATAAAATTTAGATAAAGGTCTAAGCTAGCCAATGCTGTCTTTTTGCTCATATTTCCAATAAATGGCTTTTTGCTTTTCTGTTGTTCTTTTTGTATAAAGCAATATGAGCAGTTAAAATTGCATTTATCAGTCATTATAAAGTAAGCAATTTTAATACTAGGTTTATTTGCTAGAGCCCTATATTTATTAAGAACGGTTTCATCATATCCAGAGTTAGGGACAAGTATTTTATTTTTTACTAACTCTGAAATAGCATTATTCACTATACTTTGTTGCTCAATAGGTAGTGAGTTTATTGCAATCTTACCTGAAATAACTTTTTCTAGTGACTCTGAAGTATTTTGAGAGATATAGACAGGGCGTAAGCGGAGAGCGTTATAATGAGCACAAATACCATCTTTATTATATGTGTGTGCAAATTTAGAAAAGATATAATTATTATAAGACATGTGCAGAAGTCCAAACCGTTAAAAATAAAAAATATAAAGGATAAATTTATCCTTTATATTTTTTAAGTGAATAATAAAACGAAATTATGCCCAAATGGCACTAGGGTCAGTAGGTATTGCTCTACAGGAACAGTCACAACGACAGGCATTACAAGCTGTGCAGTTACAGCGTGCTGCTGATACTGATACATTTTTATTCATAGCTCCTAAAACCGTATTATAAATTTTTTCCATAGGGTTAATGACTATTTCTTCAAAAATTGATTCAATGGTAACAGGATTCGCTTTACATTGGCACCCTCTACACTGAGAAATGCATTTTGCTGCTGATATTAATGAATTATTTTGATTATCATTAGTCATTTTGTAATAAGCAGTTACATCCGGATTTAATACATTTCTATCTGACATAGTCTTACTCCTTTATTTACAACGATATATATACTTTCTACGCATTAGCACATACAATATATACGAATTTTTAAAAAAAACAATTTTTCCAATGTCAATTATACTATTATTTGACATTGTGCTGAATCTAAACAGGGGGGATCTTTATAGAATTTGATAGTAAATTTCCTGTATTAGGCCCTGTGGAAGCGAAGCTGTCATGAAGAGCAAAGTAAATTTTTTTAAAGTGAAAACACATAAAATATTTGTTTATATACTTGTCTACTGGTGCAAAATTGTTCATTAAATCGACTGTTAATACATAACACTTGCAAAAGATCGAATGTGACGGATTAATTAATCCATTATTGTAATATTATAGATATTATTAGTCATTGTATGCGATTTTATACATCTACCTTGCTCCTTATGACAGCGTCGCTTCCATTACCCCATGTTCTGTTTTGGTCGGATTTAGACTCTAACGTCGCATAATAGGTATTGTGTTAAACTTGCTGTTTTATATATTAACACCTGTTAACAAGGCATTTACAACGGTTTGTTAAAGGTTCGTTAATGTTATGTTTTTAAAATTTGTTCAGAACATGAACAAAATAGCCAAAAAGGAGCGAATTCCCTATTATTCAAATCTATGACGATTTAGGTCGATTTGTTTAGATTCACCCATTATTAATTCTTTAATCCTAAGTCAGGCTCATACCATTGGAAAAAATGATATAGTAATGATTCGCCTAATGTTTTCGGATCGGGTTTATCAAAAATCAAATTATTGATTCCCTGTTTTTCAGATATTGATAGATTATCTTTGTGTTCCTGATAATATTTTTTTAGATCACTGTAAAAGTCGTCTATAGACTGATGAGCTAAATAGTCATTGACTCTTTTTAAGTAGTATTTTTTATCTATATTCGCTGAATTAAGCTTAATTGTCAGCGTTATAGATACAACATTCCTGCCTTGTTTGTTCTGCTTGTAGTCGAAATATAAATCAGATTTTTCTTTAAGTTCTTTCTGTGCGGTATCTATAACATTTTTCCTAAATAACGATGTTCCATTTTTACCTAAATATTTATTCTCAAGCTGAAACATCTTTCGTAGATCAGATATCAGTATAGTTCTTTTACCTATAGCTTCATACTGCTTGATAAGTTCATAGAATCTAATAGTATATTTACCAGTAAAATTTTTTGTCTGTAACAGGTCATAACTAGTAAAACTTTTTTTTAATTTGTTAAAAAATGGAACTACACGGCCATAAAACCCAAGGGTTAACTCTCCATTCTTTAGTCCACTTTCAGTTATAAAAGAAGAAGTTTTAAACTCTTTACCTGCATTGTCAACATAAACAAGAACTTTTTCATTTAGGGCTTTACATGCATTTTTTATATTTCTAAAATCTTTATCTGTATCTAAACCTGCAATATCTAACAAATCTTTTCTACTTACTTTGACTAAATATGTCATTAAAGGATTTGGCTTAGTTGGGAATTCTTGTTTATTTGCTTTTAATACAGCTAAATTCAAGATTTTTTTTTCAACTGGATTGCATTTATAACTTGCTTCAACGAAGTTATTTCCCATATATACAACTTGTCTTTTATCAGTCATTGTGATTCTTTCATCTATAGAAAATATTAAAACAATAGAGATATAATATATATAGTTTTAATATTTTCTATAGATATTATTGAAATAATGGACCTTTTTCATAAAAACTCATTATTGCCCTGCAATTACTATAGATATGCCCTGCAATTACTATAGATATGCCCTGCAATTACTATAGATATGCCCCTTTTTATGTGTCTATTTTACAACAAAAGAATTATCATTGTAATTACAAATAAATCACTCTTTAAAATAAAGAACCTAACATGTTTATAACAAGAGAGATACAAACATATTAAAAATAGTATTAGGAGCATTTTTACTGCTTGCATATATGTTGTATTTTGCTCATATGCCCTGCAATTACTATAGATACCGTCCTGCAATTACTATAGATATTGTTTTATAAATCCTTAACCCCTAACCTTTTACAGTAGCCTAAAAAGAGCTCTAAAATATTAAAAATATTAAAAACACGTGCGCGCGTGCGTAAGCACCATCAAAACTTAAAATTCCGCAAAAAAAAAGAAGCAAAAAAAGCTAAGGGTGGGGAGGTATCCCCACACCCCTCAATTATTTTGTAGGGTTCGCTATCGCTCACAGCTCTAAGAAGGAGGGGGAAGTTTCCCCCTTGCCCCCTCGTATTTATTTAATTTTATCAACTCCGCAAGCTCCGCCATACGGCAAATGAAAAACATATCATTCGTGTTTAGCTCATTAGCTGCATAAAGGTAGCCTACGGCGTATACGATATGGCGTCGCTTTGCTCCTTAGTGCTCCGACCGTCAATCACTGCCAGTTACGCTTCGCTTCACTGGCAGCTCAATCGTCTACGCAAAATTATTTTAAACTAGTAAATATTTAACCTAAATTGATAATTAAAGTTAATATTTTGATCACACATAAATTTAAACTCCTTTGTATTTATTCGCTTCGCTTAAATCGTAACAGATTAAAATAATAATTAAAAAACTGTTTATGCTGAAAGAGTAAATCAAAAGAATTAATTTAAAGCGTTTTAAGACGTCTTAAGAGCAAGCTGTACATCTTTGCAGAACATTCAAAAAATGCTTAAAATAATGCCATTCCGGCCAAAATTTTGCTATATTTAGTATGCTTTTTCTGAACGAAGAGAAGATAAATTTTTAAATTTAAACTTAATTGCCGAATTGACAATAATATATTTAGAGATGTTATTTAATTTTTCTTAAGAAATAAAAACAGTCCTCGAAATAACAGAGCTATAATTTTAAGTTTTCCCAAAAATAAAAAATATCTCTTTCCGAGGACTGAAAAGTAATATAGCAACTCTTCAAAATTCCGCAAAAAAAAGAAGCAAAAAAGGCAAAAATTTTGCTTTAAAAGGTGGACAACGTCCACCTTTATGATATATTAATAGTATCCCAAAAATAAAGAATATTAATAAAAAACGGAGTAAAAAAATGAATTATTTTAAAGCTTGCAAAAGTGTACAGGAAATTAAAAAATTATACAGACAGTTAGCACTTGCAAACCATCCAGACAAAGGCGGTGATGTAGAAATAATGCAGAGTATTAACGCACAGTATACACTTGCATTAAAAAGCTTTGACGGCACAACGCAGGATAATTACACATATAAATATAATGCTGAAACTGAACAGGCAGTAATGGATAAAATAGCTGAAATTATTTCATCTAAAATTGATGTAGAAATTTCACTTATCGGGAACTGGATATGGATAACAGGAGAAACTAAACAGTATAGAACTGAACTAAAAAAAATGGGTTGTAAATGGCATTCAAAAAGGCTTTGCTGGTACTGGAATAATCAAACAAAAAGATACAGATACAGCTCTAAAGTTTCACTTGATGAACTAGCCGAAAAGTACGGAGTAAAAAATTTCTCAAACAAAAAATATGAAGTTGCAAGAGCTTAAGGAGATGGGGCAGAAATGCCCTTAAAGATGTAATTAATTGATACTTAATTACCGAATTGACAATAATAACGGAGTATGTAAATATGTCATTTTTCACAGCTATTATAATTCTTGCTGTTGTATTCATAATTTTTACTATTAAATAATACTATTAAAAAATAAAAGGAGCTTGCGGACAGCAATTTTAAAAACGGTTCCGCAGGCTCCGCCAAACTTAATAGAAAGATAAAAAAAAATGACAGGACAGGAATTGAAGGATTTAAGGAAGAAGCACAGCTTGACACAAAAGGAATTGGCTGAGCTTTTAAAACTAAAAACAGACACGATAAAAAGGTATGAAAGCGACAGTAGAAAAATAGCAGATTCCCAGGAAAATTATATTAATATAATTTTAAGAGAAATACAGCTGCCAAATTTATAAAACAAAGTTTAAATTTGAAAAAAAACGCACGCTAAAGCGAGCGTAAAAAAGAATAAAGACTTTCTTATCAGAAAGCTGCAAACTCGCTTTTGGCTCGTTTTAGTTTGGGTTTATCAACCCAAATCTACAGGCAATTACCTTAAGCGTTGCTTAAGTACGAAATCAGAAAATACAGATTTAATTATCAAACATATGCTTCTTATATGCTTCATATATACTTTTCAAATGCTTTTTAAATACTTCTTGACAAAATAAAATGATATGTTATTATAAAATTCTCTAATAATTAAGGAATCAAATAAATGGTTATCAAATCAAAATATGAGCCCTATTTTATTGAAATGTATTTAGCTCGAAAAAAGTATATTACCTATCGAAAAATAGCGGCAGCATTAAATGAAAAATACAATATAAATATTCATCAAAGTCAAGTAAGCAAGCTCTTAGCAACTAGAGAAAAAAGAGGTATAAAACCAACAGAAAAAGATATAATAAATTATCTTAAAAAAGATAATGGCAGTAAAAAAACAGTAGATATTTTTTCAAATAATAAAATTATTGAAGAACCTGAAGAAGATGATTTTTTCAAGAGAATGGCAAGAAAAGGAACTGCTGAACCTGAGTCAAAACTTAAAAATATGACAGAAAAAGAACAGGAAGAATATTTTAAAAAACATGGAATTTAATTTTAAACAGGACTTAATGAATGGATAATAAAGGATCTGATTTGTCACCAAAAGACAAACTTGACATAAGTAAAGCATTGGCAAATTTTACTCCTCAGCAACTTGCATACTGTATTAAATGGCTGATAGCTCAGCAGTATATAAAATCAGATTTTGATTTTGATCAAACTATTAATAAAATCAGTAACAATATAGAATCGCAGAATAAGAATTTTAATTCATTTAAAACTGAAATAAATGAAAAACTTTTAAAGCAATTAGATAGCTTTAAAAGTGAAATTGAAAATAATACAAATGAGTTAAAAGGGTTCAAAACACTGGTCAATTTAGTTGTTGAAAAATCACTTACTATGTACAAATATATTTTAACATTGTTAGGCGGTATATTTATAGGGTATTATTTTTTTTATGTCGCTTACCTTGCTTCTGAAAAAATCGGAGGATATCCGTTTTACTATCTACTGACTGCAGCTGTTATATTTGGTTGTCTGTTAAGCTATTTTATACCGAAATTTTTAATTAAACTTCATATTATAGATAAAAAAATATTATGAAGTTTATCAAAAATTACTTTGTTGAAATAACAAATGATGCCAAGAAATGGGTAGAAAACATTAATTCAATTATTCCTAAACCTCATAGGAAAATAATTTCTTACCTTACAGAAAATCAAAAAGATATTAACGTAAAAATACATCCTTTTAATCTCAATTTTCCAGTATTATATCTGCATAATAAATATAATAGAAACGGTAAATTGCTGGCTCAATATGATCCTCTTTTTCTGCGTGACTGCTGCGAAAGTATTTTAATTACAGGATCAAAGGGCAGCGGTAAAAGTTCAGGAGCATTTAAAACATTATCCAAGTCTTTTTTGAGATCGCAGTACGGTGGTATTTTTTTGTGTGTAAAACCCGATGATGTTGAAGATTATACCAGCTGGATTAAAGAAGCTGGACGGGAAAAGGATATAATTTATCTGTCAAAAGAAAAGTTTGATTTTCTTCATTACGAAAACACAAGGGGCGGCAGTGATGCAGGCAAACCATTGAACCTTGTACACCTCATAACTTCTATATCTCAAACAGGGAAAAAAGGCAGTGAAGCAGCTAAAGCAGATAATTATTTTGATGATAAAGTTGAACAGTTATGTTTGCATACAATAAATTTACTGCAGCTTTCTAATCGTGCTGTAAATCTTGAAACAATTTATAATCTAGTCAGGAAATACCCAGTAAAGGATTTAAAAGGTCAAATAATTATAGACCCTGCATTAAATTTATTATTTGAAATTGCAGAAAATAAAGCCGATACAGAAAAAACCAAAAAACGGCTAAAAATAGTGAAAGATTTTATACTTGAAGAATATCCTAATACACCCGATAAAACAAGAGACTGCATTAACTCGACATTCACAATACTGGTACAGAAAATACTGCTTGATGATGTAGGAGATTTGTTATGTTCAGGTACCTGTACTTTTGATCCTCAAAAGATTATTGAAGAGGGCAAATTATTAATAGTTGATTATCAGTTAAAAAAATACGGTGTATTAGGGAAAATAGTAAATGTGATAATGAAAACATTATTTCAAAAGGCTCTTGAAAGGCGTACAGATAAAGGCGAATTAATGCGTCCTTTCTGTTTTTTCGCTGATGAATTTCAAAATTTTATTACTGATGAAGATTTTGAATTTGAAGCTACAGCGAGAAGTTCAAAAGCGATATCAATATACGCAACTCAAACTATTAATAATTTGTTTTCAGTCTTAGGGAAAAGAGATAAAGCTTTAGCTTTTTTAGAAAACATTAATATTAAGATTGCACATAAAAACAGCTGTAAGGAAACTAATGAATATTTTTGTAATAAAATAGATGAAATGACAGTAGAAAGATCAAACGCAAGCTTTGGAAAAAGTGCAGGGCAGCAGGGAGGCAGCAGTTCTCAGAGTACAGGATACTCAGAGCAGAAAGAAAGAATGTTAAAGCCCTATGATATTTCAAAGCTTCTAAAAGGAGGACCGCAAAACAATTCAATAGTTTCAGCTTATTTATACAAAAATGGTGATATCTTTTCAAATAGTCTGCCATACATACAGGTTTATTTTAATCAGAATTATTAAAAAAAAGGGAGTGATTTTTGAGAAATTTAGAGGGGATTGGTCAATTAATAATAAAAATACTGCTGTATATTTGTTCAGTATTTGAAGCAATGTGGCTATTGATTTGGCGACGAAATATGGGAGAAAGATTTTGGAGTATTCCAAAATTTGTTATCGTACTGGCATGTCTTTCAGCATTCTTTGCTTTACCCAGCCAAAGGGGAACTCTTAAATTTGGCCTATACAGTTTCGGAGGATCTCAGACACAATCAGATAGAATGAATCTGAAAGTATTAGCTAAAACAATACAGAATTATAAATCTGATAAAAAAGTACTTCCAAAAAATTTTGATGATTTAGCTGCTGCATATTATGGAACAGATAATGTGTCGCCAGCCGAAGATTTAAATTTTATGAAAAATTTTAAAAATATTTATTATGCTCCTGCGACAGAAGAAAATGCGGTTATAGCATGTGCAACAAATGACGGCGTAACAAATATTTTATATGCAAACGGCAATCTAACGCAATTATCAAGTACATCAAATTTAGAAACTACTTTAAACAATTCAGTATTATATAAGCAGGTTAAGAATATTATCAAAAACAATACAGTTCTGAATAATTATTTTGTCAGTTTGGGGTTTGCTGCATTGCTTTTGTTTTTAGGTTTAATTAATATGTCAGAAATTTTCAAAAGGAACTCAAAAGGTTTTGACTGGCATAGTCGTTATGAGGGGGGTATCCAGAAGAAGCTCCATATTGCGTTGTTTTTTATTACAATTCGAGGCTATTTGAATAGATTTTTTCAAATTGATTTATTATTGGGGGAGAAGTTACGTTTTGCTCTCAAAAATATTCGTACCTTTGGACAAATAGCCCCAATATGCTACTTTGCACTACAGAACACGTTCGCTTCCACAGGGCCTATAACATAATCTTAGTCAAGTGAAGGAAGGGATGTTTTATTCAGTTAGTTTATTTTGTGCAGATTCTAATAATTTTATAGAATTCTTTTTATCATTTATTGTAAATTCATTGTTATTCTCTTTTTCTAGATCTGTTATTTGAAATGCTAGTTTATCTTTTTGATTCCATATTGCTGTTGATACTTCTATTAGTTCTTTTTCTGTAAGATTTTTCATTATTTTATCCAATTATAAGTTATTTAATTATTTCTTATATTTATCATTTCTACAGAGTTTCAATCATGTGATGGATTTTTAGAAAGATTTGAAACTCTTTGTAATCTGCACCGATTTGTTCAGAAATTATTTTTCTTCCAGTATCGTCCAGTTCCTGCAGTGTAAGCAGATCGTTTCTGAATGTAGTACTATTTCTGTCTTTGAGTTTAGATTCTAAATATGAAGGATCATCTGAAAAACGCTTTTTTATACTGTTCATTAATAAAATCTCTTAAAAAGCTCATAATAAATTCTCTATAAGTTAGATATTTATTATTTTGATCCAAATCTGCTGAGATTGATAATTTTTAATTCAATTCCAATACTTGTATATAATGTTTCTCATTATCAGATAAATCAGAAAATCTAAATTTTTCGAAGGAAATATTTGTCAGTCTCTTCAGATCAAAGCCGGCCCGGAATACTGCATGTTCATAATTGACAGCATCAACAATTGTTTTGTCTGAAACAGTAATTCTTTTATTAAAACTCCTGGTTTCCAATACTGAATATTCCCCATTATTTCCTCCGGTAAATTATCATCATATTTCTTCAATTAATTCGTTTTCATTTTTTTTAAGGTCAGTTTACAATGATAATTTGACAGTATATTTCCAATTATATGCTTTATGCATGTTTCTTATGAATATGCAGATAATAGAATTATGCTATATAAACCTTCATCACTATTTTCTTAGTATGGTCCATAACTAGAGGGTATCTAGAAGAAACTCAATTTTACGTTCTTTTTCCTTGTATTTTGTACTTAAAACAGGCTAATATTTATTTAAATGGTACCTATAAATCATCAACTCCTTCATTTAATTCAAATTCAATTTCTTCTATAGATGGAAGCTCTATATTAAATTTATCAGGGATAGCTCTGGTAAGTTGATATTCGGATACACCTATTGGCTTATCGATACCTTTCAAAGCATACTCAGCTGTAATTTTATTTTTGGATTTACAAAGTAGTATCCCAATAGAAGGATTATCCTG
>Ga0307988_1001026_pt1 | contig 17081 bp, 13 predicted proteins | sample EllFjometagen183_FD_203166 | JGI IMG/M metagenome (GOLD analysis project Ga0307988, IMG submission 203166) | Marine microbial communities from Ellis Fjord, Antarctic Ocean - #183 | ecosystem: Environmental > Aquatic > Marine > Unclassified | place: Southern Ocean | collected 2014-10-08 | reverse complement strand
CGACAGAGCTTGTCACCAGGGCTTGCGCCATGCATGATGTCGGCCCCGTGGCAGCTGTTGCACTGGGCAGGGCACTCACTGGAGCTGCTCTGCTCGCTGCCATTTTAAAAGACGGCCAGTCCCTGCAGCTCAAATTTGAGGGAAATGGCCCTCTTGGAAAAATCATAACGGAAGCGGGCTATGACGGCTGGGTAAGAGGATATGTCGCCAACCCCCATGCTGAAGTCCCGCTTAAAAATGGATCAATCGACGTAGCATCCGGTATAGGAAAAGCCGGTTTTTTAACTGTGATCAAGGATATAGGCCACAACAAAAAATACCCTGGAACCATACAACTCTACACCAGTGAGATCGGTGAAGATCTTGCGTACTATCTCTCCACATCAGAACAAACCCCTTCCGCCATAGCTCTTACCATGCTTGTCAATAGCGACGCTTCAATTACCGCAGCGGGAGGATTTCTGATCCAGTCACTGCCTCCTGCAGAGGAAAACTCACTTTCGCATATTGAAAAAGAGATAAACCGGCTACCATCTCCTTCTCAATTTTTCCTCGACGGCAAGAGCCCCGGAGATATTCTTGCCGCTCTTTTTAAAAATGTGCCCCATAAAAAAACAGGACAAAAAAAACTGTTTTATTCCTGCAGCTGCAATAAAACAAAGATGGAGAGTGCACTCTATTCTCTTGGCTATGAGGAGTTATCTCAACTGCTAGAAAAAGAGGGAAGGGCCGAAGTCCATTGCCAGTTCTGCAGGGACAACTATATATTCAACAGACACGAACTGGAAAGCATACTGGAAGCAGGCCCCGCAGGAAAAACTGACCCGTCATAAGGAAGTACCTTCCTCTTCCAGAGGCAGGCGAATAATGAAAGTTGCTCCTCCATCATGCCCACTTTCAACTTTCAGACTGCCGTTATGTTTATTCACCACTATATCATGGGCGATTGCCAATCCCTGCCCAACTCCTTCCCCGACTTCTTTGGTGGTAAAAAAAGGGTCAAATATCCTATCTTTTATTTCATCAGATATACCACCCCCCGTATCACTGATTCTAATTTCAATCTGTCCATCTGACCACATGGATGTAATTGTAATCCTCCCTTTTTCCTGGGTCGAATCTTTACCCATCTTTTCACTAATACTGTGAGCACCATTGATCAGAATATTAAGAAATACCTGCCCCATCTCGTTATGCTGACAAAAGGATGTCGGCAGGCTCTCATCAAAATCTATCGTAACATCGGCGATATATTTCCACTCATTACTGGCTACGGTGAGTGTTGTCTCAAGCAGCTTATTCAAATCAGTCTGCTCTTTATGCTTTGAGCCCGGATGAGAAAATTCCTGCATTGCCAAAATAATCGAGCTGATCTGCTGCACACCAAGGTGAGACTGCTCAAGAGCCGAAGGAATCTCTTTTTCCAAATACTCCCAGTCAGTTGCTTTCCTAACATCATCTGTGGACTGCAGCAGTTCTGACGGAATATCTTCTTTTTTCAACTCTTCCAGAAGAACATCATAACTCTTGATCAATGTTTTCAGATCAACGAAACCATCCCGTAAAAAATCAATATTAGTATCTATATACTGGATGGGTGTATTAATCTCATGGGCAATCCCGGCTGCAAGCTGACCTATGGATGCCAGCTTTTTCTCGCTGAGCAGTTTTACCTGCAGCTGCTCTTTATCCTTCTGTTCCTGCAGTCGCTCTGTGATATCACGAACGATAGCAACAAATCGTCCCTCCTTGCCACCTGGGGTAATATACTGAAGCATTATTTCAACTGGAATAAGTGAACCATCTTTTGCCTGATGAGTCGTTGCAAAAGTGAGGGACTGAGCAGGGTCAAGGAACAGCGGGGCGATCATATCTCGAAATGCAAATTCTGTTATTTCCGGCTTAATTTGAACCGGAGTCATTTTAATCAATTCTTCATATGTATAACCTACCTGATGCACAGCTCCCTGATTAGCATATGTGAAAAAAAGAGTATCCGGGGTGAACATAAACACACAGTCATGGGTATGATCCAAAGTCAGCTTGAATTCATCCAGATCAGCAATTACCTGTTGCCTTCTCCTGTCCTCTAAATCCAATAGTACCATGGTTGCATGCAGTCTTCTATTGAGTAAAAAGACGTGACTGACTGCGCCGGAGAGTAGTAAGACTATAACCAGACCGCCAAATATCCAGCTGCGATACTGTCGATAGAGCTGCCTCCAGGTAATGACGCCTAGATCCTTATATGGGCCTTTTTTCAATATTTTCAGACATTCATGCACTGAATGATAGTCTAAAGGTATAGTCCAACCCATGGAGGAGGATGCAATTGCCGCCCTGCTGTTCGGCTTCATTTTCAGCATTGCCAGACCAACGGCCTTGGCAACATGCTCTTTTGTGTGTTCCATCTTGGCAAGGGGCCACTCTGGGTAAAGTCTGGTGGTCAGGAGAAAGGGAAATTCTCTTTTTTTATCGGTTATGTCTGTAAAAACGGTAAAATCTTCCAGGTCAATTTCACCTCTTCGATCAAGCCTTTCCAGAGTATCGGTACGAATCGCTCCGGCGTCAGCAACTCCATTTTGAACTGCGAAGACAACAGCGTCATGTCGTCCTCCAAAGAGGAGCTCTTTAAAATCTTTATATGGATTTACGCCTTTTTCCAAGAGATAACGCAGTGAAACAAGCCACCCGCCAAAAGCCAGCTCATCCACAGCCATGAATTTCTTGCCCTTCAAATCCTCCAGGGTTTGCATATCAATCCTGTCTGATCTGCGAAAAATCACTCCTCCAAACCGGATATGTCCAACCCCGAGTCTTCTGTTTTTTAAAGTGGTGATGCGGGTTGCACCAAAGCGGGACTCAAGGTCAACATACAGAGAAGGGTTGGTTATAGTGAAATCGACCTGCCCCTCATCTACAGCGGCGGGAAGTTCCCCATATTCAAGGCAGACAATCTGGACGACGCAATCTGTAGTCATTTCCAGATATTCTGCTGTGGGCTCCCACCTGTTGAAACATACCTGTTTGCCGTCTTTTGCCAGTACACCGATATAGATCGTATCCTGGTTATCCTTCGAGGCCTGAGAGATGGAAGGCTGCATCCATAAAAAAAGACACAGCATACAGATCGGGAAAATGAGAAGATGAGATATGTGTTTTTTCATAAAACGGTTATCATAGGATTCCAAAGGACAACGAGTCCTGATCAACACCATCCGCTATGCGCACACGAATCGGTTCAACAATACCGATATGTTTTTCGAAATTTATCAGGCTCTGGATAATAGGCCAGGTAATCTCCTGATTTTTAGGAATAAGCATCGTGCCGTTTTTAGCAAAAACATCATCCACCGCAATCATACCGGGTGTAACATTCTTAAAACTCACATTACTTATTTTTGTGTGTGTTGTTCTCGGCTTACGTTTTTCAAGGATATTTAATACAGCAGGGTTATAGATCCCTCCCCGCTTTCGCATGCGCCTGATAATTTCCTGATGATCACAATCCTGCTGAGATAAAAGATCATAACCCATAGCTACTTTCAGGATTTCAGCACCCCACACAACCTCTTCATCTATAGAATCTCCTTTATCGTCAGTGTCAAAAGAGCGCAGTTGAAATTCTATCATTGCAGCTACTTTTTCCAGCCGGGGAATCTTTCTGATAAGCTGACTACCAACTTTAGGATGATTTTCATACATCTCCCGCTCTTCTTCCAGGAGGGCGGCACCGGCCTGCAGTTTGTGTAAAACATTGTCCGGCAGGGTAATACATCCTATCTGTGACATAAGCGCAGCCACCTCATACATCCATGGATGTGGCAGCTGAAGTGTCTGTACGATGTCCTTGACCAGCGGCCTGATTCTGTGTCCACTGCTGAAGGCGGCTGCATTGGCCAGACTCAGCAACTCAGCCATGACAGCAATACTGCCTTTCACTGTTTTATCGAGCAGCTCTTTTTCTGCTGTAATGAGTTTATACTGCCTTACAGCAAGAGCGATTGATGTTATCAGAACCGCAGTGGGACAGGGCTTTGTCAGAAAACGAAAAATCTGCCCGGTGTTCACAGCTCCCGCTGCAGTCCCTTGGTCGGCGTTGCCCGTGAGCATAATACGAACTGTCTCAGGCGCAATGTCTTTCACCTGCGTGAGAAGCTGCACACCATCCATACCGGGCATACGCATATCTGAAACGATGACCTGGAAAGGACCCTCCTTTTTTAATATTTTGATCGCTTCAAGGCCACTCCCTGCAGTCTCGATTTCAAACCTTTTTCTCAGTTGACGCTGCATAGACTGCAGGACATTCGGATCATCATCAACCAGTAAAATCTTCTCAGCCATCAATTTTGTCCTGTTCAAAATATTCAACACATATTTTACGCCAGTGATCAATTTTAGAATCGACCCCCAACGCTCTCAAGTAAATCATATCAACTTCATGGGGAACCCCCGCAGCTTTTTCCGCAGATTGAAGTATCTGAGACAAACCTATGCAATGTACCTGCTCGTAAAAGTACCGATCTTAAAAGATCAGAATCACACGGTTTGGTAAGGAATTGGTGGACAACACCCACCGTTCGCAAGACTGATTCTTGATCGGCCTGCCCGGTGAACATAATGCGGACTGCAGAAGGATAGCGCTCCTGTATTATATCTAGAAGTTCAGCGCCATCCATACCAGGCATGCGCATATCTGAAACCACTATATCAGATTCGTGCACGGCCATACTGTCTAGCGCCTCTATCCCACTCCCGGCAAACTGCAAATCGAACTCTTTGCGCATCGAGCGCAGCATTCGCTTCAAGCCGGATAGAATATTAGGTTCATCATCTACGAAAAGGATCCTTTTTTTTCTCAAAAAGTTTCCTCTTCCAGCAGGGGCAGCTGAATAATAAAAGTAGAACCCTCACCGGGCTCTGATTCAAACTCAATAGTACCATCATGTTTTTCTACAACAACTGCTCTGGCAATTGCCAACCCCTGCCCCGTCCCCTTACCAACCTCTTTCGTCGTGAAAAATGGATCAAAAACACGTGATTTCAGTTCTTCCGGAATCCCTCCTCCATTGTCACTGATTCGTATCTCTGCAATTGATCCGACGTGTCGGACCCGGATATGGATTGCCCCCTTCCTGCCTTCCGGGTTATCCCCAAGTCTTTCCTCAATTGCATGGGCCGCATTGACCAGTATATTCAAGATCACCTGACCCATTTCATCAACGAGACAATGAACCGGAGGCATATCGGTATCAAAATCGGTTTCCAGATCGGCCACATATTTCCACTCGTTTCTTGCAACCGTGACCGTAGTTTCTACGATGCGGCTGAGCTGCACCGGTTCTTTTTCCTTTTTCCCCGGATGTGAAAATTCTTTCATGGCTCCGACAATAGAGGTTACCCGGGTCACTCCCTCCTTTGACTGGCTGATCGCATGGGGTATCTCCTCAAGCAGGTATGCCCAGTCGGCCTCTTCGATACTCTCCTCTATTTTTTTCCTGACTGCAATTTCCTCCACATTTTCAACCGCATCCTGAACCGTGGAAACCATGGTTGCGATATCCTCGAAAGCATCACCGAGGAAGTCTATATTGGACCCAACAAACTGAGTGGGGGTATTGATCTCATGAGCAATTCCGGAAGCGAGCTGCCCTACAGCCTCAAGCTTCTGAGCATGGAGGAGCTGAAGATTCAACTCGTCTTTTTCACGTTCAACTTTCTTTCGTTCATTGATATCCCGAACAATATGAACTGAGCCAATAAGTATTCCATCTGCATCGGAATACGGTACTACGATTATCTCACAATGCCCGCCAAGCCGTTCTTCGAAAACTTCAACGCTATGTTCTTTGCCATCCTCTAGGAGCAGGCTGTGAGGACAGTAATTCGGCGGACCATCCAGACTATGAGCACAATAGTGGCATTTGGTCCCGAGAAATTCACCATAGGTTGTCTCAAGTTTATCTATCATTGTCTTGTTTGCGCGAACAATACGATGATCTTTATCGACAATAGTGATCATATCGGGCATGGCATCTATGGTTCTCTCCCATTCCCGCTTAGCCTTTATAACCAGAGCCTCTTGAACCTTCCTGTTTTCCATCTCCTGTTCAAGCTGGGCATACTGCCGTAAAAGTTCCCCGGTTCGTTTTTCTATCTCCTGCTCAAGATAAATTTTCCGATCTTTTTCCTGCTCTAGAAGCCCGGCATGGGACAGTGCCCTGGTTATGCTGTGCAGAAGAATTTTCAGATCCGATATCGGCTTGATAAGATAATCCCAGGCGCCGATACGCAATGCCTCAATGACATCGACCATAGTGCCCATACCGGAAAAAATAATTACGGGAATTTGCGGATTTTCCTTAACAACCATCTCGACAAGCTGCATACCATCCAATTCAGGCATACGCAGATCAGTCAGAATGAGGTCGGGACCATTTTCCCTGAAAAGATGCAGAGCTTCTCTGCCATCAGAAGCCTCCAAGACAACATAGCCATTTGCTTTCAGATAATGACTCGTTGTTTTGCGAATGAGAGGATCATCTTCAGCAATCAAAATTGTGTTAGTGGGCATGATATATCAGAGGGGTTGTGGTTAAATGGGATTAAAAGGATGGGAATTCGACAATAAACCTGGCACCTCTTCCAGGTTTGCTATCCACCCGAATGTTTCCTAGATGCTTATCACAGATAATAGAATAAACTACGGTAAGGCCGAGTCCAGCCCCTTTACCTACACTTTTTGTGGTAAAGAATGGATCAAAAATCTGATGGCAGACCTCCTGCGCCATGCCCGGCCCATTATCTTCTATCTCAATTACGACTATATCACCACATCGCTCAGTTCGCAAAATAATATGCGGTATTGCTGGACCTCCATCCTCCGCCATGGCCTGGCAGCTGTTCTTAATGAGATTTATAATCACCTGCTCTATTTCCATAGCCATACAGCTAACTTCCGGCAGATCTGGACTGTATTCCCGAATAAATTTCACATTGAGTATATTATACTCCTTTTTCAAGCTGTAATCAGCTTTGGCCAGTTCCACAGAACGGTCAAGCAGCTCAGCGAGATTTACCGGAGCCGGAATGCTTACCTGGGGTCGGCTGAACTGGAGCAGATCTGAAACAATCCGGGCCGCTGCAGTAGCTGAATCCCGGATACCGCCCAGGAAAAAATCAAGCTCTTTCTTTTTCATATAGCTCCGCAGATTTACCAGATCAAGGCCACAATCAGCAGCTGATTCTACATTCTGTTCCTGATCCGGGTCCAACTCCATCTCTATAAGCTGAATTGACTGCAGAATACCGGAAAGCGGAGTGTTGATCTCATGGGCGACGCCTGCGGCAAGTCCGGCAATCGTGCTCATTTTTTCACTTATAAGCAGCTGTTCTTCCATCCTCTTGCGATTAGTTATGTCATGAATAATTGCGCTGAACTGAGAAATACCATTGTCCACGCGCCGCACAACTGAGACAACAATCATAACAGGCAGGCTGGAGCTGTCCTTACGCTGCAGCACCATCTCTCTACCTTTATTATTCTCCGTTTTTTGGGAAGGGTGGAAAATATCATTCCTGCCCGCCTCCTGGTAGTCGGGATGGAAGAGGACGTGGACAAAACAGCCTATCATTTCCTCCCTGCTGTAACCCAGGGTATCAAGCAGTGCCTGGTTGCACTGGACTATCTTTTCCCCGGCACCATCCACTGAAACAAGCATATCGGGAACATTATTATAGAGATCAGCGTATTCCTCCAATGCTCCCAGCAATTTCTGCTCAGCTTTCCCCTGTTTAAGTCTTGCTTCCAGAATTGGGGAGATAGTGGCAGCCAGACTTTCCAGCAGTTTTTTGTCCTGCCCGTCATAACCATTTTCCTTATTGGCCACATGAAGAAGACCGATCACCTGACCGTCAGAAACGATAGCAACGGCCATTGTACTGGATATAGCTAGATGCCCGGCCGGTACGATAACAGGATTATTGGAATAGCATGTTGTTCCGGTCTCAAGTGCTTTCCCCCAGACAGCATCCCATTTTTCTCTCGGAAAGGAGATGATTTTATCTGCCATCCGCCCCTCGTTCCGAACTGGAGTGGTCATGGATGAACAAACCAGCATATCAGGCCTCTGCAGGTATCCGAACAACCCGATCTTGCTCTCCATGGCATGAAGTATGATATGTAGAACCTCACTGTAAAGTGAATCTCCCTTATGCACAAGAAAAGCTCTGGAAATCTGATCTCTAATGGCGATCTCCCGCTCATGCTGCACTCTTTTTGCTTCCTGTTCACGGTTATAAAAGGAAAAGGCGATATCCCCAGCTATCTTCTCCAACAGCTCCTGCTCCTCGCTCTCAGCGACCATTTTTTTTGGCACTGAAACATTGAGAACCCCATAAATACGCTGCTCATATGCAATAGGAGCTATCATAATACCTGTATCAGGATAGCCTTGGTTGACGGGGCATTCGGAGCAGAACGATTCCAGGTCAACTACTGCAACGATACCTTTATCTTCTATGACAGCCTTTATGCAGGCGGGTAATCTCCCTCCGTTCATTTCCTCCAGTAGAGAATCAAAATCCAGAATCATGCCCGCATTGGCGCTCTGGGTACAGTTGTAATCTTCATCCAGAAGTACAATCCAGGCGCTGCGATACCCCTGCTCTGTTGTAAAGGTGGAACAGATAGTCTGGAGAAGACGGTGAGTGTCTCTGATAGTTGCCAGGTGGCGATGGACACTCAGCATTGTAGTTCGCAGCTGGGAAATATAAGCGATACGTTTCTGCTGAATATGTTGTTCAGTAACATCACGATACACAAGAACAACTTCTTTGCCGGACAGTTTAAATATGGTGTTTTCCACCCACAGCTCAATACGCTGATCCTGATACTGGCTGGCTGGATATGTTTCGGTTTCACCGGTTTCCAATACTCGACGGAAAACATCAAGCAACCCCATACGTTTAATACCGGGAAAGAGATCAGTGACACGGCGGCCGATAACCTGCTCTGCCGAAAGACCTGTAATTTTCTCACCGGCCGGATTATGTTCTCGGAATATGAAGTCATGCCCGTCATCGACAGCCTCGTATACTGAGACCCCGTCACTCATCTTCTCCATCAATTCCCGGCAACTCGTATCGTTCCCCTGCAGTGTATCCCGGGTCTGGTCAATTTTCATATTATATCCGTGATTCCGGGGTTGTCAGCAGCAACAGCTCAATATGCAGCCGCCTCAGCCCGCATTTCCTTATTTGATCCTACCAAAACACGCCGTAAAGAGTCAACAGCGGACCATCTCAACAAACCATCTAAACTGCCCAGATGCCAATTTTTTAGTGACAAAGTAAAATAAAATTACAGGGGGCTCACTCTGTGATACCCCCCCCCTGTTATAGTTCCATTATAACCATAACAGAGGAGGAACATATCATGAAAAACAGCGTTGGAACAACAGATACAATTTATCTCACCCTGATAAACCGAACTTGCTTCAGCAGCCCTTTAAAGCATCTTCTTCCTGCGACCAGAAATCTATTCTCTTCATATAAAGAACAGATTCAAATATGCCTTGCTACCGTTGCTATTGGAACGGTCTTTCTGGGAGCCTTCTTTGTTTTTCTCACCCAGCTGGCAAAGTATGGCTGGTAAGCAGATCATTGATAAAAATGACAAAAAAAAACGGCTGCGATCTCTAAAAGACAGAGACTGCAGCCGGTTTTAACCTCAGACCAAAAGGGACTGATTATTCTTCTTCAGGCATAGACGTTATAGTTCCATCCCAGGTATCAACTTTGGTTTCGACCTCACCTTCTTCCGGAAACCAGGTAGCGGTTACGTTCTTTGTTTCTGTAAAAAACTTGAATCCGTCGGTTCCCATGCAATGCAGATCACCAAAAAATGACTCCTTGTGACCAGTGAAACCAAAGATACCAAGAGGTACAGGGATACCAACGTTGATTCCGACCATTCCCCCATCCGTCCTTTTGGAAAATTCCCGGGCATAATGCCCATTCTGGGTATAAATCACCGAGCCATTGGCATGACGACTGGAGTTCATGACGGCCAACCCTTCTTCAAAATTCTCCACACGCTTGATGCATAAGACCGGGCCGAATATTTCCTCGTGCCCGACTGACATTTCCTCTGTTACATTGTCAAATATTGTCGGTCCGACATAAAAACCATCCTCACAACCTGCCGGTACTTGAGGGTTTCTACCATCGACTATCAAATCGGCACCCTCATCTATACCTGTTTGTATCCAGTTCAATACAAACTCCTTATGGCCTTTGTTGACCACCGGCCCCATATTTGTCTCTTTTTCATAGGCTCGCCCAATCTTCAGTTCCATTACCGCTTTTTTAAGATATGCTACCAGTTCATCCGCAATGCAATTTTCAACAACAATCGTCGGCAAAGCCATGCAGCGTTGACCGGCACATCCGCAGAATGCATTCATAATACCGCTGGCAGTCCTCTCAAGTTTACAATCTCTCAGAACTAAAGCGTGATTTTTGGCCTCGGTAAGAGCCTGAACTCTTTTTCCGTGTGCAGCCGCAGTAGAGTAGATATGCCTGCCAACTTTGGTTGAGCCGACAAAGGAGACACCTTTTATTGCAGGATGTTTGAGAAGTATCTCTGCTTCATTACGACCTGCTGTAAATACATTAACCACACCGTCAGGAAGTCCAGCTTCCTGCCAGAGCTCCATCATACGAAGGGAGGACTGAGGCACAAAGCTTGCCGCCTTAAGAACCATACAGTTACCGCTAGCAATACAGATAGGGGTCATCCAGCCGTGGGGGATCATAGCGGGGAAGTTCCAGGGGGATATTCCGGCGAACACACCTATTGGGTGATGATACTGAACAGTATCATAGCCGTTGGAGACCTGCATAAGCGACTCTCCTTTCATTAAATGAGGCGCCCCGCAGGCAAATTCCACCACCTCATTTACCTTCAGGACATCGCCCATGGCTTCAAACCACTGCTTACCCATCTCTTTTGCCAGCAGGTAGGTCAATTCATTTAAATTCTTATCGATCAGATGTTTCATACGGTAGAGAATCTGTACTCGCTTGCTTACCGGAGTCTCCGACCATGCCGGATAGGCCGCATTGGCTGCCGCAATAATGGATTCCACCTCTTCCGCCGTACATTGTGGGGCATATGCTATAACTTCTCCAGTAGACGGGTTATAACAATCCATATATTCTGTTGTTTTAGATTCAAGCCACTCACCATTGCAATGATACTTGAGTTTTTTTGGTTCTTGCTGCATCTGTAGTTCCCTCCGGTTTGTTTTAGTTCAGTTAAAGAATTTGTTAACTCACATTTAAACGACATCTGCACCACAACACTGCTATGGTGTCAAATAAACTGCATTATCTAAGGCATAGTCTAGACTCAGGCAGCCTGCAGGCAATTCTGCCACAGCCTGCTGCCTGCCTGAATTTTTTTCAATTTGGCCAGGTGCTGCTCAACCTTTTCCACATGATCCAGCATTAGTTCTGAAGCAAGCTTGCTGTCCTTTTGTGAAATTGCTGCATAGATTTCCTCATGGGATACCAGAACAGATCCGATAAACTTCTCATCAGGCTTGAGTATATTCTTAAAATCTTCCAGGAGCGTTTCAACAAAATCAAGCATCAGAATAAGAATGGGATTATGGGTCTGTTGAGCTATAAGCCTGTGAAAGTCCATCTCGTACCTGGTAACTTCACTCCAGTTACGAAGATCAAAATTTGCCCGCGCTGCTGAATTAAGCTTTTTAAGTTTTTTCAGATCCTTCTCTGATATCCGCTCTGCTGCACAAGCAGCTGCATGCGGCTCCATCATACGCCGCACTTCAGATAAATTTTCGATAGTCAGGTTTTTAAAGTAGAGATAATTAGCCAGATTCCGGGTAACGACATGTTCTTCCACTTCGGCAATAAAGGCCCCGCCACCATTTCCTTTACGCATTACTATCAGACCGAGGTGTTCAAGGGCCCGCATGGACTCTCTTAAAGTCTGGCGGCTCACCTTGAACTGCTCCCCCAGTTCTTTTTCTGAAGGCAACCGGTCACCTGGCTTTAACTTGTCTTCAAGAATGGCAGAGCGAATTCTCTCGATTATTATATCTGTGGTCTTATTCTGCCGCGCTGATTCGAACATAATAAAAACACCTTTTGGTAAGAGTTGGAGTAAATCATAATATTCTAATATCATAATATTAGGATATACACAAGACTATATTTCCGAAACAGTATATTTTACACTCACATTTTTTTTACGATACAACCATAACAGGGCAGTGAATGGTACGGAGCATTTTAAGCGTAACAGAGCCGAGGCAAAGTCCTATTATTTCAGAATGACCGTGGGAGCCCATTATTATAAGGTCAAATTCTTTAGACTTGGCCATCTCAACCAGCACCTTTCCGGGCTCACCGGAAACAGTCCTGCAGGTGCATTCAATTCCTGCTTCCTTTATGATTTTAGCCGATTTTTCGAGAATTTTAGCCGCTCGTTTCTCGACGTTCACTTGCAACTCTTTTACAAGCAGCTCTACAACATCTTGTCTGTACTTACGCCACTCGTGACAGCATACCCCGGTTATTCGTGCGCCAGTAAGTTTTGCCAGGTAAACGGCATATTCAGTAGCGTGATCTGAGTAGATGGAACCATCCACCGGAAGAAGAATACTTTTGATCTGCATAAACACCCCCTGTTTTGTTGTTTTAAACAGTAATGATCTGCCAGGTCATAATAAACTCATGGTGGATTATATGGTAAAAATGATATTAATTCAATCATAGATCTGCGGCTTGAAACATCCGAGTGAATCTCCACAACCCCCAATTTAACAGCTAAATAATGGGCCAGACAGCCGAGACTTTGAGAGCTTTCTTCACAATATCAGGGTACATTAAGAAAAAGGTAAACTACTAAAGGCACACAACAAGAGTCGAAACACAATTTCATAAAGGGCACAATATGAAGAATGTACCCAGACTAACTCTGGATGATGCAAAACTTATGATGATGGCGGCCGAAAAAAAAGCGGTTGAGATTGGAGTCGATATGGATATAGCTATCGTCGATGACGGCGGCAATCTGCTCATGTTTCAGCGTATGGACAATGCGCGCATTACCAGCATAACCATCGCCATCGACAAAGCCTTCACCGCCGGTGCGGCCCGCAAATCAACCAGGGCCTATGGTGAAACCAGCAGTCCAGGAGGACCGGCATTTGGCATCAACTCAAGCATCCAGGGACGTTTCATGATCTTTGCAGGCGGTCTACCGATTTTTATCAACAACGAACCAGTCGGTGGTATCGGTTGCAGTTCCGGCCATCCAGATCAAGATGAAATAGTCGCCCAGGCAGGAATCGACGCCCTTATAGCAACCATGTAACCACGACGCAGTATAAGGAGAGCAGTCCATGAAGCGCTACGCAAAAAGCATGTCACGGCTTGGAACAGAAACTGCCTTTGCAGTTTTGGACCAGGTCAAAAAACTGAAAGCAGAAGGAAAGGATATCGTCAGTTTCTGCATTGGAGAGCCTGATTTCGACACCCCTAAGAACATAAGGGACGCTGCAAAAAAAGCCCTGGATGACGGACACACCCATTACGGTCCTTCCACCGGATTATTGGAAGCAAGACAGGCCTATGCAGAATACATCAATTCCACAAGAAAAAATGTGTCCTACGACGCAGACGAAATTGTCATCACTCCAGGCGGAAAACCAGTTATGTTTTACGCAATCATGCTCCTGGCTGATGTCGATGACGAAATCATCTACCCCAATCCGGGATTCCCTATCTATGAATCAATGATCAACTATGTCGGCGCAAAGGCGATCCCCCTGCCGCTGCTCGAAGAAAAAGAATTTGTCTTTGATGTAAAAGAGTTGGAAAAACTGATCAGCCCGAAGACCAAGATGCTTATCCTGAACAGTCCGCAAAATCCGTGCGGAGGAGTTATTCAAAAAGATGACCTGGAAACCGTTGCCAGATTAGCTGTCGAACATGATCTGTGGGTTTTGTCAGATGAAATCTACTCCCGAATTCTCTACGGAGAAGAATTTCAAAGCATTACACAGTTTCCCGGGATGAAAGAAAGAACGATTATCCTGGAAGGACACTCTAAAACATATGCAATGACCGGTTGGAGACTTGGCTATGGTGCGATGAACAAAGAACTAGCTGTTGGAATAGGTCAGCTGATGACCAACTCCTGCAGCTGTACCTCATCCTTTACTCAAATTGCTGGAATAGAAGCCTACAAGGGGCCCCAGGACGAAACAGAGATAATGGTAAAACGGTTTCAGAGCAGACGCGATTTGATCGTGGATGGACTCAACAACATTAGTGGAGTACAATGTTTGAGCCCCAGAGGTGCCTTCTACGTGTTCCCGAATGTTACTGATGCCTGCAAAAACCTGGGTTTCACACAATCTGTAGAATTGCAGGACTATTTGTTGAACGAGGCTGGAGTCGCGGTTCTGGCCCGAACCTGTTTCGGGCAGCGAAACAAAGGCGAAACAGCGCTGTACATCCGGCTCAGCTATGCCACAAGCGAAGAAAACATCAAAGAAGGGTTAAAACGAATTAAAGCTGCATTAGAAAAATAACAGTCAATTTTTTTGAATGAGCACGGCTTATCGGGCAACGATTGACAGAGTCAACAGTGAGGCCACAGTTGAATAGATGATTGCCATACCGATGCTCTGTGCCCTGATTTTATACTGTACCGCCAAAACAAAAGGCATTGCCCCGCAGGGCCCGGCAGCAACCAGCATCGCCGGGTCACGCCATAGTTGATTAATATCAACAAAACTGGTGAAAAACAGCCAGGCGACAAGCGGATGCACAAGCACCTTCAGGCCTGCTGTTGTGATGGCTATAAAGTCAAAGGTAGCTGTCTTGGTGCTGGCAAGAATAATACCGAGTGAAAAAAGAGAGGCGGGAGCCGCAGCACCTCCGGCAAAAGAGGTGAATGTCTTGATTCCATCATGGACATTCAAACCGATAATATTTACCAGAAGACCAGTAAAAATAGCCATCAACACTGGATTCCCCACAAGAACCCGTCCTATTTTCCATAAAGACTGCCCCCGATTTGAGGACATTTCCAGCCCGATGATAGTCCCGGCGAAAACCAAGGTTGTGTCCACAACTATAATTGCTGTGATCGGGTCCTCTGCCTGCGCACCATAAACTATGTTTGCAATGGGTAGAATAAAGAATACATGATTTACAAAACATGTTGCCATTCCAAGCAGCATAGACTCGCCCGGTTCACAGTTGAAGAAGAACCTGGCTACCGCAGCTCCCAATGCAAAAAGAACAATTTCTGATAAAAAATATAAGCCGAGAAGGCGCCAGTCAAGTGCCCCGAGGGCAGCTCCTGACAATAGAGAAAAAAGTAGTGCGGGGACTGCTACAAAAAAGACAAACCGGTTAATGGCCTGGGCGGCTGCGAGATCAAATAATCCGGTTTTTGCGAAAAAAATACCTACTAGCATTATCGCAAAAACCGGAAAAATCGGGTTCAGAAATGTTTCAAAGATGGCTTGCATTGCGGTTGATCCCAAACTAGTACTGCAAAACTGTTCACACGGGTCACATAAGCAATCATGACTTTGCCTTCCGCCCGACAAAGCGCAAAATCACGAGGAGCAGAATAGAAAAGAAGAAACTGCTGACACTAAGCTTTCGTATCCCCATGCTCAACCCTATACCACACAGGCTGACAGAGACCGCCAACAGGGACATACCTCCAAACAGGAGAGCAGCCAGCATCTTGTCCTTCACTTCACCCTCCGGAAATTTTTTTGACTCTTTTTCCACCTTATTATCCGGGAAGGATTTCAAGTTTGACTGCATTTCTAAGGGTGTTAGCTGCAATACAGCCACGTTCTGCGAGCAGGACGAGCTTATCAAATTCGGTACCATCCGGATATACAGCAGAAACTTTCATGGATATTGCGGTAAATCTTGGCGGACCATCCTCCACCTCTGCAGAGATCTCGACCTTCGTATCATTTAATTCTATATCTCTTGCCATCGCTGCAGCCAGCAAATTACTAAGAAAACAACCTCCCAATCCGCTCAATATAGTCTCACCACCCATCATGCCGGAGTTTTCCCCTCCTTTTGCCTCTGGCCGGTCCATAACTATTTTATGACCGCGAACTTCCGCTTCAGAAGCGGACACTCCTCTCTGTCTAATTGTCACATTTACGGTAGCCATACTCTTCCCCTATTATGTAAATGATGCCCCCCAAAAAACCACACGACATTAAAATTTGCGGGAAGCTGTTCATATAGTTTATGGAGCATGATCGATCAAGTCAACGAGGCAAGAATGATAAACTCGCAAAAAGGTCATCCGAAGCTTTAGATGGCTAAGTCAAAAAGTTCGATTTATCTATTATTTTAAACAGAGCGGCATGATCAAGGTCCGATCCCCCTGAAGCGATCAGCTTATCGTAGAGATCACGTGAAAGTGAGGTGGCAGGCATCTCCAGCTGAAATCCAGCAGCGAGATCGAGCGCCTGTGCCATATCTTTTCGCTGAATCGTAGATTTTGCCCCAGGAGTGAAGTCTCCATCCACCATCCGCTTTCCATGGACTTCAAGAATGCGCGAGTCGGCAAAGCCGCCCCTCAGCGCCTCCCGTACCTTACCCGGATCGACACCTGCCGCCTTGGCAAGGGCCAGGGCTTCCGCCACTGCGCCGATATTAAGACCGACGATGACCTGGTTGGCCGCCTTGGCCACCTGGCCGGCACCTGTATCACCGACATGGGTAATTCGTTCACCGAGAACTTCCAGGAGCGGTAAAGCACGGCCAAAGGCCGAATCGGAACCGCCCGCCATAATAGTCAGATTGCCTGCGGCGGCACCAATTGTCCCACCAGAAACAGGGGCATCAACATAGAAACCTCCCTTCTCTTCAACCGCTTTGGCAAACTCCCTGGTTGCGGTCATGGAAGTAGTTCCCATATCGATAAGAAGCGTACCTGGCCGCAGTGCGTCAAGCACACCATCCCCCCCGAGAAGAACAGACTCAAGAGC
>Ga0307988_1001024_pt1 | contig 17112 bp, 15 predicted proteins | sample EllFjometagen183_FD_203166 | JGI IMG/M metagenome (GOLD analysis project Ga0307988, IMG submission 203166) | Marine microbial communities from Ellis Fjord, Antarctic Ocean - #183 | ecosystem: Environmental > Aquatic > Marine > Unclassified | place: Southern Ocean | collected 2014-10-08 | reverse complement strand
AGACTTCTATATTTTTTCAGAATTTATGATTTATTTGACCGTTCTCTTATTTGTCTTTATTACTCTATTTATTATCGGAGATGTTTTCAATGACCTCTCGGACTTTCTAGACGAGAATGCGTCTTTCAAGTCAACCATTTCCTTTTTCCTCCTGAAACTGCCTGGCAATATCCGTTTTATATTACCCATCTCGGTACTGCTCGCCTGCATGTGGACAATGGCGATGTTCGGGAAACACATGGAAGTAACCGCAATGCGTTCATCAGGTCTATCATTATTTCGCTGTGGTGGATCAATTTTTATGGTTGGTCTAATTATTACTGGAATCAATATATGGTTTAACGAAGCTTTGGTGCCTTACACAGAACGCGAAGCTGAAATTATGAAATTCTATGCGACAAATCAGGGAGGAATACTGCCTGATAATCAAAAAATGTTAACTTTCCGCAGTCTTGATAAGCGTCGAACCTGGCTGTTCAAACAGTTTAATCTTAATAAAGACCAGCAGGATGTAGTGTTAAAAAGATATCGCGGAGATAAAAGCTTGGACTGGGAAATATCCGCAAAAATAGCGAGTTACTCTCCGAAAACTGGCTGGACTTTTTCGCAAGGTTCATATACTCCTTATTCTCACGATGGTTTAATGCCTAAACGAACAGAATATTTTAAAAAATTAACCAAGGGTCTGACAGAAATTCCGGAAATTCCGGAAAATATTCTCAACACAGTAAAGAGCAAAGATGAATTGCCGTCATGGGTAATTTGGCAAATGGTTAACAACACTAAAGGAATGGCTCCACGCAGTAGAGCTATATTAATGTCTGTCTTTTATAGCCGATTGGCGCTTCCATGGGCTTGTTTTCTGGCGGTTTTTCTAGGAATCCCACTGGCGACAAAAAATGAACGTTCAGGCATCATGTTTTCAATAATCATAGCAATCTCCGTAATTGTCGGCTATATAATTATTTCTAAGGCATTATTGATTCTTGGTAAACAGGAGCTTTTACACCCCATGGTCGCAGGCTTGTTTCCAACAATTGCCTTCCTTGTTTACGGCTGGTATACTGTCATTAGAAATCATAATTAAATATGAATGCTAAAAGAAAAAAGAAAAAAAACAGTTCATTCGGAACTTTTATTGTAATAATCATCTTGCCGTTAATGCTGGTCAATATATGGGCCGGATGGAAGATATTAAGAATTGCTGAAGCTTTAAAAATTCCCTTATTGGGATCTGTTGATGATGGACCGGCGCAGTTAGCAATTTTACTATTTGCTAATTGTGTTGTAATAGCTTTATTGGCTATTATAAAAAACAAATGAGGAAAGAAATATGGCTGAAATGATTTTTACAGATGATGAAAAAAAAGAAATTTTAACTTTTGTCAGGAATACCATTGCCTCGAAGTTCAAAAATGCAGACAGCCTGGAACTCGGTAAAATGGACGGCAAAATGAATGAGATGTGTTCATGTTTTGTAACGCTGCACAAAGCAGATGGAGCCTTACGCGGATGCATCGGCAATATTGGTGCAGTCGAAGCTCTGGGCAAGAATATCGCCCACAACGCGATCAATTCGGCATTTGGAGATCCACGTTTTCCAAATCTAGCTGAGGAAGAATTAGACAATATAGAAATTGAAGTTTCAATATTAACTCCAGCGCAGCCCATCGCAGCGCCGGAAGATTTTATAATTGGTAAACACGGAATTATTCTGCAATGCAGAGGACGTTCAGCAGTATTTTTGCCGCAAGTAGCACCAGAACAGGGTTGGAGTCGAGAAGACACTCTGACAAATTTATGTTATAAAGCCGGTCTGCCTTTTAAGGCATGGCAATCCGAAGACGCTAAATTAAGCGTTTTTACAGCTATTGTATTTTCAGAAAAGGAATTAAAAAAACAATGATTATTCAACTAAGTAATTTAAAAATTCGAGCTTACTCGATTCCGCCAGAGACAACAAATATCGATCAAAATCTGATTCCATTTATCGCTCAAGATCTAAAGATCGAAGAGAGTGAGATTATTGACTACCAGATTTTATCAAAAGCAATAGACTCCAGACGCGGAGCTCCGGCTCTGATTTACAAACTGACTGCGACACTTCAAGACAATGAAGCCGCTAAGACCTGCGTAGAACACAAGATTTCAGATGAAGATATAAAGAAAAATCAGGAAGCGAAACTAGAATTCCCAGATGCTCCGGCAGGATTAAAGAACCCTGTAATTATCGGCAGTGGTCCTGCTGGATTGATGACGGCTTTAGTTTTAGCGCAGTCCGGTTGTGAGCCAATCATCATCGAGCGCGGACATGATGTCGAAAAACGTACATTGGACATTGATAAATTTCATCAAACTAGAAAATTTAACCCGGACAGCAATTATCTGCTCGGCGAAGGCGGAGCTGGTACTTTCTCCGATGGCAAACTCTACACCAGAACGAATGATCCACGCGCCAGATTTGTACTGAAAACTTTTACCGGAGCCGGTGCTCCGGACGAAATCTTGTATATGAAACGCCCCCATATAGGTTCTGATAATTTGCCGAAGATGGTTCGCGGTATCCGTGAACAGATTGAACAAGCCGGAGGAAAATTCCTTTTCGGCACACGGGTCAAAGAGTTAATTATTGAAGACAATAAGTGCAAAGGCGTAATCACTCAAGATGGCGAACGCATCGAAGCTCCGGCAGTAATCGCGGCTCATGGTCTCGGCGGACGCTCCTTCACTCACAGATTAATAGAACAAGGCGTAGAATTCTCGCTCAAAGGCTTCCAAATTGGCTGCCGTATCGAGCACCCGCAATCACTCATTGATGAAAATCAATACCGTATCCCTACCCGTCCTGACTGGTTGGGATCTGCGGAATATCATTTATCAAACCGCGCTAATGATTTATGGAATATTGCCGGCTCATCATCTTTCTGCATGTGTCCCGGAGGAATCATTGTTCCAGCCAGTCTGGAGCCCGGACATTTGTCCACTAACGGCATGAGCAAATATGCTCGTGACGGAAAATTTGCGAATTCCTGCCTGATAGTTTCACAGCCGGACGATATGTTCAGCAATCCGCATCAGGCATATAAATTTTTGCGAGGAATAGAAAAGAAAGCTTTTGAACTCGGCGGCGGCGATTACACTGCTCCGGCACAGGACGCGCGCGCTTTTGTAAAAGGCAAAATGGCTTTAAAAAATGAAGAAACAAGTTATTCCTTCGGTCTAAAATCAGCTCGTATTGATGAAATTTTACCGCCAAAAACCGCTGAAGCTTTAGTTGTTGCTCTCCGTAAATTTGACAATAGTTTCCACGGCTTCCTCAAGCATGGCAAAATCGTCGGTATTGAAACTTTTATCTCAAGCCCTATTCGTTTTCTGCGCGATAAGGAAACACTATCAACTTCTGTTGATAAACTCTATTCTTCAGGTGAAGGTGCAGGTTATGCCGGAGGAATTCTCTCGGCGGCGGTCGATGGAATTAAGATTGCTGAAAAACTTTTAGAGGCAAAGTATTAGATGGATGATTGGATTGAAATAAAAAAAGATGAAAAGCATGTAGCGCGTGAAAAAAAGAAAGCTCGTGAACTGCGTAAATCTCAGTGGTGGCAGCAGCAACTGCAAAAAAGCGTCTGCCATTACTGCAATAAGAATTTTAATGCTAAGGACTTGACCATGGATCATGTCCTGCCAATAGTTCGCGGCGGAAAAAGCACAAAAGGCAACATCGTTGCCTGTTGCAAACAATGCAACAATGACAAAAAATATCTCACTCCTGCCGAAATGATTCTAAAAGATATGGAATAAAAAGGCAAATATAACTTTGTTTTGTACACAAAAATACTGCTTTTTTAGTAGAAATTTCTTGAAAAACATGCTTTTCGTGGTAGTTTTTAAGTTCAGCTTTTAATTTTAAATTTATATTAAAAATAATAACAAAAAAAAGGAAATTATTATGTCTAAGACATATAAACTCGCGGTTTTACCTGGTGATGGTACTGGACCGGAAGTAGTTGTAGAAGGTTTGAAAGTACTCGATGCGGCAGCCAAAAAATTTGGTTTTGCTACTGAAAAAACAAGTTTTGACTGGGGAGGAGAGCGCTACCTGGCTACTGGAAATGTTTTACCGGAAGATGCTGGTGAGACATTGAAACAGTTTGATACTGTATTCCTCGGAGCTATCGGCCATCCTGATGTGAAACCCGGTATCCTCGAAAAAGGTATCCTCTTGAAGCTGCGTTTCGAACTCGATCAGTACATCAACCTGCGTCCAGTTAAGCTTTATCCAGGTGTTGAAACTCCACTCGTTGGCAAAGGTCCTGAAGACATTGATTACGTTGTTGTTCGTGAAAACACTGGTGGTATTTACACTGGCGTTGGCGGCAATACTATGAAAGGTACTAAAGACGAAGTAGCTGTGCAAAGCATGGTTTACAATTATACACAAGTCGAACGCGCAATCCGTTTCTCTTTCGAACAAGCGGTAAAACGTAATTCTGTAGAAAACCCATGGCGCGGACTTACTGAAGAAGAAATAGCTGACGGAAAAATCGGTCAAGTTACACTTTGCGGTAAAACTAACGTTCTGACTTATGTATTTGACCTCTGGGAAAGAACTTTCTACGAAGTAGCTAAAGACTTCCCGAAAATCAAAACTGACTACTGTCACGTTGACGCGACTTGCATGTGGATGGTAAAAAATCCTGAATGGTTCGACGTCATCGTTACTTGTAATATCTTTGGTGATATCATCACTGACCTTGGCGCAATGACTCAAGGCGGAATGGGTATCGCGGCTGGCGGAAATATTAATCCTAAAGGCGTCAGCATGTTCGAGCCTATCGGTGGTTCTGCTCCTAAATACACAGGAATGGGAGTAATTAACCCATTAGCAGCAATCAGCGCAGCAGCAATGATGTTGGATTTCCTCGGAGAAAGCGAAGCGGCAGCGGCTATTGAAAAGAGCGTGGCTCTGATTACAAGCGAAAAACTTGAGTCTATGGCAGCTGGTAGAATGGGTTATTCAACTAGCGAAGTTGGTGACCTGGTAGTAGAGAATCTCTAAAGAGACTTCTGCACATGAGCAGTCAAAAATTAAATACAGAAGATCACTCCTCTGAAAGTAGTGATTTTCGCTTTTTTAAAAACTCGTCCCTCCAGGGGCTCGTTTCCCTGAAGCTTTCCGCGAAAGCGCTCGAAAGCTTACAGGGTCCTGACTTGCTTTTGCAAGATACTAAGCTCGACAAAGATTCCAGCAGTACTACAGCTGGAGTTGTTGAACTTGACGGCAAAAAGTATTTTCTTAAACGCTATAATAATAAAAATTTTAAGAAAAAACTGAAAAACTCTGTTCGCAAAACACGTCCTTTCAGAGTACTGAAAACATCGCAAGCCTTAAGTGAAGCTGGAGTTTTTACTCCTGAAATATATGCCGCGCTAAATTATCGACGCGGTTTACTACTCGAATCATCATACCTTTTAAGCAGCTATATGCAGTCCGCTAAAACAGCCGGTCAAATGATTGAAAGACTAGTCGGAGAAGAAAAACGTGCAGTATTCACGGAAAAAGTCTGTCAGATGCTAGTAAAGATGCATGATGCTGGAATCTTACACGGTGATGTTAAAACATCCAATATCATCGTAAAACCAAATGATGATGATACTTATGATCTTGGCCTGCTTGACCTTGACGGCAGTCATTGTTATACAGAAGCATTACCTGCAAAGAAACGCTCCTATGACTTAGCCAGGTTGATCTCATCATATTTCCGCACTTGCAGAGATAAGCCATTCGCGATTAAAGATCTAGATGAATTAATAGATTGCTTTGCGCAAAAATACTTTGCAATAAGCGGAATAGACATCCCTCGTGAACGTTTAATGAAAAGAAGCAAATATCTTAGCTCAAGAGTCAGGAAAAAATGAGTATAGCTCAAAAGCAATGGTACTTATATATTGACAGTGCTCATGATCCATTCTATAATATGGCTATGGATGAAGCACTGCTTCAGGATGCGGAAAATTTTAACGCTCCTCTAATACGCATTTATGATTGGGACAGACCTTCTGTGAGCATAGGATATGTTCAAAATTACGATGCCGCACCACATGATAAATATACTGTTGTCAGACGACCTACTGGCGGCGGAGTTGTTTACCATGACAATGATTTGACCTATACCGCAGTTGTTCCCGCTGATGATCCGATCTGCAAACTAAATAGAATTGATTCATATCATGTTTTCCACGAAGCTATTCTTCAAACATTAGCCGGGTTTGGGCTTAATGGGAGTTTATCTCCTGACGAATGCGGGGCGGTTGACCGTGCAACAATGCAATGCTTCACTACTCCAACTCGTTACGATGTCGTCGCGGAAGGAAAGAAATATGCCGGAGCGGCACAGCGAAGAACCAAAAGCGGCATTCTGCATCAAGGGAGTATCGATTTAACAAAACTTGACTGTGATAAAAAATTATTTACAAAAAAATTACTGTGCGCATTTGAAAAACAGTTCAATATGCAGTTTATTGATTTCAAGCCAAATTCTGACTTAGAGCAAAGAGCAATAGAATTAGCTGAAGAAAAATACTCGACTGAAGATTGGAATAAACATAAAAAAATTGAGCGTAAAAATGCCTGAAGATATTGAAAAACTTAAACTAAAAATCAATTATAATTTTGCAGATAAAGCATTACTGCGAGAAGCATTAACGCACCGTACTTATGCTGTCGAAAACTCCCTGCCCTACGATAACCAGCGTTTGGAATTCCTCGGTGACGCGGTTTTGGAAATTATCCTCAGTGAATATCTTTTTAAATTATATCCAGACGCCCAGGAAGGAGAATTGACCAAAATGCGCTCAGCTATGGTCAATCAATATTCTCTGGCAATTCTTGCTAGAAACATCGATTTAGGCGCTTTTATGATTACCGGTAAAGGGGAAAAAGAAAACGGCGGTTGTGACCGCGACTCAACTTTATCTGACTTATTTGAAGCTTTGATCGGAGCATTTTATCTAGACGCTGATCTGGAAACTGTAAAAAACTTTATTCTTGAAATTGTCAAAAAAGAATTCCCTGATCCTCGTAAACTGCTTTTAGATTTGAATCCCAAAGGTATTTTGCAGGAATATTCGCAAAAGAAATGGAATGAACCGCCGATATATGAAATTTTATCAGTCAGTGGTCCAGATCACGCGCCAGTTTTTTCTGTCGAGGTAATTATTGACGAGATCAGAGCACCCGGGACGGCGTCAAGCAGAAAACAAGCCGAAATCGAAGCAGCTAAAAATGCTATAGTAATTATTTCAAAAAAAGATCCAGACTGCTTCTAAAAAGAGGACTAAAATTATGACTTATAAATTAAGTTTTCCCGGAAAAACTATTTTCGGTAATGGTTCTATACAGAATTTAGCGGCTGAGCTCCCGCACGGAACTTCATTCTTATTAGTTGTCGGCAAACATGTCGAAAACTCAGGACTTATGGATAGAATACAAAAAAATCTATCGTCATTTAAACTTCTTACTTTTTCCGGTGTGCAAGCTGAACCTCCACTTGAAGTGGTTGATGAAATTATTCAAATGGGACGCGCGCTTGAAGTATCAGGCATTATTGCTGTCGGTGGTGGTAGTGTAATAGATGCCGCTAAAGCCGCCGCTGCTATTATTCCACTAAAGGGAGATATTGGCGATTATTTTTACGGCAGAAGAGAGATTCCAGGTAAAGGCTTGTTTTTTGCGGCATTACCAACAACCGCCGGTACCGGTACAGAAGCTACTCCAAATGCTGTTTTGACCGACCCCGGCAGCCATATCAAAAAATCAATTCGCCATGATACAATGTTCCCTGATTTAGCTATCATTGATCCTGAGCTAACTTACTCCTGTCCTCGCGACTTAACCGCCCACAGCGGACTTGACGCCCTGACTCAAGCAATTGAATCTTATATTTCACTCGGCGCAAATTCTGTTTCAAAAGCCCTCGCCGCTCAAGCAACAAAATTGATTTTCAATGCTCTCCCTATTGCTTGTGACGACCTAAAAAACCAGCAAGCCCGTCATGATATGGCAGAAGGAAGTATGATTACAGCTCTGGCTTTCGCACAAAGCAGCCTGGGGGCAGTGCATGGCTTAGGACATCCTATCGGCAGTAAATTACATGTTCCACACGGTTTGTGCTGTGCTATTCTGCTGCCTGTGATTTTACGCTGGAATCAAGATTCTTGTTTTGAAGATCTGGACGAACTCGCAGAACACTGTGGCTGTATAGACGGCGATGAATTTGTCGGGGAAATTGAAAAATTATGCAAAGAACTGGATATTCCTGAAAACTTTAAAGGGTTCGGAATAAGCTCGGAGATTTTCCCTTTTGTTTTAGAACACTGCCGGAGCGGTAGCATGAAGAGCAATCCGCGTCACTTTGAAGACTCTGAAGTATTAAAAATTCTGGAATCTCTTTTATGACCAAGTCACGATTCAAAAAAATGCTTGTCCTCGGACCTAATCCGGCATGGCAGAAAACTTTGTTTTTTAATGATTTGTGCCTTGGCGAAGTTAATCGTGCTCAAGATATGGAGACTTATGCATCGGGTAAAGGAATTAATTGTTGCCGTGCTGCCAGAAGCTGGGGAAATTTCCAGACAGAACTTTTGCAGTTTGCCGGGGGCGATACAGGTAAATTACTTTGTGAATACCTGAAAGCAGAAGGGATTCCAAGCCACACAATAGAGACTGAGCATGCCACCAGAACTTGTTACACGTGCTTGTCTGTGGAACAGGAAATGACTGAATTAATCGAACCATCTTACCCGATTAGCCAAAATGAAATGCGGCAATATCATGATCTGCTACAAAAGAATATTTCTCAATTCTCAGGAGTCGCTTTTTGCGGGACATTGCCAACCGGAAGCTCACTTGAAATTTACCGCCGAGCCGCTGAAATAATCAAAGGGGATGGCTTAACTCTATTAATAGACGCGTGGGATAATATCGCACCAGTCCTTGAAGTCGGTGGAGATATTATTTTGAAAGTCAACGCCGGGGAAATAAAACTTATTGCCAAAGAAGAAAATACTGTCGAAGCTATTAAAAAGACTATTAAAAAATATAATTTAAAAGCTGTCGCTGTTACTGACGGACCCCAAAAAGCATATTTAGCTTGTGCTGATAAACTTTATATTTACGAATTGCCGCTTCTTGAAAAAGTTATAAGTACGCTCGGCTGCGGCGACAGCAACGCATCAATATTTTTAAGTGAATACCTTGCCGGAACTTCTATTGAAGAATCGTTTGCTAGAGGACTAGCGGCGGCATCAGCAAATTGCCTCACCCCAAGGTGTGGTGATTTTATTAAAGAAAGCGCTGAAGTGTTATATGCAAAAATTAAAATCAATGCTACTATATTATAGATAAAAAACAACATAAGGAGTAAATTATGGAACAGAATATGGAGAATCCTCAAGCACCAGTTGGTAATATCACTGTTAATCAATCTAAAAGCGGCAAAGGATGTCTTTGGTTCTTTTTAGGATTCGTGGCTTTTTGCTTCGTTGTTTTTGGAGCAGCAGCGATTTTTGCCGCGGTCATCGCCGGAGCTGTGACTAGCGTCAAACACGAAAGCGAAGATCAATTCTCGTCATACGAACGCAAATTCATTTCCGGGACTAAGTCTTCAAAAAATACTATTCTAGTCGTACCTGTAAATGGAGTGATTATGTCAGGTGGAGATGAATCTCCATTTGCTTCATCCTCAATGGCTTCCGCGGAAAAAATCTGCCAAAACCTAAAAATGGCTCGAGAAGATAAATCTGTCAAAGCTGTCGTTATCCAGATAAATTCACCCGGTGGCGAAGTCGTAGCCAGTGACCAAATACATCATGCCATTATGAAAGTTAAAAAAGCAGGAAAACCTGTCGTGGCGGTAATCGGAACAATGGGTGCCAGCGGCGGATATTATATTGCCTGTGCCGGGGATAAAATTATTGCTCACCGTTTATCTATTACCGGCAGTATCGGGGTTATCATTCAAAACTACAAATATTATGATTTGCTGAAAAAAATAGGGGTGAAAAGCGATACCTATACTTCATGTAAATACAAAGATATTTTAAGCGGCGCGCGTCCTGAAAAACCTGGTGAACGTGCTATTATTCAAGATCATATTGATAAAGTCTACAAGGCATTTATTAAAATTGTCGCTGACGGAAGACCTCAATTAACATACAAGCAACTTGAAAATTCAAAGATTACAGATGGACGGATTTTCCTTGGCTCAGAAGCTTTAAAACTCAAATTAGTTGACGAGCTTGGATTTTTCGACGACGCAGTCAGGACTGCCGCAAAACTTTCAAAATTGAGTGAATACCGGGTTGTCGCCTACAAAAAGAAATTTTCATTCGCGGCACTTTTCAACGCAAATTCCGGGGCAAAACCAGCAAATATAAATGTTAAGCTTTTAGGAAAAGATAAAAGCATGATCGAAGCAGGAAAATTTTATTACATGCCAATTCAATAACATAAGGGAGTACAGATATGGCTTCAATTGGAACACCTCTTAGTAGCACGGCGGTCAAAGTATTAATGTGTGGATCAGGAGAACTTGGCAAGGAAGTTGTCATGGAATTACAGCGTCTTGGCGTTGAGGTAATCGCACTTGACAGCAGGGAAAACTCCCCGGCAATGCAGGTCGCGCACCGTTCATACACTTTTTCAATGCTCGATGGCGCTAAGCTTCGCGAAGTGATTGAAAAAGAACAACCGGATTATATTGTTCCTGAAATCGAAGCTATAGCTACTGATACTTTAGCCGAACTCGAAGCGGAAGGTTTCCATGTTATTCCGACGGCAAAAGCCGCACAATTAACAATGAACCGTGAAGGTATCCGTCGTTTAGCAGCTGAAGAATTAGGCTTAAAAACTTCCCCTTATCGTTTTGCTGGCACTAAAGAAGAATTTCTTTCAGCCGTAAACGAGATTGGCGTCCCCTGTGTGGTCAAGCCGATAATGAGTTCTTCCGGTCATGGTCAGAGCACTATAAAAAGCACTGATGATATTGAAAAAGCCTGGAATTACTCACAAGAAGGCGGTCGTGCCGGAGCTGGTAAAGTAATTGTTGAAGGATTTATTGATTTTGACTATGAAATAACGCTTTTAACTGTACGTCATATTGGTGGAACATCTTTCTTGAAGCCAATTGGACATCGTCAGGTTGACGGCGATTACCGTGAATCATGGCAACCGCAGCCAATGACTGACAAAGCTTTACAGGAAGCCGAAGATATGGCTAAAAAAGTTACAGATGCGCTCGGCGGGCGCGGTCTTTTTGGAGTTGAACTCTTCGTCAAAGGAGATCAGGTAATTTTCAGTGAAGTCTCACCTCGTCCACATGATACTGGTATGGTAACAATGATTTCTCAGGATCTTTCTGAATTCGCACTGCACGCCAGAGCTATTCTCGGTCTGCCGATTCCAAATATTGCTTTCCACGGTCCGTCTGCTTCTCGCGCGGTGGTGGTTGAAGGTAAATCAAATCAAGTTAAGTTCAATGATCTGGAAAAAGTTCTTGAGGAACCCGACACTTCAATGCGTATTTTTGGTAAGGCCGAAGTTGACGGGCATCGTCGCATGGCAGTTATTTTGGCGAGAGACGAAAGCGTTGAAGCCGCTATAGCCAAAGCCGAACGAGCTTACCAGAAACTGGGCATTGAACTTTGAATGAAGAATTAATGATAGATGAACACGAGTTTTCTTGGTCTTTAAGCCGAGAAGGCTTGCTGAATCTTTGCCCTCGTGCTTATTTCTATCATTATTACGGTTCTGCTGGAGGTTTTGAAGAATTTTCCGACGTGGAACAACTCTACCAGTTAAAGAAAATTCAATCTTTAGATTTATGGGTCAACTCCGTGTGCAGTGAAATTCTGCGCGATTTCTTTTACGAAAACTCAAATAATTTCAATATTTATAAGATTGCCAAACGATATTTTAATCAGGGAGTGCGTTCGATTTCTCTGCGCGAATGGCGTGATGATCCGCAAAAACTTAACCTTTTCGAATCATATTATGGCTTGGTGGAAGTTAATGAATTAATCGAGGATGCCGAAAAACTCTTAAATAAATCAATTGAAAACCTGCTTGACAACGGCCTGCTTGATTACCTGAAAGAAGTTCCATTTTTAGACAGAAAAAATCTTTCTCCTCCTATCTTCACCTATATAGGAAAAATCAAAGTATGGTGTTCTCCAGTATTAGTCTGGCAGGAAGACGGACTAGTAAAATTTCTCACTTTAAATAATGGCAAATCCAATAAAGCCAATTATACAGCAGCTTTACATAAAATCTATGCTTTTAACAATTTACGGGTCAAGCCGGAACGTGTAGTTACATTGAACTTTGATTTAATGACTGGCGAAAGCACTGCGATTAACGATGAAGAAATTAATCTTAGTGAGTTGATTGAGCATGTAAAAAACAGCTCTGAAGAAATGTTCTCCTTATTGAGCGATCATAACAGCGCGATAGAAGAAAATTTTTCAAAAAAAGTAAAAAACTGCAAGAAGTGTAGATTTCAAAAATATTGTAGTTAAATAATTTTTAACTTTTTTTCTTTCCTTATTCTTAATAATATCTTAATGGTGTATATTATATTCAATTGCAAAGGATTAGGAAATGGCATTCGCAAATTATAATGACTGGGTGGCTTTTACTCAAGAAGGACGTGCTACAACGGTGCGCACAGCGGTTCTTGAAAGCTGGAAGCGTTCGCTCCAGAGCGGATTGAGCCCACAAATGTTTCCAATCAAAAAAGCACCTCCCGCAAATACACCTCCTGATGAATTCTTCGGACAAATAAATACATTATTAAATTTCCTCCTCAAAATTGTTGATAAAACTACTCGACTGGAAATAATAGTTTGCAACAATTCCGGCGAGATAGTCGATTTATTGAATATCGAACCGACAATGGGAGAGTTGTTCGATTCTTACAGCCTCCGTAAAGGTATTATTCTTAGCGAAGATTCCGCCGGAACCAATGCTGTCAGCATGGCTATGGCACATAAAGCCGCAATTGTTTGTTATGGCGCGGAACATTATCTGCAAAAATTTCATTCACTGGGAGGTGCTGCTGCTCCTGTGTATGATATTGACGGCAAACCTAAAGGCTTTATCGCTCTTTATTGCGTTCTTCCTGAAATGAATGTTAAAATCCTCAAAAGCCTGCTGGTTCTGCTGATTTACTTTTTTGACCAGCAAACCCGGCTGCAGCGCTCCAAGTATCTACACGACCAGCTAAAAAAACAAGTCACCTGCATATTTAAAGAAGATCAGAAAGCCATGATCCTAGTAACTCCCGCCGGTTATATGCGCCAGATTAACCCGGCGGCAATCAAGCTCTTAGAAGTCTCGGACAAACAAAGTGAAGAAAAAAGCCCCGACGCTTTAGCTAATTTTAGTCCGTCAATAAAAGAAATTGCTCGAAGCGCTATCCCTTCAAAGGATATAGCATTGGAAATACAATTGAGCAAAAAACGCCTGCAGGTAATATGCGAACGGACACCATTGTTTAGTGAAAAAGATGAATTCCTCGGCAGTTTATTAGTTTTTAACGAACAAACCGTGAAACATTCGAACAAAGATGTTCCAAAAGCGCGTTTCAGCTTTGAAGATATTCTAGGACATTCCCCGATGTTGAAGCATGCAAAAGAACTTGCCTTAAAGGCAGCGGATACTTCCGTAAATGTTTTTCTTCATGGAGCCAGCGGTACTGGAAAAGAAATGTTTGCGCACAGTATTCACAATGCTAGTGACCGCAGCGAACATCCATTTGTAGCTATCAACTGCGCTGCGATTCCTAGAGAAATTGCTGAAAGTGAGCTTTTCGGTTACGCCCCCGGGGCCTTTACAGGCGCTAAAAAAGATGGAAATATCGGTAAATTGGAAGCGGCAGACAAAGGAACTATTTTTCTCGATGAAATAGGCGATATGCCGATAGAGCTTCAGGCTAAATTATTGCGACTACTCGAATCCCGAACTATTACCCGTATCGGTGATTCTCGCGAACAACCTATAAATATTCGGGTTATTGCCGCCAGTAATCGCGATATTCCAGAATTGATTGAAACTGAAAAATTTCGCGAGGATCTATACTATCGTTTAAATGTTATTTCTCTCAATCTGCCACCTTTGAATGATTGCCGTGAAGACATCCCGGAACTGGTGGAAAGCTTTATAAATTATTTTAATGAGATCATGGGCAAGAAAGTTCCCGACATAAAAGATGAGCTTATGGAACATTTTATGTCATATTCATGGCCAGGTAATATTCGTGAGCTGAAAAATGCAATTGAGTTTTCTGTCATGCTCAATTCTGGTGAAGATACTATCGCATGGAAAGACCTTCCCGGTAAACTACGTACCAGCTTGCTTTACCGTGAAATCAATACCCCCGCCAGCGATCCTTTCGGACAGGAACGCCGCGAAATACAAAACAGCGAAAAAGCTCTTTATGAAAAAGCCATTGTTCTATCACAAAACAACATGTCCAAGGCTGCCAAATATCTCAATATAAGCCGCAGTACACTATACCGAAAGCTGAAAACTTTTGAGATTCCGTACTAAGATCAATACAAGACTTGAAAAAGTGCCTTTATCTCAATATATTTAGAGGGACAAAACACGGAAAAATAAATGAAAACTCTATTAATCTTTTTAATATTAATTTTAATTCAATCGATATCTCTGGCAAAGTTGATTATTGCCGATACTATCGGTCAAGAAAAAATTGTCCGCAATCTTGCCTTCAACTTGAAGCCGGCACGTAACATCGATATAAAATCCGTGAAACTCGCTGACGCTTTGCGTGATTTACGGCAGGGAAAAATAAATCTGCTTCTCAGCACATATAAGCTCGACAGGAAACAAAGAACAAAGTTAAAAGTTAATTGTTACAGATATGCCTTGGATACAGTTATTTTTATAGTTAACTCAAAAACTAAAATAAATAATTTAAGCAAAGAAAAATTGCAAAAAGTACTGAAAGGGGAAATCCTCACTTGGCGCCCTTTAGGCGGCGAGGCATATATTATCAATCTAGCTATGGTCAAAGATGATCAGCCGGGGATGAAGACTTTGTATAGAAAATTATTGAAAAAATCGGCTGTAAAAGCAAAGCATATTACAATGACAAATGCCACCGGGGTAGGAGTACTTGCCGCAATGAAAAATGGTTTGTTAGGGGTTTGCGGTTTTATTAATTTACCTCTGGCAGCTAAACCATTGTCGGTAGATGGAGCTGCTCCGACACTGGAAAACATTCGATCCGGAAAATATAAAATGGTAACAGAATATTGGGTATGGATGTCAGACAAAAAAGAGCACAAAAAAAGCCTTGAGTACAAAGCTGCTCTTGATTTTATAAAACTACTTCGTGATAAAACAACAATTAAATTTATAGAAAGCTGCGGATTTTTATCCAACGCAAAATAAAAAAGGAATAGAATTATGCGGAATATTAAAGATTTAGCTTTTGATAAGATTACTGTAGCACCATCCCTCCTGGCATCAGATTTCGGGAATCTCAACGCGGAAATAAAACGTGTTACGGATGCTGGCGCTGACTTACTGCACCTTGACATTATGGACGGGCATTTTGTCCCGAATTTAACTATGGGGCCGCCTTTGATTAAATCAATTCGTCAAGCCAGTGATTTAATTTTTGATACTCATTTAATGATTAGTGATCCTTTAACATATTCTCCGATTTTTATTGAAGCCGGTGCCGATCATATCACTTTTCACACCGAAGCGGACTGCGACCCCGCGGAAGTCATTAAAGTCATTAAAAGCTGCGGAGCTACAGCCGGACTTTCTGTAAAACCCGCCACGCCTATTGAAGATGTTTTCCCTTATCTTGATGATATAGAAATGGTCTTGATAATGACCGTTGAACCTGGCTTTGGCGGTCAAAGTTTCATGGCGGATATGATGCCTAAAATAACTGCGGTACGCGAAGAAATCCGCCGCCGTGGTCTGCAAGTACACATTCAAGTAGATGGCGGAGTCGCCGCGTCAACCATTGAAACTGTAGCTAAGGCCGGAGGCAATATGGTTGTCGCCGGAACCAGCGTATTTCGTCATCCACAAAGTGCCAAACATGGTGTAGACGAACTCCATGCCGCATCAAAATATTTATAAGAAAAAAGAAATAACCGTTATGACGGTTATTTCTTTTTTTATAACGGTTATTTTGTTATACCTTTGGATAATGAGGGGAAATTATCGGTTTTGTTTGACGGACAAGTTTGTCACCATCTGTTAAACCGCAATTCCGTGGCTCAAGTTCCTTGACCATTCTTAAGCGGAGTTTTTCCAGAGTTTCCTTGTATTCAGGATCATCTTTCAAGCTGTGTAATTCTGTTGGATCTTTTTCCAGATCAAAAAGCTGTTCGCGATCAGTCCGCGGGAACCAGATGTATTTAATTTTTCCGTTTGTCAAATACTGCATCTCTTCACTTTCATCATAACAAGTGCAATGTTCACCATGCATATAATCACGCCATTCACAGTCTTTCTGTTTTGCGGGTAGCTGCATACTCATGCCGTCAACACTGTCGGGTATATCCACACCAAGAACATCAAGAATAGTCGGCATGACATCACAAAGCATAACCGGCTTATCGCTTCTACCAACAATATCTTCTTGCAAGTCTTTCGGAAGCTTGACAAGCATTGGGATGTGAGCGGAACTTTCGTAGGCATAAGTTTTGCGCCACATATTATGATCCCCAAGCATATCGCCATGGTCGGCGGTAAAAATAATGAGTGTATCATCAAGCACGCCTTGTTTATCCATGAAATCCAGAAGACGTCCGATTTCGTAATCTATATGTTCCACATTACCATAATAACCGGCACGCGCCATGTGTATTTCTTCATCGCTTTTGATTCCGTGCCAGGCATCAGGAGTTGCGGCTATTTCAGGATCGTCATGAATTCCAGCCCAATCGCCGACTTCAGCTTTCGGTAGATCCATCTTTTGGTATTTTTCGAAATATTCAGGTATCGCATCATAAGGAGAATGCGGACGAGCGAATGAGGTCTTCAGAAAAAACGGTTTGGAGCGG
>Ga0307988_1001023_pt1 | contig 17153 bp, 10 predicted proteins | sample EllFjometagen183_FD_203166 | JGI IMG/M metagenome (GOLD analysis project Ga0307988, IMG submission 203166) | Marine microbial communities from Ellis Fjord, Antarctic Ocean - #183 | ecosystem: Environmental > Aquatic > Marine > Unclassified | place: Southern Ocean | collected 2014-10-08 | reverse complement strand
TAAAATAATTTATTTTGAAAGGTACATTAGATGAGCATCGAAATTTAGTAAAAAATCAGATAGAAACGATCATATTTCCATATGTTTAATTGAAGAAAAAAGGGGTGTTATATAATATGTAGGATTCATTTTAAATAAGGTTTTTTTATACTAATTTCATCCCGATTTTATAACACAGAAAAAAATTATTTGCGGACTTTGTTTTTATACTTTTTATACAAATTTTTGTATCCATTGCTCGGCAAAAAATAACAAATAATTATACACAAGATATTTTAAGCAAATTTTCAACTTACAAAAAACATTCAAACAGAGTCTCGCAATTTTGATTAATTGTGAGGAAATTAATTCTAACAAAAATATATACGATTTTTTTATTTAATCAATAACCTAATATATTACTATCATGGTAAATAAAATCACAAGTTTAGCTGAATATCTTCAGAAATATCAAGAAAGTGTTGCCGACCCGGATGCATTTTGGGGCAATATTGCAGAAAGTAATTTCTGGCGTAAAAAATGGGATCAAGTTCTCGATTGGAAATTTGAAGGAGAAAATGCTCCTAATGTTAGCTGGTTTAAAAACGGAAAGTTAAACATTACCGAGAATATTTTCGAACGTAATATGCACATGCGAAAAGACCAGGTTGCTATAATCTGGGAACCAAACGATCCGAAAGAAGCTGAAGTCAGACTTACTTACGGCGAACTGTTCGAAAAAGTGAATCAATTTGCCAACGCCCTAAAAAATCTGGGAGTTAAAAAAGGTGACCGGGTAGCTATTTATTTACCAATGGTGCCAGAACTTACTGTTGCCATGTTAGCGTGTGCGAGAATAGGAGCAATCCACTCTATTGTTTTTGCAGGCTTTTCTGCAACCGCATTAGCTGACCGTGTTAACGATGCAGAATCTAATGTTATTATCACTTCAGACGGTGGATACCGAGGAACGAAAACAATACCTCTTAAAGCAATTGTTAACGAAGCAGTAGAAAAATGTCCGACTGTTGATAATGTAATAGTTTTAAACCGCACTGGTGAAGATATTGAATGGTTTGAAGGCAGAGATGTTTGGTGGCACGATATTATTAAAGGTGTTTCAACTGAGAATGTTGCTGAAGTGATGGATTCAGAAGATACACTGTTTATACTTTATACTTCCGGCTCTACCGGAAAACCAAAAGGTGTTTTACATACAACTGCCGGTTACATGGTTTTTGCTGAGTACACATTTAAAAACGTTTTTCAATACAGCGATGGAGATGTTTACTGGTGTACTGCCGATATTGGCTGGGTAACTGGTCACTCGTACATTGTTTATGGACCGCTGTTAACCGGAGCTACTTCAATAATGTTCGAAGGAGTTCCAACATGGCCAGATGCAGGTCGCTTCTGGGAAGTAGTTGACAAATACAAAGTAAATCAGTTTTACACTGCACCAACAGCAATCCGTGCATTGGTTGCACAAGGCGATAAATGGGTTACAAAACATGATCTCAGTTCATTAAAAGTTCTCGGAACAGTTGGAGAGCCAATTAACGAAGAAGCTTGGCGCTGGTATCACGATTTAGTTGGAAAAGGGAAATGCCCAATTGTAGATACATGGTGGCAAACAGAAACCGGTGGAATTATGATTACACCACTGGCAGGAATAACTCCAACGAAACCTTCGCTGGCAACACTTCCGTTACCCGGAGTTCAACCCATTTTAGTTGATCCTGAAGGTAATGAATTGAAAGGGAATTGTGTTGAAGGAATTTTGTGTATTAAACATCCTTGGCCAGGAATGCTTCGTTCACTTTATGGTGATCATGAAAGATGCTTCCAAACGTATTTTTCAGCATTTAAAGGACTGTATTTAACTGGCGACGGTGCCAAACGTGACGAAGAAGGATATTACAGGATCATTGGCCGTATCGACGATGTGATAAATGTCTCTGGTCACCGCATTGGAACTGCCGAAGTTGAAGATGCAATTAATCAGCATCCAAAAGTAAATGAATCGGCTGTTGTTGGTTATCCACACGCTATTAAAGGTTCAGGAATTTACGCTTATGTAATTTGCGATGAACTTACTGATGCCGAATTGGCAAATATTGAAAAAGAAATAAGGGCAACAGTAACCAAATTTATTGGACCAATTGCAAAACCCGATATGATTCAAATTGTTAGCGGATTACCAAAAACAAGATCAGGTAAAATTATGCGACGTATTCTTCGGAAAATTGGTGAAGGCGATGCATCAAATCTTGGAGATACATCAACATTACTCGATCCGGGTGTCGTTGATGACATTATTGATGGAGCTAAAGTAGAAGTTAAACGATAACCTAAAAACAAATATAAAAGACATCTTCAACGAAGGTGTCTTTTTACTTTAAAACACTTTCAAAAAAAAACCAAATTATGGAAAACCAAAAAGTTTTTAATCGGGGATTTGTTGTGCTTGGTGCAATCCTCATTCAGCTGGCATTAGGTGCAATTTATGCATGGTCAGTTTTTACACCCACACTAAAAGCCGAAGGATGGTCAAGTGAAAATACTCAATGGGTTTTTGCCGTTGGACTCGCTTCATTTGCACTATTTATGGTATTTGCAGGAAAAAAATTAAATACATGGGGACCACGCACATTAGCCTGGACAGGTGGTATAATCCTCGGAATTGGATATATTCTTGCAGGAATATTAGGTGGAACAAGTTTTATCGCATTACTTATTCTAATTGGATTAATTGGAGGAGCAGGAATTGGTTTTGCTTATGTAGTTCCTATTGCTGTTGGGATGCGCTGGTTTCCTGATAAAAAAGGAATGATTACTGGATTGGCTGTTGCCGGATTTGGATTCGGAGCTATGCTTTGGGTAAAACTTGCCGGTTCATGGGGACACCTTATCGAAAATGCAGGACTTTCAAACACATTTATAATTTACGGTGTCGCATTTGCAGCTATGGTAATTATTGGTGGTTTATGGATGAAATTTCCTCCTGCCGGATGGAAACCAGAAGGATTTGAAGAAAAACAAAGTAGTGCTGGTGTTAAATCCACTGTTGAAAAAGATTTCACCAGCGGAGAAATGTTACGAAAACCTCAGTTTTACCTTATCTTTTTAACCTTTGTATTTAGTGCCGGCGCCGGATTAATGTCCATCGGATTAATGAAACTTTACCCAATGCAGGCATTAATGGAATCTGGAATTAGTGAAACCGCGGCAAGTGCAATTGCCGGAACTGCAATGGCAGTATTCTTTAGTTTGGCAAACGGTATTGGACGTATTGTCTGGGGCATTTTAAGCGACAAACTCGGTAGAAAACTATCAATTATTTTAATGACAGCTATTCAGGGAGTAACGGTAATTCTGTTTACCTACATGGCCGGAAGCGAAGTATTACTTTATCTGGGAGCCACTTTAATAGGATTCAACTTTGGAGGTAACTTTGCACTGTTCCCAACAATAACTGCCGATACATTTGGTGCAAAAAATGTCGGACAGAACTATCCATTTGTATTTTTAGCGTATGGAGTTGGCGGTATTTTTGGTCCTATCCTGGGAGGTAAAATGGGAGATTTAAACAATTTTGCCCTTGCATTTACCATTTCAGGAATTGCAGTTTTAATTGGCACTATTTTAATTTTGTTTGTGAAATCGCCAAAAGAATAAAAATAGAATAAATATATTTTAAAGAAGCGTCTTTTAAGGCGCTTTTTTTATTCATTCAACTCCAATATGTTTAAAACAGTAGGAACTATTTTCTACTTACCAAGATTTATATAAAATCTGATTTTAAGTAAACCTTAACCTTTTCTATTAAATTTCAAAACAAATGATTTAATTTTTCTAACATGATTTTTTTTCATGATTTTTACCATTAAAATCAACCACTTTTGCATTTTATAAATAATTGAAATTATACCCAAAATTTAAAAATATCTCAAATGGCCATTAAGAAATTAAACAGCATTTTCAAACCCAAAAGAATTGCACTAATCGGGGTTTCAAATAATCCCGACAGTGTTGGGGGAATAACATTACGGAATTTAGTTGGAGGTGGATTTAACGGTGTTGTTTATCCTGTTAATCCAAAACGTGAAGCGGTATTTGGCATACCGTGTTATCCCGATGTAAAAAGCTTACCAAAAACTCCCGATTTAGCAGTAATTATGACCGCTGCGAAATGGGTTCCTCAACTCATTAAAGATTGTGGCGAAGTGGGAATCAATGGAATAATAATTATGTCAGCCGGTTTTAAGGAATCGGGTGAAGAGGGGAAAGTGCTTGAGGCGCAAGTATTGGCTGAAAAAATGAAATTTCCCGACATGAGAATTATCGGGCCAAACTGCCTTGGAATTTTGGTGCCTGGATTAAACATGAATGTAAGTTTCGCTGACGGAATGCCGAAAAAAGGTCACGTTGCATTTATTTCGCAGTCGGGAGCACTTTGTACTTCTGTTCTTGATTGGGCGGCCAATTCAAACATTGGATTCTCCTATTTTGTTTCCATCGGAAACTCCATGGATGTTAATTTTGGTGATTTAATCGACTATTTCGGACAAGATCCAAATACAAAATCTATAGTACTTTATGTTGAATCGCTTGCCAATGCTCGCACATTTATGTCGGCTGCAAGAGCATTTTCGCGAGAAAAACCAATTATCGTTTATAAATCAGGTCGCTTCCCCGAGTCGGCAGCTGCAGCAGCTTCGCACACAGGTGCTTTAGCTTCTGAAGATTCTATTTACGATGCAGTTTTCCGCAGGGCAGGTTTAGCTCGTGTTTTCGACTTTGGAAATATTTTTGATTTCACCGATTTAGTAGGTCGCCGCAGAATTCCAAAAGGTAACCGACTTGCAATTGTAACAAATGCCGGTGGACCGGGAGTTATGGCAACCGACTCGTTAATTGCGTTAGGAGGGAAACTGGTAAATCTCACAGATGAAACCATGCAAAAACTCAATGATTACCTACCACCATTTTGGTCGCATGGTAACCCGATTGACGTACTTGGAGATGCTACTCCTGAGCGTTTCGCCAAAACCACCGAAATTGTTTTAGAAGATGAAAGAGTAGATGCGGTTTTGGTATTACTCACACCTCAGGCAATGACAGATCCAACAGCAACAGCCAAAGCAATTACTGAACTTGCATCAAATACGACTAAATCGATAATGGCAGGCTGGCTAGGTGGAGCAAGTATGACAGAAGGAATGCACATTTTTAACCAGGCAGGAATTTCAAGTTTTACAACTCCAGAACAAGCAATTCGTGCATTTATGACGCTGTCGAATTACGCGCAAAACCAGGAAGTTTTATACGAAACACCAAAAGAAGTTCCTGTTTCATTTGAATACGATAGGAAAAAACTACGTAAAAAATACTTAACGGATATTTTTCCAAAAGGCAAAATTCTGAATGAAGACGATTCAAAGATGTTGGTGAACGATTATGGGATAGATACAACACATCCATTTCCTGCGGCAACAGAAGACGAAGCGGTTGCAATTGCTGAAGATAAAGGATATCCGGTTGTTCTTAAAATATATTCGCCAGATATTACCCATAAATCGGATGTGGGCGGAGTTGCCTTAAATATTAAAAATGAAGAGATGGTGCGTGCCACTTTTCGAAATATGGTAAAAACTGCAGCAGAAAAACGTCCTGATGCAAGAATTGACGGAGTTACGATTCAGAAAATGGTTAATACCGATGACGGAATTGAATTAATTGTAGGTACTAAAAAAGACCCGATTTTTGGTACAGTTATGTTGGTAGGAATGGGTGGAACAACAGCCGAATTATTTAAAGATAAGCGATTGGAATTCCCTCCTCTGAACGAAAATCTGGCTCACGAAATGTTAAAATCACTGCAAATTTATCCGTTACTCAAAGGGTGGAGGGGCGATTCTGCTAAAAATATAGATAAACTGATTGAAGCGTTAATTAGAATGTCATACCTCGCAGCAGATTATCCGGAAATTGAAGAACTTGATATTAATCCTTTAATAGTAACACCTACCGATGTTATTGCTTTAGATGCCCGTATTGTGGTTGACGAAAAGTTACTTGAAACTCCAGCAAAAGAATACTCTCACCTGATATTACGTCCATATCCTGAAAGCCTCGTAAAAACAGCAAAATTAAAAGATGGTACGGAAATTTTGCTTCGACCAATAAAACCAGAAGACGAACCGCTTTGGTTAGAATTGCTGGGCAGTTGTTCCAAAGAATCAATTTATCATCGGTTTAGATACGATTTCTATTTCGATTCGCACAAAGTGGCATCACAATTTTGTTTCATCGATTACGACCGTGAAATTGCAATTGTTGCTGAAGTTGAAGAAGATGGCAAGAAGAAATTAATTGGTGTTGGACGTTTAATTGCCGATCCGGATGTAGAGATGATGGAATACGCCATTTTAATTACCGATGCCTGGCAGAAAAAAGAGCTCGGTTTTACATTAACAAACTACTGTGTTGAAATTGCAAAATCGAGAGGAATTAAAAAACTGGCTGCAGAAACCACTAAAGATAATAAACCAATGATTTCGGTATTCCGTAAATTAAACTTCAAAATTAGATTTAACGAAGACACAACAGTTTCGGTTGTAAAAGATATTTCTGAAAACGAATAACAATTGAGGTTGTTCAATATTAATTAGCTCGTCATTCTGAACTCGTTTCAGGATCGGCATATTTCAGATTCAATTCATTTAGATTCTGAAATAAATTCAGAATGACGGCCATAACAACTTTTGAAACAACATTCTTATTTTATTGCATGAATTCCACTAAACTTAAACTGGCTGCCAACCTCATCCGAAAAGCAAAATATGCTGTTGCTTTTACAGGTGCAGGTATTTCTGTTGAAAGTGGAATTCCACCATTTCGTGGCGAAAACGGACTTTGGAACAGTACTAATCCTAATTTCCTCGAAATAGAATTTTTCAAAAAGAAACCCTTTCAATCGTGGCAAAAAATTAAGGAGATATTTTACGATAATCTGGGTGATGCAGAACCAAATATTGCCCACGAGGTTTTGTCGAAAATGGAAAAACGCAGCTTCCTTGAATCGATTATTACACAAAACATCGACCACCTTCACCAAAAAGCCGGAAGCAAATATGTTTACGAATTACATGGCACTTACAAACAATTGGTTTGTACCGAGTGCAGTTCGGAATTCGATATGAGTTTTGCCGACCTTAATTACCTCCCTCCAACCTGTTACATTTGCAAAGGGATACTTAAACCCGACATGGTTTTCTTTAACGAACCTATCCCCAACTTTGCAAAAAAACGTTCGTTTGAAGAAGCTGAGAAAGCCGATGTTTTAATAATAATCGGAACAAACGCCGAAGTTCTGCCAGCTGCCGATATTCCTGTAAAAGCAAAAGAACACGGAGCAAAAATTATCGAAATAAACATTAAACCCTCACATTTTACCAATACAATTACCGATGTTTTTTTAGAGATGAAAGCAACTGAGGCGATGAAAGAGATTGGTAAATTGTTGTATTTGTGACTTTATCCGTCAGATGAATCAGACGGCAAAGGATAATCTTCTTTCAACACATATTTTATAAATGTTTCTAATATTGCTTTGTATCATTTGCCCTTGGATTTATCCAACGGAATATATATGGATTACAAATGCCGGGCTTCAGCCCTTTAACCTTTCAAAATCAAATTTCTTCAAAAACAAATCAACCTCCTTATTTCATGTCATTATATTTTAATGTTCATCCTGATTTTTAATATTAGGACAATTTGTAACTTTCAATCGGAGCAACCTGCACACAAAAGATTATATTTGTTTTAATAAAACAAACTTTTCTAATATGAATAAAAACAACCTTTTTTTAGTTTTATTAAGTGTAATTATTCTTTCTTGTGCAACAGGGAAAAAAGCCCTTCAAAAAGGAAACTATTTTTCGGCAGTTACAAAAGCTGTTGAAAGGCTAAAATCCGATCCGGATAATAAAAAGGCAAGCCAGGTTTTAAAAGATGGATATCCGTTGGCAATCGATTGGTCGCAGGAAGAAATGGATTTAGTACTTTCATCAAACCCGGCATTTAAATGGGAAACTGCCATTAATTTAATGACTCAGGTAAACCGGCTTTCCGATTTAATAAGAAGTACACCGGCTGCCAGAAAAATTATTTTAAATCCAAAATCGTTTCCTTCTGAATTAAATATGGCACTCGAAAAAGCTGCCGAAGAAAGATTCAATGCAGGAATTAATGAAATGGACCAAAATACAAGAGAGTCGGCACGCGCGGCTTTCGAACACTTTTATAAAACCGACCAATTTATTCCCGGATACAAAGATGTTTTGGAAAAGCTGGAAACTGCAAAAGAAATAGCAACTTTAAAAGTAATAGTTGAAGCAGTTACCGTTCATACCAGAAAGTATAAATTAAGCTCAGAATTTTTTTACAACCAGGTTTTCGAATTTCTTAATAATAAATATCCAAACGAGGGGTTTGTACATTTTTATTCACCACAGCAAGCAGAAAATTATAACATTGAACAGCCGGATTTTATCGTTCAAATGGAGTTTTACGACTTTTCAGTGGGCAATTTAACACGTAACGAAAAAGAAGAGATTGTAAAAAACAGAGTAGAAATTAATACAAGAGACACAACAAAAGTTGAGTATAAAACTTACTCGGCAAAACTTAAAACATACACCGACGAGGTTGTTTCCGGTGGCAGATTGAGCTATAAAATCATCGATTTTTCGAATGATAACTTATTACGCGACAATTTGATTCCCGGCTCTTTTACATGGATAAATGACTACGCAATTTTTGCTGGAGACATTGAAGCACTTAACAAAAATCAGTTTGAATTAACAAAAAGAAAAGCACTGCCATTGCCTCCACAGCAAGACTTATTTATTGAATTCACAAAACCAATTTACGAGAAGTTAACAAGTCAGCTAAACAGTTTTTTCAGAAAATATCGATAATTTACATCGAACAGCTTAAGTTCGATTTTAATTGTAATAATATTGGTGTTATAGTTTGAAGTTTATGATCACACAAATTAAGAACGTCACCCTGAATTTATTTCAGGGTCTAATTTGGAACTTGGTTCGGAATCTCTAAAATAACTCAAGAGTTCCTGAAACAAGTTCAGGATGACGAAACAAATATTATTTCGAATAATTAATTGCTTAATTTTTTAAAAAACAATGGTTTAATAGTCGTCTTCAGGAAATACTTTTATGATATGAAACTTACTCTCTCAGAAAAATACAATCTCATAAATCCTAAAATTCAAAAATTGGTTGGATACGATATTGTAAACTATAAAATTGAAAATGATTCAGAGAAATATATCTTAAAAGTTTATCCCGATAAAAAAGAAGAAATTGATTTTGCGAAAGCTGAGAATAAAGTATTAATTCATCTTCAAAAAGACGAAAATAATTGTTTTCCAAAACCAATTCAAAACACGAAAAACAAATTATTAACTCCATTCGGAGAAAATAACATTCCTAAAGTTGCCCGATTATTAACTTATCTTGAAGGGGGATTTCTTGGAGATGTCCAACATTCAATCGAGCTTTTTAAATCGTTTGGCAAATTTTTGGCAAAACTGGATTTGCAACTTTCGGAATTCAGAAATTATGTAGTTGAAGCACGTCAATTAAAATGGGATCTGCAACATTTTTTATTGAATGAGGAATATTTACAACACATCTCAAATCCGGCAGATAAAAAAATTGCAGCCTATTTTTTCCAACAATTTAAAGCTTATGTAACTCCGGTTTTACCTTCGTTACGTAAACAAATAATCCACGGCGATGCCAACGAATGGAATACGCTAACACAAAAGAATCAGGTTTCCGGACTAATCGATTTTGGCGACCTTTGTTATTCGCCGTTAATTAATGAACTGACAATTGCTCTTGCTTATTCGCTTCTCGGAAAAGAGGACCCAATTAAATGGGCAATTCCAATCATTTCATCGTATCACAAAATTCTTCCTTTAAACGAAAAGGAAATTGACATTTTATACTGGCTAATAGCAGCCCGACTTTGCACCAGCGTTAGTAATTCGGCTTACGAAAGAATTCAACGCCCCGAAAATACTTACATTCAAATTAGCGAAAAGCCCGCCTGGGAAATGCTGCAAAAATGGGTAACTATAAATCCTATTTATGCAAGAAATGAATTTCGCTTAGCGTGTGGTTTTGCGATTCCAAAAGAAAAAACAATTGAAGAAGTTTCGTCGAAACGTTTTGAGTCGGTAAGTTCTAATTTTTCAATCAGTTATAAAAAACCGATTTATATGGAAAGTGCAGCATTTCAATACATGTTCGATAAATACGGGAACAGCTATTTAGATGCATACAACAATATTTCGCATGTTGGTCATTCGCACCCAAAAGTTGTAGAAGCCGGGCAAAAACAAATGGCAAAACTAAATACCAACACCCGCTATTTATACGATTCGTTAAATGAATATTCAGCCAATTTATTAAAGCATTTTCCAAAACCGTTAAACAAAGTTTTTCTTGTGAATTCAGGAAGTGCCGCCAGTGATTTGGCACTTCGCTTAGCGCGCAATTTTACTGGCAAAAACAGGGTTGCAGTAGTTGAACACGGCTACCATGGAAACACTAAATCGGTAATCGAAATCAGTCATTATAAATTTGCAGGAAAAGGCGGTTTAGGTGCAACAGAAAATGTATTGTGCTTGCCAATTCCTGATTCTTATCGTGGTGAATTTAAACTCGAAAATGCCGGTCTTTCTTATGCAAAAAATGCCATTCAACAAATCAATAATTTAGCAGAAAAAATTGCCGCTTTTATTGCTGAACCAATTGTTGGTTGCGCCGGACAGGTTCCGCTTACTAAAGGTTATTTAAATGAGATTTATTCTGCAATCAGAAATCAGGGCGGCGTTTGTATTTCCGACGAAGTGCAAACAGGTTTCGGGCGACTTGGTGATGTTTTTTGGGGATTTGAACAACATGAAGTTATTCCTGACATTGTAATTCTTGGAAAACCAATGGGAAACGGTCACCCGATGGGAGCAGTAATTTGCACCGATGAAATTGCCGATGCATTTAATAACGGAATGGAATTTTTTAGCTCGTTTGGCGGTAACCCGGTTTCGTGTGCAATTGGACAGGCTGTTTTAGATGTTATTGAAGAAGAACAGTTGCAGCAAAATGCAAAATTGGTTGGTGATTATTACATTCAGGAATTAACCAAACTTCAACAAAAATACGAGTGCATTGGCGATATTCGTGGTTCCGGACTTTTCATTGGTTTTGAATTTGTAAAAGACCGCTTGACCTTAGAACCCGACACCAAACTGGCTCAAAAAGTAAAAAACAAACTACGCAATCAACATATTTTAGTTGGTATCGACGGGCCATTTGACAATGTTATAAAATCGAAACCACCGCTTTGTTTTTCGAGGGAGAATGTGGATGAAGTAATTTCTGCTATTGATTCGATCCTTGACAAATCTGTTTGTTAAACCAGAAACATTGGGTAATACATTTTCCGGGAGCTTGACTTTCCTAAGTCAAGCTTAAAAAACGAGAGTTGGAAACTCCCTATCCCTTCTTTGTTGTACAGCCGTTTAAGTATATACAAAAAAGTATCCTTTGCCGTTGGATTCATCCAACGGAATTTTAGAATGCTATGCCATACAAATTTTTTAAAGGGTGATGCGGTTTCCGAACCGCATTAATAAATCAGCGATTTGGAAATCGCTGCACCCGGAAGGAAATCGTTCCGCCTTGCCGTAGATAAATAAAATAAATTGCAAGCAATTACAGTAATTGAAGAATTTCTTACATAATTATAATTCAGGATAGTATTTCAGAATTCGAAACAATAGAGAACTGATATTTATCTCCCCGATAGTATGATTTTTCAATTTCTACAATTTTTCCATCCGAATTAGAAATTGCACTATCTAAAATAAAAACAGGCAATGGAATTGTTGATTCAAAATAATTCTCCGGGTTTTTAGGACTAAAAATTGTTGTACTTAAGGTCTGTTTTATATCAGTAAGTTTCAGATTATAATCCTCCTCATAAATTTTAAAATACGGCTTTTTAGACTCCATTAAGTTTATTCCATGGCATATTTTAAGCGATACATACCTGGTTTCATCTTTCATTAAAATATCATTTGCATACCTCAAACGATGAATTTTTACAACAGGACCTTCAATAATAAAATGACGTCCACTAATTTTCGCAGAGATACCGGCATCTAATATCATCTTTTCAAGAATTATATTTTTTGGTGTAAATCCCTCCTCAACCAATTTCTCATCAAAACCAATACGTGTCGAATCCACGGAACCTAATATTCTGGTAAGATGCTTATTCTCGGTTCTGTTCAAAACAAAAGTGCCTTTGCCTTTTATTCGGGTTGCCCAACCTTTTAATTCGATTTCCAATAAGCTTTTTCTTGCCGTGGTATTGCTAACATTATATTTTTTTATCAATTCATTCTCCGATGGTATTTTATCGCCCGGTTGATAAATACCTGATTTAATGCTTTTAATAACATCCCCGCTTATTTGAATGTATATAGGATTTTCTTTTTGCATGAGTTAAAAGTAGTTTATTAATACGAAAATAATGAAAACTTTAGATATAATTTGTATTTCGAAAATTCATGGTTATATTTAAATAATTTAATACTTAGTGCGTTAAGTTTCTTATGAAAAAAACAAAAAATATATTACCCTGGCTTATAGTTACAATGGCATTTTTTGCCACGGCTTTGAGTTTCTTAGACCGACAGGTTTTATCCGTTTCGATAATAAATATTTCAAAAGAATTTGCCATTACCGATATTGAATACGGATTTATTAATACTGGTTTTTTGATCAGTTATGCCATAATGTTTACAGTTGGCGGAATACTTATCGACCGTTATGGAAGCCGGCTCGGACTTGCTGTTTCGGTTGGTATTTGGTCTATTGCCACATTGTTGCACAGTCTTGCAAACAGTGCTATGCAATTCGGTATTTTTCGCTTTATGCTGGGTCTTGGCGAAGGAGGAGCATTTCCGGGTGCTGTAAAAGCTGTGGTTGAGTGGGTGCCAAAAAAACAGCAGGCACTGGCAAATGGAATTGCAATTGGAGGAGCGGCACTGGGAGCTGTAATTGCACCTCCACTTTGCGTATATTTAATTCATATTACCGGTTGGAGAGGAGTTTTTGTAGCAACTGCGGTCATCGGTTTTGTTTGGGTTGTTGTTTGGTTGTTACTCCCAAAACGTCATTCCCAAAAAGTAAATATTTCTGAAAAACAAAGTCGAACTAATAAAATCAGTTTAGTTCAAATATTAAAAATAAAGGAAGTCTGGGTGTTTATTTTTATCCGGTTTTTACTTGATCCTATTTTTTATTTTTATATGTTTTGGATACCTAAATACCTTAATGAAGCCAGAGGAATTAGTATTGAACAAATCGGAAATCTGTTTTGGATTCCTTTTCTGGCACTGGGAGTATCAAATGTTTTAGGCGGATTAGCTTCCGATTCGATACTAAAGAAAACAGGCAGTCTTAATTTAGCAAGAAAACCAATTATGGGGTTTGCTGCAGTATTAACTTTATCGGCAATAATGATAAAATATGTTCCCACTGCCGAGCTTGTAATTGTAATTATGTCGGTTGTTTTCTTTGCTCACGGACTTTGGATTACAAACTACATCACCTCAATCAGCGATATTTTCAGTAAAACGGCAACTTCAACTATTGTAGGGTTTTCGGGTTCTGCAGGAGCAATTTCTGCTTTGGTTCTGAATCCGGTAATTGGACTTATAATAACACGTTATTCGTATAACCCAATGTGGATTTATGCAGGATCGATGTATTTGGTGGCATTTATATTTTTTATTCTTTTTATTCCCAAAATAAAAACAAATAAAGCGTTTGCTTAAAGGATACCTTTATACAGATTATTTTTACTTAGTGCGTTAATTTAAAATTTAATTACAGAATATGAATACAACTTTGAATAACATTTCAAAAGAAAGTAATGCTCCGAGAATAGGTGTTTTTGGCGTTGGATATTTAAAATACTGGGAGCAATTTCCTGGATTGTTTGATGAACTGATGGAGAAACAGAAATTGATAATCAATAAAATTCCACACAAACAAGCTGCTGTTTTTGATTTCGGGATGGTAGATACTCCGGCAAAAGCCTATGATTTAGTTAAAGAACTTCAGGCAGCAAACCTTGATCTTATTTTTTGCAATATGCTAACTTATGCAACATCAGGCACATTTGGGATTATCATTAAAACTATTTCGATACCGATTGTATTGGTTGCACTGCAGCCTCTAAAATCTTTAGATTACACAAAAGCGTCAACTCACATTCAGCTGGCAAACGACGATATTTGTTCGTTGCCCGAATTTGCCGGAGTGGCAATCCGAATGGGAAAAAAAGTCCCGGATATGATTATTGGTGCTCTTCATGATGATTCTGATGCAGACAATCAATTTGACGAATATTGCAGAATTGCTAAAGTTTTGCACGATCTGAAAAATGCACAACTCGGGCATATCGGGCATCCTATAAATGCCATGCTCGACATGCATACAGATGCAACAATGATAACTTCGGCTTTCGGAAGCCACATTGTAGAGTGCGAGGCAAATGAAATTGTTGCGTGTTATGAAAAAGTAACAAAAAAGGAAATTAAAGATTATGAAGATCTGATTCTTGATTTTTTCGATACACCCGATCCGGTTTCAGATCCTATTTCTCTTAAGCTTCGGAACGAAGATTTAAGAATGGCTGCAAAAGTTGGCGTTGCTTTGCAGCATTTTGTTGAAGAGATAAAAATTGACGGATTGGCATATTATTATGATGGCGCGGAAAATAGTGAAACAAGATCGGTTATGTCGAACTTAATTGTTGGAAATTCAATACTCTCTTCAAATCATTTTCCAATGTGCGGAGAATCTGATCTAAAAACACTTATTGCGCTTCTTATTATGGACAGGCTCGGAATTGGAGGCAGTTTTGCAGAGTTTCATCCAATTGATTTTAAAGAAGGATTTGTATTGGTTGGACACGATGGACCACATAATATTTCTATTGCAGAAGGCAAACCAGTTTTAAGAAGTTTAAAGAAATACCACGGAAAACCAGGACACGGTGCAGGCGTTGAATTCAAAATAAAAGAAGGACCGGTTACTATGCTTTCGATAAACTCGACCTTCGACGGAAAATTTAAATTTATTATTGCCGAGGGCGAATCTGCAAAAGGTCCCATCCCTCCAACCGGAAATACAAATACACGCGGATTTTTTAAACCTGATATTAAAACGTTTCTGACACGCTGGATAAAAGAGGGACCAACACACCATTTTTCATTGGGCATCGGGCACCATGCAGCAACAATTCAGAAAGTTGCAAACTATTTAAATATCGAATCAGTTGTTATCGACACTAACTAAAAACAAAATTCACTAAATTTAAAGTGTGATTATGAAAATCCATAAAATTCAAACTAACTTCCAACTTGTTTTAATTCTGTTTCTTTTTGGTACAGGCATAATTTCATGCGTTAGTAATAAACCTGATTCGACTAACAAACCAAATATTATATTAATTTTTACTGACCAGCAACACGCAAATATGATGAGTGCAGCAGGAAATAAATACTTACAAACTCCTGCCATGGATTTGCTGGCAAGCGAAGGTGTTATGTTTACGCGTGCATACTGCAGTTCACCGGTTTGCGGTCCGGCAAGAAGTAGTATAATTTCTGGCCTAATGCCCCATGAAACCGGAGTGGAGTGGAACGGGCAAAGTATGAAAGAAGGTATTACAAATTCGGGGGAGATTTTCAGGGAAAATGGTTATCAAACAGTTTGGGCCGGGAAATGGCATTTACCCGAAAGTTATCCGCAAAAAGCCACTTCGAAACAAAAAACAATAAATGGATTCGAGCTACTGCCCTTTTGGAAACCGGAATTAAAAAGATGGTTTTTAGGAGCAGAAACAGATCCGCCTTTAACAACTGCTGTAGTTGAATATCTTGAAAATTACGACCAAAAAAAACCTCTGTTTCTTGCCGTAAGTTACCACAATCCGCACGACATCTGTTTTTATCCCCGAAAGTCAGGCTGGGTTAACGAAAACGATTCGCTACTTGAAATAAGACATTACGGATTCGAACATAAATTACCTGACGTAATTGGCACGTATCCGGGCAAAATTGAAAATTTACCTCCGCTGCCATCCAATCATAAAATTAATTTAACCGAACCTGATTTTATTCAGGATAAACGAAAATACCACGATGAATACGGTATGGAAACAAAACTCGCAAATAAAGAATTTGGGGATTTGGAATGGCAGGGTTATTTAAATGCTTACAATCGCCTCACCGAAATGGTTGATAAAGAAATAGGAAAAGTAATTGAAGCCTTAAAAGAAAATGGATATTGGGAAAACACGCTAATTGTTTTCACATCAGACCATGGCGACGGTGCTGCGGCACACAAATGGGCGGCAAAACTAAGTCTGTACGAAGAGTCGTCTAATATACCAATGATTCTATCTTTTCCGGGAAAAATTTCTTCGGGACAAAAAAATGAAGAGCATTTTATATCTCAAATTGATATTCTGCCAACAATGCTCGATTTCGCAAATATTGAAACCGAAGTATCTTTTACCGGTAAAAGTCTGAAAGCACTCACTCAAAATAAACATGAAAAATGGAGAGATTTTTTAGTAGTTGAACTGGCAGATTATAAAAAAGATTCAACCCGAAAAGGGAGAATGGTGCGCACCGGAGATTTCAAATACAACCTTTTCAGTTCTGGCGAAGAACAGTTATTTAATTTGGTAAATGATTCAGGTGAAACACAAAATCTTATCGGTAACAGCGAATTTGAAAAGATACGAACCCAATGTCGGAAAAACTTAAAACAGTGGGCCGAAAAGACAAATGACAGTTTTGCATTGCAAATTATTGAGGAATAAACTGTTAGACATAAGACGTAAAATAGAGGGCTTAGAAAAGGAGATATAGGTGTCAAGTTAAATAAAGTATCAGGCTCGAGGAAACGTCATTCCGAGAGTTCACCCAATTTAAATTGGCATAAGAAAAATACAGAGATACTGAAACAAGTTCAGCATGACGTACCAAC
>Ga0307988_1001022_pt1 | contig 17161 bp, 14 predicted proteins | sample EllFjometagen183_FD_203166 | JGI IMG/M metagenome (GOLD analysis project Ga0307988, IMG submission 203166) | Marine microbial communities from Ellis Fjord, Antarctic Ocean - #183 | ecosystem: Environmental > Aquatic > Marine > Unclassified | place: Southern Ocean | collected 2014-10-08 | reverse complement strand
AGATCAAGCCTTGTTCTATGGCTCAGATCCACCAGATAAGGGCCATCGCCCTGGTCATGATATTCCAGAACCACATTCCAATTATCCCGCACCTCTTCTTTGAGAGGTGTTGATTTAAACACAACAGGTGAGTATCTTTTTATCTCTTTCATGATATTTCCCTTACATTTTCATCCGTTTGCCTTCAGGATCATAAAACGGCATCTTCACAACTTTTCCGTAAATCAGTTCACCGTTGCACTCATCTTCATAGATGGACAGTCTTGTACCGATCTTGGCAAGATCCCCTTCAACCAGAGCCATGCCCACTGCTTCATTCAGGGAGAAACTATCCCTTGCCGTGGCAATGTATCCCCGTACTTTTTCATCCACAACCAAAGCACCGTCCCTGGGGGCCCGGCCATTATTTTCCATCTTAAATCCCACAAGTTTCAATCGGGTGTTATCATTTTCAGCCTGGCGCAGGGCTACAGCACCCACAGTTTTGGCCTCTGCCTTTGAACGATCCCAGAGAAAGCCCAGGCCCAGGTCCAGCAGATTGGTCCGCTGTTCTGATTCAGTACCCAAAATAATATGGCATTTTTCCATGCGCAGCACGTTCTGGGCTTCCACCCCGAAATTCTGGATACCAAACTCTTCGCCGGCCTCATTGAGCATGAGCCACAGGGCCTTCATATAGGAAGAAGGCACATGGAACTCATAGGAGAGTTCTCCTACAAAGCCCAGGCGCATGGCACGCACCTTTATGGCCCCTGCAATGTCCATCTCCTTGTACACAGAATATCCAAAGGCTTCGTTGGAGACATCCATATCTGTTATCTTTTCAAAAACTTTCCTGGCGTTGGGACCGGAAAGATTGATAACTCCCATGGAATCGGTCAAATTGACCAGGGCAAAATCCCAGCCATCATACCTTGTATGGTAGCGGAGCCACTCCACAGTCTGACCGGCCCGTCCGGAAGAGGTGGTGAAATAATAGTCATTTTCACCCTGTTTAACCACAACTCCGTCATCAATCACGCAGCCGTCTTCATTGCACATGGCAGAATATTTAATCCGGCCTTCTTTTATTTTGGATATATCAGACACAAAAACCCGCTGAAGGGCTTTCAGGGCATCTGGTCCATGGATCCTTAATTTGCCAAGACTGGAGCCGTCCAGCACACCCACATTGTTCCGTACATTTTCAATTTCTTTTCTGGAGCTCAGGTCCTCGGAAAAATATCTTGCCCTCTGCCACACACCCAGATTTCTAAAAATACCTCCCTCTTTTTTCTGCATCTCATCCATGGGAGTAATTTTAAACATCTTGTGATTGGTACCTGCATAGGTCGAAATCATGGTGGGCACCAAAGGAGGTCTCACCGTGGTGGGCTTAATGGAAACATCAGGCAATGCCTGGTATTTGGCAGTAAAAAGCGGCAGGTTGTGTCCTGGTATACCGCCCTGGCCAGGTCCAAGACCTGCGCCGGAAAAACGCTTGATCAATTCTGGCACATCAAAGCCTTTTTCAATGGTCTGTTTGACATTTTTAACACTGACGTCTTCATCAAAACAGATAAAGCTTTTCCGGCCCTTAACCGGTGCTGTCACAAATTTACTTCCCCGGGTGGGTCCTGGAAGGGCTTCCAATTCTTTTCTGGCTTCCCCTATATCTGCAATGGAACAATTTTCACAATCAAAGGCTGCCTTAAGACCGGCAAGTTTTCCCGAGGCCTCAATGGCTTTGCCATCATCCAGTCCCAGCATTCTGCCGGCAGCATGCATTTTTTTGGGCAGTTCAACAGGCAGAAAAAAACCAGTATGATTGTCATACTTGAGTTTGGCCTGGGCCACGGTCAGGGCACCTGTAACAGGTGTATACCCGGCTGATGCAACCAGAAGATCACAGGCATGGGTTTTGGAAGACATACCGTCAATGCTGGTAATCGTAACCTTTTTTACCTGTTTGCTGCCATGGGCCTTGGATGCAACCCAGCCTTTGAGCAGGCTTATCTTCCGATCCTGAACAGCTTTTACCAGGGCAGGGTCCTGACCATCTTCCCTTATATCCGCAATACACTCAATGGTAAGGCCAAGATCCGACAGACTAATGGCTGCTTCCAGCCCCATGTCATGTCCAATACTGAATACAGCTTTTTTCCCGGGCAAAAGTCCATAGGTGTTGGCAAGGCGCAGGGCACAAGCCACCTGCATTACACCGGGACGTTCGTTATTGTCAAAGAGAAGGGGCCTTTCAATGCAGCCAGTGGCAACAACCACGGAAGCAGCCCTGATTTCCAGGTATCTTTCATCAAAGGCATCTGATTCTTTGCCAATCTGAAAACCGGTGATCAAATTATTATTATAGGCACCCACCATGGAAGTATGTGTAAACACCCTGATATTGGACATTTTTTCAACTTCTGCAGCCAGCTGGGATGCCCGGCTGTTATAGGACTGACTATTCTGGAATTCAGCAGACCTGTACTCAAAATTGCCCCCAAGCCAGGGCCTGGATTCCATGAGAATCACCCTCAAGCCTTTTTCAGCTGCAGCAAGAGCCGCAGTCATTCCGGCAGGTCCGCCGCCCAGAACACAGACATCGGTTGTGGGATAAATTTCATCATGTTTGCCTGTCATTTCAAAATCAGGGGAAAGTTTGCCGATACCGGCTGCTTTTCTGATCTGTTTCATGGCAATGGGCCAGATTTTTGCAGGCTTGTGCATGACATCATAATAGAACCCGGCAGGCATGGCCCAGTCCATCTTGTCCATGAACCCCATCATATCATTTTCAGCAGAGCCTTTGACGTTCTGCTCCTTAATGACCATGTTGGATTTTAACAATGTATTCTCAGTCCTGACATTGGGTATGCCGTCCACTTCCATCATGGTGTTGGAACATTCGCCGTCCAGGCTGTAAAGCCCTCTGGGTCTATGGTATTTCAAACTCCTTGCATAGAGTCTGACACCATTTGCGTAAAGGGCCGTTGCAATGGTATCCCCTTTGGACCCATAAAGTTTGTCGCCCTTATATATAAAAGGAATTTTTTCGCTTGAATCAATTCTCAATGTGGGCAGATGATTAAACCTGTTCATCGTTTATAGCCTCCTGGTTTGGTGCCACCTGGGCTTCCTGTTCAAGATTAGTCGTTGTATCCCGGGATATGGTAAACCATGAACCACACCCATCCCGGTGAAACCACCATTCCTGCTGGACCCCTGCAACACAATTGTTCATGTGTACATAGTCACACCAGGTTTCCGGAGTCATGTCTTTTTCTTCAGGTCTTGGACCTTTTTCTTCTCCGCCATATCTAAATTCATACCCGTTTCTCTTTCCACAGACCGGACATGTAATAGTTAAAGCCATTTTTATTTCTCCTATATTTGGGGTCAGGCTTAGTTGTCCGCGCTATAACTGACAAGAGCTGCTGTTTCACCCATGAGCTTATGTTCCTGGTATCGTTTGAGGGCAAAGGGTTTGAGCATATCAGGGCAGGTATTACTGGCCATGAACTCAGCCATGTATTTGCCCACTGCTGAACAGGACTTAAATCCAAAATATCCCCAGCCGCAATCCATGAAAAAGCCTTCAATCTGATTATTGCCATCCATAATGGGTGCCATATCAGGAGTCATGTCAGCCAGGCCTCCCCATATTCTCATGAACCTGAGCCCCCTCAAACTGGGCAGAAATTCCGACAATGCTTCTGCCTGGTGTTTGATATAATGGGCCGTGTTCAGGGTGGTGTAATTGGGCCATTGGTCCATGTGGGCACCCGTGGCAATCTCTCCCTTTAAAGTCTGGTTGGCATAACAGTGATATGCACCCGAAGAAACCACATGATTTAACAGGGGTTTTATGGGCTGGGTCACCATGGCCTGGATGGTCAGAACAGATATGGGCAGTCTGATCCCCAGAAATCCATTGATCAGGGAGGCAGAATACCCGCCCGCTGAAACAAGGACCTGTTTGGTATTGATCACTCCCTTATCTGTTGTGACAGAGGTGACTTTTCCATTTTTTGTACCTATGCCCAGGGCTTCGGTCTGTTGATGGATCTCAACTCCTTTTTGGGTAGCCCCCTTGGCAAGTCCCCAGACCACGGCATCATGGCGGACAACACCACCCGGCGGATGGAACATGGCGCCATGGATGGGAAAGGTAATATCCTCGGAAATATTCAATGCCGGCACCAGTTCCTTGGCCTCTTTTGAGTCAATAAGATGGGATTCAACCCCATGGAATTGTGCCGTGGCAATGGTCATCCTGGCTGCTTTCATTGCAGCTTCCGAATGCATAAGGTTAAGGTTTCCGCAATTGTTAAACATGAGGTTGTAGTCCAGTTCTTTGGTCAGAACCGGCCACAGGTCCAGCGCTTCCTTGTACAGCGGCACATTATACTGGGTCCGCTGGTTGGCACGGACAATGGCCGTGTTTCTTCCAGCTCCGCCAAAACCGATATAGTTCTTTTCGATAATAGCGATATCAGTTATGCCATGCTGGGTTGCAAGGTAGTAAGCTGTTGCCAGACTGTGAAGTCCACCTCCAATGATAACCACATCATAACTTGATTTAAGTTTGGTTTTTTTTCCCCACATGGGTTTCTTTTTCAAAAACATTGGCCTTCTCTTCAAATTTTTGGATTTATATTGGTTTCTGACTTATCCATTGTTCTGATTACTCCATGAAAGAAATAATGTCAAGAACTTATTTTAAAAATGAATGTTTTTCTTTCATGAATACTTGACAAAATAATTTGTTTCCATTAATACTCAATAAAATTAAGAAATTACCTTTCAGGCCTCGATATTATAGTCCTGTTTTAAAAATAGAGTAAAAGGCTTTTCCCCATGAATGATGCTGCATCACATCCGGTTATGAATGAAATTTCAGCCAAACTGGACACCCTGACTCCCAAGGCCCAGACCCTTGGTACCTATATTATGCAAAACCCCTCCAAAGTAGTTTTCATGACCACAAAAGAACTGGCAGAGGCATGTGAAACCAGCGAAGCTACAGTGGTAAGGTTTGTCAGTACCCTTGGATATAAAGGATACTCCGATTTTCAGGATGCTTTAAAGGATTTTGTTAACACCGGACTTTCCCTGCCCGACCGTATTGATATCAAAGGGATAAAAAAACCGGGTTTTGACCGCCTCCACCGTGGAATCCTGGAGGAACTCAATAATCTCAAATATCTTTACGAACATATTGATATGGAAAAAATGAACATGTTTGTGGAACACCTGGACAAAAGCCCTGCCGTGTACGTCACAGGCTCCAGACTCTCTTACACCTTTGCCTATTACCTGGGCTGGTCCCTGACCAAGGTCAGAAAAGGTATCCATATTCTCAAGGGCAGTGATTCCACTACCATGGATAGACTTACCAATGCTCCGGACAAAAGCCTGGTGGTACTTGTGGCCACCACCCGCTACCCCAACGAGCTGATCAAATTAAGCAAAATGATTCGCAGATGCGGCCACACCCTTCTGGCTCTGACCGACAGCAAGATCTCCCCTGTGATCCAATTTGCCGACCTCTCCCTGGTGGTGCCGTCTAAATCCATTCCCTTTATCGGCAATGTCTCGGGGATACTGGCCGTTATCCAGTATATTGTCCAGGAACTGGCCAGCAAAAAAGGAGAAAGCCTCTGTGAATACCAGGAAAAGCTGGAACAGGTCTACCTGGAAAATGATATCCTGTTTAATCTTGATCCTAAATAAACCATAAAATATAAACAATATTGTGAGTCTTTCCCACAATATTCCCAAAAATTAGACCTAAAGGCGTTAAAAACAAAAAAGAGGTTATTATGCTAAAAACACAGGAAGAGCTGCTAAAAGTATTATCAGACATCAGCATTGAATACAGCAACCATGAACACCCGGCTGTTTACACCGTGGAAGAGGCTGATATGCACCACAAGGGTATCCAGGGAGTTCACAGCAAAAATCTGTTTTTCAAGGATAAAAAGAAAAATCTGTTTCTGGTGGTAACCCTGTCTGACAAGCCTGTCAACATAAAGGAGCTGGCAAAAAAAATCGGGGCCAAAAGCCCGTCCTTTGGAAAACCAGACCTTTTAATGGAGGTCCTGGGCGTTATTCCAGGTGCTGTCACCCCTTTGGCCGCTGTAAACATAAAAGACCAACCCATTAAAATTATCCTGGATAAAGAGATGATGGAAAATGATCTCTTAAATTTTCATCCCCTGGTTAACACGGCCACAACCACCATTGCATCCAAAGATCTGATAAAATTTTTGGAACATTGCAACCAGGCCCCTGAAATCATACGGCTTTAGTTTTCCTCTTCCTTTCCTTGGTCTTCACCTTCATTCGGGTCTTCGCTCGGGTCTTCATCCTGACGGGGATCCATGTGAAAGGCCACTGAGGAAGTCTTTTTCATCATAACAAAATCACCCTGGTCTTCGGCAGGCAGAATCAGAACCGATTCTTTCTGCCGCAGCAGCAAAGTAAGTACTGAATAAAGGCTGCTTATGCCCATAAAATAAAAATAAAACCCATAGGATGATCCAGACAGGGTCATCACAGTTGAAACAGCCATAGGCCCCAGGGATGAACCCACACCATAGGCAAGCAGCAGTGCGGAACTGACCTTGACCACATCCTCGACATCAAACAAATCATGGGCTCTGGCCACTGCCACGGGATAGAGGGTAAATACAAATCCGCCAAACAGACATGTTGTCCCCAATAAGACGGCAATGGATTTTTGGGCAAAAAATACCATCAAGATACAAATTCCCGAAACAATGAATCCAAGAACGGGCAGGACCAGGGACCTGTCAACCCTGTCGGAAAAGGTTCCCACTGGCCATTGCAGCAAAAGACCTCCCATCACAGTAAGGGTCATGAACCAGGACATCTGGGAAACATTCAGATTAATCTGATTAGCAAAAACAGGCCCCATGGTGTAAAAAGCACTGGTCATCATACCTGCGGTAAGGCATCCAATCAAGCCGATGGGAGCTTTTTTAAAGATGGTTGTCAGTTTAATTTTTTCAGCCCTGGGCAGTTTGGGATGAATGGAATGGGTGAGGGAAATCGGAATAATGCTAAGGGCCAGGGAAATCCCGATGACCAGATACATGGTCTGGGTTTCCACATTCCCTAAAGTCAAAAGTTTTTGCCCAAGAGCTCCTCCAAGATAGGCCATTATCATATAAATGGAGAAAACCCGGCCCCGGACCTTGGGCTCAGCACATTCGTTAAGCCAGCTTTCGATCACCATGAACAATCCCATGTTGGAAACCCCGGTTACAAAGCGGAGGCCTGCCCACAAAGGAGCTGAAACATAGATCCCGTGGATCATCACAACAATGGTTGTAACCGCAGCAAATGCAGCAAAAGCACGGATATGTCCCACACTGCGAATCATTCGCTTACAATAAAAGGCCCCCACAACCAGCCCCAAATAATAAGCCGTCAAAATCAACCCTGTAATCTGGGTTGAAAAACCTTCAAATGAAAGCCGAAAACTCAAATAACTGTTGAGCAGGCTGGCACCCATCAGAAGGAACAAAATAGAAGAATATAATGCGATAAATGATTTAAGGACAGGGAACATCGATTTCACCTTTTGACAAAAAACATAAGGCCTGATCCAGGGCTTTATTGCCGTCCCGGTGCAAAACCCGAAAATCACTAAAGATCTTGGACCCTTGCTGATCTCCGAGCAAAAAATAAAGATGTATATAAACCTGTTTTGAGCGGGTGTCAATGCAGAAAAATGGCTTTTATAATAAAATTATTCTTCTTCTGAAATATTCACCTTGAATTGACTCATACAATCGATGATATCCTCAGTCCTGCCTTCATCTGCTGACCAGAGAACAGTTTCAGGTCCATTGATTTTTTTCAGGCTTTCCGGAAAAAAATCATAATAATCATCCTCAATTTTCAATACCGTACGTTTATCATCCGGAAAAGCCGGATCAGGGACATGATCGATAATGTCCCATTCATCCGGAATATTGAATTCAGCAATTATGTTTACCTTGATGGTTTTCATTTTATTCCTCCTGAAAACTTATTTCCAGTCAATTAAAGCCCTGTAAAGGCCTTTTTTATCTTTTCCATCGCCCAGTCAATATCCTGTTTTTGAATAACAAGGGGAGGAGCAAAGCGGATGGTATTGGTATGGGTTTCTTTGCAGAGAATTCCCATTTTCTTCAAGGATTCACAGATAGCCCGGGCTCCCCCCAGGGTTCCTTCCTTTAATTCAATGGCTATCATAAGGCCTATCCCTCTGATTTCTTTGATGGCAGAGCTCTTGATATTTTTTAATTGTCCTAAAAAATAAGCTCCCATTTTCTCAGCATTTTCAATCATATTTTCTTCAACCAGCACCTTGAGTGCCTGTCTTGCCACGGCACAAGCCAGGGGATTGCCCCCAAAGGTACTGCCATGCTGACCCGGCTGGAGCAGGCCCAACACCTCATCATTGGACAATACGGCTGATACAGGATAAAAACCCCCGGACAATGCTTTGCCAATGAGGGTAAGATCCGCCTGGATACCTTCATGTTCTTCAGCCAGAAGTTTTCCTGTCCTGCCAAGCCCTGTCTGGATCTCATCCAGAATCAAAAGTATATTTTTATCTGTACAAATTTTACGAACCTTTTTCAGATATCCCCTGGGCGGAATAATCACCCCTGCCTCACCCTGAATCGGTTCCACAAGGAATGCAACAGTATTGGGGGTGATTGCCTTTTCCAGTGCCTGATCATCCCCAAATGGAATTGTTTTAAAACCAGGAGTAAAAGGGCCAAAATTCTGTCTTGCATTTTCATCGGTGCTGAAACCTATGATGGACAGGGTCCTGCCGTGGAAATTATCATTGCAGACAATAATCTCAGCCTGCCCCTCTGCCACTCCCTTGGATTCATACCCCCATTTTCTGGCACATTTGATCACGGTTTCAACGGCTTCGGCCCCGGAATTCATGGGAAGCATCTTATGGGAGTCTGTCAGTTCACAGAGTTCCTCGTAAAGCAAAGCCAGCTGATCATTTCGAAATGCCCTGGAGGTCAGGGTCAATTTCCGGGCCTGGTCTGTCATGGCCTGAAAAATTTTTGGATGGCAATGCCCCTGATTTACTGCGGAATAGGCCGACAGGCAATCCATATATTTATTGCCCTCCACATCCCATACCCATATACCTTCCCCTTTATGTAACACAACATCCAGAGGCTTATAGTTCTTAGCCCCGAACTTGTCTTCAAGATTGATCAATTCCTTTGCTTTCATTATTTTTTTCCTTTTTCCAGGTTGATTTATTACTATTTCCCTAAAATAACCATTCAAGAATACCTGAGGGTAATTTTTTCTTTACACCAGTATTCATATCTGCTGTCAAATGATTTTAACACATACTTTAAAAGTAAAATATACAGATCAACATAAATAGGGTTTAAATGGTTAATAATCACTTTACTTTACAATCCCAATAGTTATTGATAGAAAAAGGTATTATAATTTCAATCGACATAAGAAAAATAGGAGCATAAATCAAAGTGGCCTGCACCAAAACAATAATCATTGAAAAAATCTCAGAACAAAACGATTTCACACCATCAGAAGCAAAGGATAAAATCGAAACCCTTCTTGAAATCATGAAATCGACCCTGGCCTCCGGGGAAGATATAATGATATCAGGGTTTGGAAAATTTCAGGTAAAGGAAAAATCACAGCGCAAGGGTAGAAACCCTTCTACCGGTGAAAATATGGTGCTGGAGAAACGGAGAGTGGTGGTGTTTAAATGTGCCGGGGGATTAAGGGATAAGATTAACGGGAATAAAGTTTGAATTTATCCAAATCGACCCGTGATATAGTCCTGGGTCAATTGATGTAATGGGTTTAAGAAAATCTGTTCCATTGGCCCTATTTCAATTAAATCGCCCAAGTAAAAACTTTACCCTCTACCCATAGCCCTGACCGTTGTAAAAATTTTTCAACCAATTCATCGGCCTCTGTCCTGTTTTGGACAAGGCCTTGTATTTTCGGGGCCTAGGCCACATTGTCATAAATGGACTTGGGAAAAAGGTTGGGTTTTTGAAACACCATTCCGACCTGGGCTCTCAGGGGTACTGCATCTATGTCTTTGTCATAGATATTTTGATCGTCCAGATAAATTTCTCCCTCTACACGGCATCCCTCGATCATGTAAAAGATGATTCTACAATTTTTATACTAGTATTTTACTAGAGTTCTGTTATAGCCAGACTAAACCTTGGTGGAAATGTTTTTCCAAAATATTATCCATGAGATACAAGCAATTCCTTGACAATCTTTCCCCAATAACAATAAATTCAACAGGCAATACAAAAACCCGTTGACAAACAATTATTTTTACAATGCACCATGGTAAAAAATAAAGGAGAGTAAATAGGATGAACAAGCATCTATACGTTCTATGGACCAATGACAATCTTATTACCGCAGAAAAAATGGTGTTCATGTATACCATTAATTCTCTTGCTCAAGGATGGTGGGAAAAAGTAACCCTTATTGTCTGGGGAGCGACTGCAAAACTGGTGAGTGAAAATACCGATATTCAAGAAAAAATCAAGCAAGCAGTAAAAGCCGGCGTTCATATAACTGCCTGCAAAGCATGCGCAGATCAATTGGGAGTCACCGAAGATCTGGAAAAACTTGGAATTGAAGTTAAATACTGGGGAGTACCTCTTACAGAAATTTTAACCAATGATGAAAAACTTTTGACGATATAAAACAGATCAATCCACCTAATTATGAGAAAAAATGAAAGATAAGGCCATAGATTTTCTTCACCTTTTTCAAAAGGTGACCAAGACGATCACTTCCACCCTTGACGTGGAAGAGGTATTGGAATTGATTGTACAAAAGGTACCAGAGGTCCTTGGAGTGGATGCCGCAACCATAAGACTTTTGGATTCTGCTGGGGAAAAACTTTTGTTAGCCGCATCCCACGGACTTAGCCAGGAATATCTTAATCGGGGTCCCATAGATGCCGAACAAAGTGTAACAAAGGCCCTGGCCGGAATACCTGTGAACATCCCTGATGTTCTCTCCTATTCCCATATTCAGTATCCTGAAGCCATTCGCAAAGAAGGGATAAAAAGTATTCTGGTGGCTCCCATTATCATGAAAGGTGAGATTGGGGGGGTACTGAGACTTCTCACAAAAAACCAGCGCAATTTTAAAAACAATGAAATCGAATTTGTTGCTGCCCTGGCAGAGCAATGCGGGATTGCCATTGAAAATGCCAGGGTTTATGAAGAACAAAACCGCCAGATCCGATACCTCAAGAGCCTGGAGGAAATAGGCAAGGCCTTAAATTCCACTTTTCAATTACAGGAAGTGCTGGATTTCATTGTTTCCAAAATCCCTGAAACAATGAATTTGAAAGGGTGCACCATAAGACTCTTTGACCCGGTAAAAAGGCATTTGAATCTGGTGGCCTCTTATGGGTTGAGTGAAGAATATCTGGGCCGAGGCTCCATTGATGACGAACTCAGTACCCACCAGGCAATGATGGGTGAGCCTGTGATCATTTATGATGCAACCATGGACCCGAGGATAGCCTATCAGGACAATGCAAAAAAAGAAGGGGTGGCCAGTATTCTGGCTGTGGCGATTGTTGTAAAAAAAAGAACCATCGGAGTGTTGAGGTTTCTTACTTCTGAAAGGCGATATTTTTCAGATGCTGAAATCAATTTTGCTACAGCAATCGCTGAGCAGGGAGGAATTGCCATACAAAATGCGAAAAATTACAGCAAAATAACAAAACTCATAACAGAGCTGGAACAAAACGAAGATTTTCTTCAACTGGTGATAGACAGCCTTCAAGCTGAATTGCTTGTGATAGACCTTGATCATCGAATCACCATGGTCAACAAGGCCTTTCTTGAAAACAATCACCTGAAGGAAAACAAAATTCTCGGCAGACTCTGCAACGATATTATCAACGCCTGCAACCCTGAAGACTGCCCTTTACAGCATATAAAAAATGGAGAAAAATCTTCCGTCTGCATACGACGGATAACCCAGGGGAACCAAGAAAAATATCTGGAAGAGACGGCCACACCTGTTTCATCCTTTGGCAAAAAAGGGGAAGTAGAATTCATGATCATAACAATCAGGGATGTGACTGCCCATATTCAACTCCGGGAAGAACAAAGGACCAAGGAAAGGCTTCAGGGTGTGCTGGAAATGGCCGGAGCTGCGGCCCATGAACTGAACACCCCTGTATTTTCAGCGCTTGGAACGGCCCAGCTGGTTCTTGATGATTTAAATGAACCAGAGATGCAGGATGACCTTAAGACCATCATCCGGAATCTGAATACTGTCTCAGAACTCACTGGAAAAATGACCCGGATCACCAAATACGAGTCCAAAGAATATGTTGGTGATGTAAAAATCGTGGATATCCGGAAAGCAGCGGAAGATCCAATAGTCTGAGATGACTTAAAATACCATTTTAAAAATTGATTGTCACCTATACCTTTACAAGGTATAGGTATTAAAAATAAATATTTATCCAGGAGGGTTTATGCAATTTAAAGATTATACCAATTTCCACCAGATGCTCAGGGAAACTGTTGAGAATCACACCAACGCTCCGGCTTACAGATGGTTTGACAAAGACCTCAATAAAATATCTGTCACCTGGCAGGAATTTTATGACCATGTAAAATCAGTATCAAAAAGCCTGATTGCCCTTGACGTTGGTAAAGAAGACAAAATCAATATTTTGAGCTACACCTGTTATAACTGGGTGCTCACCGATATTGCCAGCATGACCATGGGTGTTGGAACCGTTGGTATATATCAGTCCAACCTGGCGGCTGATTGCGAATATATAATTAACCACTCCGATGCTGTACTGATTTTTGCAGAAAATCTCATTCAGCTTGAAAAATTGTTTGAAATCAGAAAAAACATTCCCAATATTCGAAAAGTCATCCTTTTTAACGATAAATTTGAGGGGGATGACTGGGTGATTACCTTTGACGAATTCTTAGCCCTGGGAAAAGAGACAGACGATGCATCCTTTGAGGAAAGGGTTGACCAGATTACTGCCCGGGATACAGCCGGAATCGTATATACATCAGGTACCACAGGAGTTCCCAAGGGTGTAGTCCTGACCCATGACAATATTACCTATACCTGCCAGTCCGTGCACCAGAGTGGGGATTTCAAGGATGGTGAAGACATGCTCGTATTTCTCCCCCTGGCCCATGTTTTTGCCAGAACCTGTATTTACACAGCCATAAAGACCGGAAATCAGACCACCTTTGCCAGGGGCATCGATACCCTGCTGGAGGATTTCGGGCTGGCAGCTCCACACTGGTTTGTCAGTGTACCCAGAGTATTTGAAAAAATCCATTCAAAGATCATCTCCGGGGCAGAGGAAAAAGGCGGTGCAGCTGAAAAAATATTCAATTGGGCATGCAATGTGGGGGGCCAGGTCAGCAGATGCAAGGTGGCAGGACAACAGATTCCCTTTGGCCTGGGTCTAAAATACAGCATTGCGACCAAACTTGTTTTTTCAAAAATCCACAAGGCCCTGGGCGGAAATGTCAGGTGGTGCATCAGCGGAGCTGCACCCTTGAATCCGGACATTGCAAGATTTTTCCATGCAGCCGGCCTGTTGATCCTGGAAGGGATCGGCATGACGGAAAACACTTCTTTTTCCAATGTAAACCGGCCGGATAATTATGATTTTGGCGTGGTGGGACCTCCGGGCACAGGTTTGTCCCATAAAATTGGTGATGACGGCGAGGTACTCCTGTTTGGACGAAATGTGATGAAAGAATATTATAAGATGCCCCAGGAAACCGCAGAAACCATTACCAGGGATGGATGGCTCAAGAGCGGGGACATAGGAGAAATCGATAAAAACAATGTCTTGAAAATCACGGACAGAAAAAAAGATCTCATTATTACTGCCGGAGGTAAAAACATTGCCCCTTCCCGCATTGAGGGGATTCTGGCAACCTCCAAATATATCAACCAGGTGTTTGTGGTGGGAGACAAAAAAAAATACCTGTCTGCCATGGTCACCCTTGATGAGGAAAATATCAAAGCCTATGCAGAGAAAAAAAAGATTACCCATGAAAACATTTCCGATCTTCTGTCCCACCCGGACATAAAAACCCTGATCGATTCTGAGGTGGAAAAGAAGAACCAGGGACTGCCTTCCTTTGAATCCATTAAACGAGTAACCATTGCCTCAGAATTCACCATTGAAAACCATATGATGACCCCGACTTTTAAACTGAAAAAAAATATCATCCAGAAAAACTATGAGGATGCCATTGAAACAATGTACCAATAATGACCACATAACTATAGTATAAGGAGTAAAACAAGAAAATGAGACCCTATTCAATTGCCGTTATTTTGATCTGCCTTGCCATACTGTTCATTGGATTTTCCAGCGTGTCTGCCTCGGATGAAACAAAAAAAGAAGGAGAAACCCTGGATACCCTGGCGGTTCCCATGGGCAATATAACGCTATCCACACTGCCCCATCTTGAATCAAAAAGATCAAGTGTTGATTTTCCCCATTCTATCCATTTCAACTATACCTGCACCACCTGCCACCATAAATGGGATCTTGTCTCCCCGGTACAGAGCTGCGGCACTTCAGGCTGCCATGACCAGCAAAAACCAAATTCCAAGGCAACATCAGCCAAACCTGCCAAACCCTGGCCAGATGACAAACCCTATTTTCAGGATGCTTTCCATGCCACCTGTCTTGGTTGCCACAGGACCATGATTGCCGAAAGAAGGGAACTTGTAAAATCAGGAACACCCCTTGAGAAAATCCCGACACCAGGACCGGCCGGCTGTAACCGATGCCACCCAAAGGATTGATAACAAAAATTATTATCTTTTCCACCTCCCATGCCCTTTCCCAATCATTTGGGAAAGGGCCATTGCATAAAAATTTATTGACACAACTCCTGTAAATCTTTAAACTGAATATTTTCAAAAATTAATAATCATCTCTTTTCCAAAAGATAAGGAGTGTTTATATGTGTCGTTTATTCGCACTTACCAGCAATGAACCCGTATCTCCCATGCTGGCCATAAAAGCCCTTGATGTTATGAAAGAAGGCCATGACGGGTCCGGCATGGGCCTGTTGCTCCAGGATCTTGGGGGCCCTTTTGAAGAGATGAAAGACGCTCCCATTTTATCGGGTATCTTCAGTGAAGAAGGAATCCGGCGCCTGGATCTGTTCATGATGGACAAGGGGTTTCTAACCAAATATAAAATTTCCTTAAAAATTCCCAAAAAACCTGTGGAAGGAATCCCCAGAAGGGGTCTTTATCTTATCCGGGCCTATGAGTTGCCCGAAGGATGGGAAAACCTTGACCAGGAAGAGATTTCCACCCGGCTCTCGGACATCCGGCTCAAGATCCGGGAAATGGGAGAAGAAAAAAAAGACATGATGGTCTTTTCCTTCTGGCCGGACACCATTATGATCAAAGAAATTGGTGACCCCCTGAAGCTGGGACACTATCTGGGGCTTGACAGAAAAGAACTCCATGCCCGGGTGATCATGGCCCAGGGCCGCCAGAACACCAATTATGCCATTAACCTTTACGCCTGCCACCCTTTTTTCATCAAAGGGTATTCCACCATGACCAACGGAGAAAACACGGCATTTATTCCCATCAAGGATTTTCTCACCTCCAGAGATATCCCGGCCTATAGCGGATACCAGTCCGACTCAGAGGTTTTTGCCCACATTCTCCACTATTCCATGGAGGAACTGGGTATGGGATTAGATGCCTACAAGCACGTGATCACTCCCCTCCAGGAGGCAGACCTTCAAAACCATCCGGACGCTGAGTTTCTTACCCATTTAAAAAGGACCTGCAGGCCCCTGATCATTGACGGACCCAATTGTGTCATAGGCACCCTGCCCGACCACAGTCTTTTCATGGTCCAGGACAGAAAAAAGCTACGCCCCGGAGTTGTTGGCGGAAAACCCGGCATGTATGGTTTTTCATCGGAAATATGCGGCCTGGATGCTGTGATCCCGGACCGGGACAAATCCAAGGATATTCAACCCATGCACCTTGATACTGTAATCGTAAGCCCTGAACGTCAGGAGGTAAAAATATGTCGTCAAACAGAAGCCTTGAACCTTCCTCTTTAAGCCTGAATGATCTGCCCTGGCAGATCCAATACAACAATGACCGGTGTACCCTGTGCGGACAATGCACGGCAGTCTGCCCGGTAAACGCCATTGAGCTGAAGGTATATAGAAAAAGAGTTATCAAAACATCCATAAAAAAGGATGCCGAACATTCCAATGAATATGACACCTTTTACGGAATACAGCAGAAAACCCGGGTGGAAAACGCCTGTATCGGATGTGCCATGTGCACCCTCGCCTGCCCCAATGATGCCATCCGTCCGGTAAGGAATCCCGGCCTGGACCGGATGAAATTCCATATAAACCAGAAGGGCGTGCCCAGAAGAAGGGGAGGCAGGAGAAATGCCTCGGGTTCTGTGCTGGATAGAATAAAATTCACAAGAATATCCATGCTCACAGACCCGGCCCTGGATGCCGGACGTCATGAGTTTGAAATGAGAACCCTCCTGGGCCGGGTACTCTCCCCCAGGGAAAATATGAAACGGCTCCGGGAAAAGGGCTGGATCCCGCCGGTAAGGGAAATTTACCCCATGATCATAGGCGGCATGTCCTTTGGTGCACTTTCCCCCACCATGTGGGAAGGCCTGCAGATGGGAGTGGCCTATCTTAACGAAGAGATGGGAATGCCCGTGCGCATTTGCACGGGAGAAGGTGGATGCCCCCCAAGGCTTCTACGGTCCAGGTTTCTCAAATATGTCATCCTCCAGATTGCTTCGGGATATTTTGGATGGGATGAGATCATCCATGCCATTCCCCATATGAAGGAAGATCCCTGTGCCATTGAGATCAAATACGGCCAGGGTGCTAAGCCCGGGGATGGGGGTCTTTTGATGTGGCATAAGGTAAATAAATTAATTGCCGCCATCCGGGGTGTGCCCCAGGGAGTGAGCCTGCCAAGCCCCCCAACCCATCAGACCCAGTATTCCATTGAAGAGTCAGTGGCCAAGATGATATTGTCCATGTCCATGGCCTGGGGATTCAGGGTGCCGGTATAC
>Ga0307988_1001021_pt1 | contig 17171 bp, 16 predicted proteins | sample EllFjometagen183_FD_203166 | JGI IMG/M metagenome (GOLD analysis project Ga0307988, IMG submission 203166) | Marine microbial communities from Ellis Fjord, Antarctic Ocean - #183 | ecosystem: Environmental > Aquatic > Marine > Unclassified | place: Southern Ocean | collected 2014-10-08 | reverse complement strand
TTATTACCGATCACAACGTCAGAGAAACTTTGGAAATTACAGACTACTCATATATTATCAATCATGGTGAAATACTGGTATCCGGTGACAGAGATACTCTTTTAGCCAGTGATATAGCCAGAACTACCTATTTAGGCACAGACTTTAAACCATGATTATGGTACGGTAGCATGGTATGCAGTCCCAGAAATTAGTCCTTGCACAAAAACAACAACTGAAACTCAGCCCGCAAATGTATCAATCTCTTGAACTTATGGCACTGCCTATCATGGATCTTCGGGAAAAAATTCAGACAGAAATTGAAAAAAATCCTGCACTTGAAATGGAAGCAGTAAGAGATATCTCCTTTGAGCGTGTAGTGCGGGCACAAGGCAGCGGAACCATTGATCCCTTTGAAAACAGTTCAGACCCGGGATATATCAGAAAGTCACATCATATTGACCCGGATTCAAAGCATAAATTTATCGAAGGCGCTCTTTCGCGCCCGGAATCACTTCAGGAACACTTATGCCAGCAGCTGCATTTCCTGATCCTTTCTGATGAAGAGCTTGAAATGGGAGAACTGCTGATATCGAATCTGGATGATCAAGGATTTTACCGTGAGAATCCTTCAGAATTGTTAGACCCCACCCCCCACCGGCAAGATCTCATTGAGAAAATGGTAGAAACAATTAGAGAATTTGATCCACCGGGTGTGTGTGTGGAGAATTTTATCGAGTCCCTAGTGCTTCAGGCAAAACTATCCGAATCAGCTCCTGAAAAAACTGAAGATTTTCTGAGAAATCATTTAGAAAATCTAAAGAGAGGTAAGATTTCCGATATCTCAAAAGCACTCTCTCTTGATGAAGAGGATGTGGAATATATAGTGTGGTTTATAAAGACCTTAAACCCTTATCCCGGCAGTAATTATTCTCAAGCTGCCACTCAATATGTAAATCCTGATCTGCTCATACAAAAAATAAACGATCAGCTTGTTATGAAATTAAATGATGACCATATCCCCTCACTCACCCTTGATCCTGTATTTGAAGAGATGGCTGATAATACTGTTTCTTTTGATAAAGATACAGAAAAATATATTCATCGCTCAATTAGGGATGCAAACTGGTTGATAAACAGTATCGAAATGAGAAATTCTACACTTAGACGTGTAGGAGCAACTCTCCTGAAATCCCAAATGGACTTTTTCCTAAAAGGTCCTAAATACATAAGACCCCTCACGCTCAAAGATGTTGCTGAGATAATATCAGTACACGAAACAACCGTATCGAGAATATCTAATGCAAAATATATCCAGACTGACTGGGGAATTTTCCCGATAAAATATTTTTTCAGTAATGCAGTAACGGGAACCGGTGATGATGGAAAAGATGTCTCCAAAACAGGAGTGAAAGAGATACTACGGGAACTCGTAGAGTCCTACACCGGTAAAAAACGATTATCAGATCAAAAAATAGCTGATATGCTTGCCGAGCGCGGGATAAAAATTGCCAGGAGAACCGTTGCCAAATATCGTGGAGAGCTTAGTATTGAGTCCTCTTTTGAAAGACAGTCTCATTCCAATTAAAGATGAAATTTTAGTTAGGTTTTTAGAATTGCCGCCCTATTAGGACTCTTTTCAACCATAATTAAGCTTTTCCCCTAAAAGAATCTGGAAATAATTTGACATTTAACCTCTACAAGTAATATTCTTAATATAGAGATAAGTTTTCGATTCTTTTAATTGATGCAAGTATCTCTCCTATCGAAAACTTAATAATTCAGGTTGCTGAAAAATATAGACAGCCTTGGGTTGCCTACATTTTTTGCATATAGCTTATATACCCCATATAGGAGGTGGATATGAATCTGGAAATCAGAGGAATCCATTACAACGTGACCGACACCACAAAGGAGTTTTTTGAAAAAAAACTTCACCGCATTGAGTTTGCAGCAGACAACCTGGTTGACTTACTGATTGCTGTACACAAAGAACCGCATCAAAGTTACCGAATTGAAGCAAAAGTGCATTTTAAGTGGGGGTTGACCAAAATAGTGCATGCAGATGCTTATGAACTGTATGAAGCTATTGAGTATTTTGTTGATAAGCTAGAATCAATAATTAGAAAAGAGAAAGGAAAAATGAAGGAACACGGATTAAAACATAAGGAAAATCGGGAGATTGCAGATCCTGTTCTATGATCAAATTAAAAAGGTTGTGGATTTTTCTCCACAACCTTTTTTTATTTACAGCAGTGCATCCGCCTGCTCTACTATGTAGTCGACCTGATATTGGCCAATGAGAAATCTTCTGGATCCTCCATCAATTTGGAGAACATAAAAATCATCATTATATGGGTAAAATTCAATCTCTTTAACAAGTAATTCATCATTCCGATCAAAATACCTCAGCTGAAACATGGGTGCATTATCCAGAGTCTGAACAACTAAGTCAGATTCAGCATCACCTTCAACCTGTCTACCAATAAGAATCTGGTAAAAATCCTTAAAGAGATCTTCTTCAACCTTTTGGTTATTGATGAAAAACTCCTCAACGGGATCTTCTTCATCACCTGTTCGTTCTATACTCCCTTCAATCTTCATATCCCCAATGATAACTTCATATCCGCGAATGGCATCAATCGATACCAATGCAGCAAAAGACTCAGCATATTTGAATGGGATAATATCAGCTAATGCAGTATCCGATGCTGAAATAAGCATTACCGGAGAATCCGTTCCTGCACGCAGTACATACCGCATACCGTCTTCAGTGATATTACCTAACAATAGATGTAATCCAGTACCATCTTCAGCAGTCATCTTCAATTCTAAAGCCTGCACAGCATCTAACCCATACTCAGAAAGAGATTCTGGCACATCAATGAACTCATATATAAATAATCCTGACTGAAAAATTTCCAGAATTTCAAACAGCTTCGAATCATTCACTCCCTTTGGCGGGTCATAAGGATAGGTAAAAAAGAATGGAAAAAGACCCGGATCAAATGGATCATCACTGGAATATCTGGCAATCGTATATACAGGTTCCCCATTCTTCTCTACAGAAACTCCGGTAAGAGCAGGCACATTAACCAGAGGCAGTGTTTTCTCTCTTATACTATACAGATCTGCAAATAGCATATCAGTTAAGTATCCCTGAACGAGATAGACATTCGGATCACCATCTCTCATAATATAACTTGCTGTACCATCAGGATTTTTATTCCCTAGTAGTAATACAACACGCTCTTCACCAGCAGTAATCGTACAGGATGCTTTCGGAGCATCAAATCCAAAATCTGCAATATTCTCCCCTTCGGATACAATAGTATTTGAAGTGAATAGGATCAGGGAAAATCTAATTGACTGAGCTGCACTGGTCATCAGTGAAACTCCCGGGGTATCCGCAACTTTAAATGTTCCCTCGCCAAAAGGTAACAGCGTATAATGATCCCCACCAATGCGATTAACTTCTATAGTCTCAAGATTATTAATATCAAGATCAATAAGACTGATTAATTGATATATCGGCGCTACTTCTTCTTCCACAACTTCCGGGGCGGCTTCATCCTCGGCAACGGCTTCCGTTTCCGGAAGCTTGTCCGGTTCCGGTACCTTTGGTTCCCTGGTTACCAGTACATAAGCCAGAGCCAGCAGCAGGACTGCTGCTGCTGCAATAATGAGGAGACGCATTTTTTTCATAGTCGCTTTCTCCTGAGATACACAATAAGACCTGCTAAAATAATACCGAACGGTATAAGAATGATAACAATCCCCGCATAAATGAATGCATTTGCTCCGCTCATTTGCAGGGGAAGCTGGTAGAGACTTCTGCTCTGGATATTAATGGCTTTATCGCCACCGGCCAGCCAGCCAAGTGCTGCAAGCGTGAAGTCAAAATTAGCCTTCAATGATCCAACATTGGGAAGAGGTGAAAAAGACTGAGCAGAACCCAATACAAGAATTTTCGCCCCTTCCTGAAATCCTGTATCCATATTTTTTTCAGCTGCACCAACAGCCGCAAAGACAGGTCCTGATTTATCTGTGATAATCCTATTCATCGAGGATGCATTTAAATCAATTCTGAACCAAGATTTACCGGTACTAGACAGAATCGGGATAAATTCAATATTTCGTTTAACTATTTTGGTCTCAGCAAATCCAATTGATGATGAAATAATCATATTCTGGTTGTTCTCAATTAAAGCCTGGGCAATTTCCTCTTCTTCATATATCGGAGCAAATACTACTGGGGAACTTCCAAACTCAGGAATAAGTCTGTTGGAATCCTGCTCCATAATAATCCCTTTCATCATATCAATATTCCAGGACTCAAGAAATGCAGTCAGATTGGTTAAATCCTCCTGTACAAGATCAAATGCCGCATACAGGCTGCCGCCTCTTTCAAGAAATTCCTGAATCTTATCAATCTCATTCTGGCTGTAATCCCATGAAGGGCCAAGAATTACAAGGATATCAGCATCATCCGGGACTGCACCAGTTGTAGTCATATTAAGTGTATTGATGGTAAAGTTACTTTTTCCAAGAGTTGGTGTGTAGGTAAAATCATCAAACGTATACTCATTATGTCCAAGCAGTTGGTACACAGTAATCTGCTTTCCTGTTGACGTATATTGGATAGCTGCAGATATACTCTGTTCAGCCTTGAACCCATACACATTTACGCCGCCCTGCTCAGTATAAGAGACATTATACAGATCGATACTTGGGACTATCCTGCTTCTGCCGCTGCTTACTACAATAACAGATCCTTTAGCAATTGATTTCTGATCCTCTCCCTCTCCGGATTCTTCGACATACCGGGCTATCAATGCAGGGTTTCTATCCGGATCAACCGTTTCCAGCGATACATTCCTGTAAGATTCATACTGCTTAAGCAGTTCAAAAACAGTTATATTTTCCTGTCCAGTTGCTGACAGATAATAGAGTGTTACCTGCTCTTCCAGATTATCAAGAAGAGAACTGCTCTCCTCTGTAAGGGTGTAGAGATCTCTTTTGGTCATGTCAAAATCCAGATCAACTTCACCAGCAAGTAAGTTAATCAAAAGAAGTCCAATGAGAACGGCAAGGCTTATAGCGACAGATATTGCCGCGTGTTTTACTTTAAACGATATTTTTTTCATATGTTGTTAACTCCAGCGGCGGTTTTCAATCCGGCTTCCTGTTGCATACAGGAAGAAGGCTGAAAAACTCATGTAATATACTACTGCGTCCAATTTCAGTATTCCCATGGAAAATCTCTGAAACCTACTGGTCAATGAGAACCAGGCAATAAACTTACTAATAAGTCCATACAACACATCCGGGGTGATTATATAAAGAATTAACACTACAGCAATCACAATAAGTGCTGCGATTGCCGATATTCGCCAATCCTGCGCTTTACTTTGGAAAACTGCTACAGCAATTCCTGCAAGAATTAGTATAAATATTGCTCCTGCCATTGATGACATGGGTACAAAAGATCTTATATAATCTATTACCCAGCTTGCCAGCAATCCACAGAATGTAAGAATTGCAGCCGAGGTTTGGCTCTCAGCAACTTCTGACAAAAAAGTTCCAATTGCAATGAAGGCACTGCCTAAAAAGAAAAACCCGATATAGGTCCCCCATATCTGTGCCCAATCCATTCTGCCGTGAAAACTAAGAAATGTAGGATACAGCATAGTAATTACCAGTGTCAGTAAAAAGACTGTTACTGCAGCCAAATATTTCCCTAGAACTATACCACTGATACTAACGGGGCTCGAAAGGAGAAGAACATCAGTTTTCTGTCTTTTCTCTTCGGTAAAAAGTCTCATAGTAAGAATAGGTACCACCAGAAGAAAAATAAAAATCAAACTGCTGAGATAACTTGCATAATCACTGCTTCCGGTAAAAATATTCTGCAGGGAAAAAAGCAGGCCTGCGATTAGTAGAAATGCCCCCATAAATATGTATGCACCCGGGGTGAGAAAATAACTTTTTAATTCCTTCTTATATACTGCTATCATAGTTCCACCTCTGCACGTGTCAGATCGAGGAAAATCTCCTCAAGACTCATATCGATCGGCCGCATCATAAGCAGCGGCTGATTTGCTGCTGCAAAAGCAGAGAAAACTGCTTTACGAATATCTGCATTCTCTGCTGCTTTCATCTTGACTGTTACAGCTCCGGACTCCTCGCCTTCTTCAATCTGATACTCAACAATATCAGGTATACTTTTCACGGTCTCTTCAACGGCATCCCGCTCTGCTGCAACGGAAACAAAAAGACGGTTAGTTCCGAAAAGATGTTTTGAAAGATTTTCCGGAGTGTCAGAGGCAATTATTGCACCATTGGCAATTATCATAACTCTCTCACATACCGCCTGAACTTCTGAAAGGATATGAGAACTGAGTATAACGGTATGCTCTTTTCCCAAATCGTTAATTAAATTTCTGATTCCAATGATTTGTCCCGGATCGAGTCCTACTGTCGGCTCATCAAGAATCATGATGGGCGGTTTGCCGATCATGGCCTGAGCAAGACCAACTCTTTGCCGATATCCTTTACTAAGATTACGTATTAATCGTCTGGAAACATCTGTAATCCCGACTTTATCCATAACACGGGCAATCTCATCTTTTCTCTCTGCTCTGGGAATACTTTTCAAATCACATACGGTACGTAAAAATTCTTTAGAGGTCATTTCTCCATAGAGAGGCGGATTTTCAGGCAGATACCCGATCATTTTTTTCACTTTTGCAGGATCATCCAAAATATTGATTCCATCAATCATGGCTTTACCGTCAGATGCAGAAATACACCCGGTCAGAATGTTCATTGTAGTCGTTTTTCCAGCACCATTCGGGCCGAGAAAACCAATGATTTCACCTTTCTTAATTTTAAAGGAGATATCATCTACGGCTACGATACGACCGAACTTTTTTGTGAGATGTTCTACTTGTATCATATACTCTTACTCCAGATTTTTTGTTTGTCGTTGAAGACAAATTAGCTTTATTTTATCTTTCCCGATGTTACACTTGAAATGGCATTCCGTCAATGATTTGAACCTGAAACGAAGACGGTGGGATTCTATTGGAAAGAACGCTGCCATTGATAAGTATTTATCAACAAAATACTCATGCTAAATTAGTAAAATGTTTTTTTACCCGATTAATTGAGGTTTTTCAAAATTATCAAACTGAAAAATCTTTGATTTTAGCCTTTGAATAGAACATGGAAGATTTTTATTGAGTATACCTACTTTGTTTAAAAATATTTATCGATTACATTTCCCACCGTCTTCGTTTCAGGTTCCTAGATTTCATAGTGTTCACAATCGTGGATAGGAAAAATAATCTGTAAACAGTTTCAAAGAACAATCCCCGAGAATTTTTTAAAACTGGTCAAAGACCCCCACTGAAGAGTCCCCTATAAACACTATAAAAAAACACTATACAAAACTGCTTAACATTTATTTACATATTATAAAAACCCATGGTATAATCAAGGAAATTGTAAAGGGCTTAATTATAAAAATAATAGATTTCAAAAGGTTGTTTCAAAAATTGTAGATTTTGGGAATTACCCCATTGTATCTGTTCAGTTCTTTGTTTGAAAATAAAGGTGGCTTATGAAAGAGTTTACTGTTCTTGATCTTCTGGATCTTGATTTAAAAGAGAAAAACGTTCTGAACTTGAAGTGTATCGGTGGAAGACCTGGTCTTTCAAGAGTGATAACCACTTCCAAAATTAACCGTCCAGGATTAACACTTAGCGGTTTTATTGATGAATTTTCTTTTGACAGTATCCAGGTTTTTGGTAAAGGGGAACAGGCTTATCTGAAAAAATTGGAAAAAGAAAATTCCTTTGAATCAATCGAAAAAATGTTCTCTTTCCCCATACCAACCTGTGTGTTTTGTGAAGGAGATAACCCCTGTGCCAATTTTATTAAAATAGCTGAAAAATCCGGATGTCCAATTCTTAAGACTGATCTCCAGTCCAGCGAATTTTCTCTGAGACTCTATCAGGCCCTCAATGATATATTTGCACCGCAGGAAACCATTCATGGAGTACTTGTTGAAGTCTTTGGAGTTGGCGTTCTCATCACCGGAGAAAGTGGTGTGGGAAAAAGTGAAACAGCACTGGAACTTATTGAACGCCGCCACCGATTAATTTCTGATGATACCGTCAAACTGCGAAGTATAAGTGGAAATATCATAATTGGTGAGGGTGAGAATGAATTTCTGGCACACCATATGGAAATACGCGGATTAGGAATAATCAACATAACGCACCTCTTTGGAGTCAGTGCCATTCGTGATAAAAAGCAGGTTCAATTGTTTGTCCAGCTGGAAGAATGGGACTCAAGCAAAAACTATGATCGTGTGGGCGGCGATATGACAACAGAAATTTTAGGGGTTACCATACCAAAATTGGAAATACCGGTAAAACCCGGAAGGAATGTCCCTATTATTATTGAAACAGCAGCAATGAATGAACGTTTAAAGAAACTTGGATATTTCTCTGCAAAAGAGTTCAATCAGAATGTTTTAAAGTGGTTGGAAAGTGAATCTGCCAGAAATCTCTACTACAATAATGAGGATACATTTTAGCATATGATCGAGAGAACAGTTACCGTCAAAAACAGGGCCGGGATTCATGCAAGACCCGCAGCTCTTATTGTAAAAACAGCTAACAGCTTTTCATCAAAATTATATATCGAACGGGATACCATGAAAATAAACGGAAAATCTATCATGGGTATTATCACACTCGGAGCCAGCTATAAAACAGAGTTGAAAATGATTGTTGAAGGAACAGATGAGATAGAGGCAGCAGATGCTATAGAGCAGTTGTTTCTAAATCGTTTTGAAGAGTAATTATTACAACTAATAGGAAAAATTTACATGAAAGGGTTAACTAAAAGACAAAAAGAAGTCGTAGAATTTATTCGCGATTATATACAGGAACACTCATACCCACCTACAATTCGGGATATCGCATCTAATTTTTCCGTCTCAGTTAAAGCGGCATTTGATCATGTAAAAGCATTGGAAAAAAAACAGGTTATTAAGAGTGATATGAACAGATCTCGTTCTTTGGAAATACTATCTGATGAATTTTCTCCTATCCATGAAGCTATGGCAATTCCTCTGCTCGGAAGTGTAGCAGCAGGTATGCCGTTGCTCACCGAAGAAAATTTAGACGGGACACTCTCAATCTCCTCTGAAATGCTTGGCAACGGAAACTTCTTTGCCCTTAAAGTAAAAGGTGACAGCATGATTAATGCAGGTATTTTTGATGGTGATTTTGCCGTTATCAAACAAACAAATACTGCAGAAAACGGAGCTATTGTTGTCGCTTGGGTTCAGGAAGATGCCGTTACATTAAAGAGACTGTTTGTTGAGAAAAACAGAGTACGCCTGCAGGCTGAAAATGACGCTTATCCACCAATATATACACAAGATGTAAGAATTGTCGGCCAGCTTCAACTGGTGATAAGGGACTACTCATAATATGTTCCCAGCTTATCTTCTTCTCGGTCCGGAAACAGGTCAGAAATCTCAACATATAAAAACCATTAGGGAAGAGTGTCGGAGCACCTATGGGGAAACTCCGGAAATTCACCGTTATTATCCATTTGAAACTGAAAATGGTGAGATATTGCAGGCTTTGCAAAACCATTCACTCTTTGCAGCACATCGTTTGGTGATTTTGTCCCAGGCTGATTTACTCAATGCATCAACGGTTACTATTATAGAAACCTATCTTAAAAAACCCTCTGACTCATCAACGCTAATTCTTGTCTCCTCCACAAATAGGATTGCAAAAAAGCTTGAGGCTCTAATTGACAGTAAGGCCAGGGTCATCTTCTGGGAAATGTTCGAAAACAAAAAGCGGGATTGGCTGGTAAGTTATTTCAGAAATCAAAAACTGGATATTTCGGATGATGCAATAGAGTTAATACTGGAACTGGTTGATAACAATACGTATGACCTACGAGTTGTATGCGGACAATTTTCTGCATTCTTTCTGGGACAAGCGGATAAAGATGATTTTGAAATTACAGAAGTTGAAGTAGAACAATTTATGTATCACAGTAGAAAAGAGAATGTATTTTCTCTCTTCTCTTTTATTGCCCGGGGAGATTTAAAACGAACTTTGGAAGTTTTCAGAACCCTTCACCGTGCAGGTGAAGCAGAACCTCCTGCTGTATTTGCCGGATTGCTCTGGCAGTTCCGTAGATTCTACTCATTTACCTCCCTGTTGAATGATGGTAAAAACGAAGATGCCGCCTTTAGATCTACCAATGTCATGGGAAAAGATGCAAAAATTACCGGTAAAAAAAATCAGGAAATATACCGTGAAGGTGCTGCGAATTACAGCATGAGGGAAATTGCCCGGATTATTGCCAGTATCGGAGAATATGATTGTACTGTAAGGGAATTGGGAACTGGTTTAAAACAAATAATGATGGAAAAATTCCTCTATGAATGTATCGTTAATAAAGGGAGAAAGCCTGCATCTTTCTCACATTACTGTGCTTCTTATTCACATGCTTGAAGGCAGGGTCCACAAGAGAGTGGGGCACTAAAGACCTAACTGTTTCAATAATAGCTTAGCAGTTTTATCCGACAGCCCGCACCTCTGAGATATTTCCTTCGGAGTTGCAGCTGCAATTGCTTCAAGCGACCCAAAAGACTGCATCAGTTTTCGACTCCTCACCTCACCTATTCCGGCAATGGATTCAAGCAATGAAAACCCTGTATCTTTAGCCCGAAGCTGTTTGTTAAAAGTTGTGGCAAAGCGGTGAGTTTCATCCCGTACACCCTGCAAAACTTTCAAACCTTCAGAACCGGGCGGCAGTCGAAGAGGTTCATCTTTATCCGCAAAATGAATCTCTTCAAACTCCTTGGCCAAACCAAAAACCGGAACAGTGGTTAACCCAAGAGAGTCAAGAATTTCCCGTGCTGCATTAACTTGCCCCTTCCCTCCGTCAATCAAAATCATATCCGGTTCCTCTAGTCCTTCATTAACAATCCTGGTATATCGTCTGGCAACAGCTTCACGAATTGCTTCATAATCATCAATCCGACCTTCAAGCGTTTTTATATGAAAACGGCGATAGTTTTTTTTGTCCGGGACTCCATTAAAAAATGAGATCAGGGAAGCTACCGGATATTTACCAGATAATTGAGCAATATCAAAACCTTCAATTCTGCGAGGCAGTATCTTTAAGCAAAGATCTTCTTTCAGAGCCTCAAGACCCGCAAGATTTTCTCTGCTTTTTAATCGCTTATCCACGTCCATAATTGCATTCTCAAGAGCCATTTTTAATATTCGGTAATGTTTGCCATCCTCCGGTTTTACCGCCTGCATATTTGCAGAGAGTTCTTTGTCGAAATATCCTTGAAGAAGTTCCGTGTCCACATCGTGGGATACATAGAGATAGTTAGGAACATCTTCAGTTTCCCGATAGTATTGGAGTGCAAAATCAGCAAGAACGTCAGTCTCATTCCCAAAAGTCTCTGCTCGAAAAAGTTCACGGCCAATCAGCTTGCCTTCCCGCATTTGGAATACAGAAATTGTGCATAGGTGCTCTCTCATTGCACAAGCCGCGTAGTCACGCTTTTCCAGATTAAAATCTTCAACCTGTTGATTAGTGTGTACCGACTCAAGTGCAATAAGAGTATCACGAACCTCTGCAGCATGCTCAAACTGCATTTTCTCAGAGGCAGCCTTCATCTCTTTTCTCAGCTGCTGCTCGATTTCGTTGGTATCTCCGGAGAGCATTTTACGTACTTTTGATACAAGTTCCTGATATGCCTTTTTATCAATTTTCCCAGCACAGGGAGCACTACACCTGCCTATGTGGTAATAGAGACAAGGAGAGTACCGCTTTCGTAAAGGACCGCGACATTTTCTCAGGGGAAACATTTTTTCTATTAATTCCAGAAATTGATCAAGTTTTCCTACATCAGCAAATGGGCCAAAATATTCTGAACCATCCTGTATAATTCTTCTTGTCTTAAATATTCTGGGGAAATCTTCATTGGTAATCCGTATTACCGGATAGGATTTGCCGTCTTTTAGATTAATATTATACCGGGGAGACCACTTCTTTATAAGATTATTCTCAAGAATCAAGGCCTCATAGTTATTCCCTGTTACGATATATTCTATGCGTCGAATCTTCTTTACCAGTACTTGGGTTTTTAAATCTCTTCCGTTTGTAAAATAGGAGAGAACACGTTTGCGAAGATCTTTTGCCTTTCCAATATAGAGAATGGTATCTTTCTCATTTCTCATGATATAGACACCTGGGCTATGAGGAAATATGCGTACTGATTCTTTTAACTCTTTGAACATTTCACTTCTAAGATACAACTAAGTAAAGAGAAAAAACAAGCACATCACCAATTTCTTGGTTTACAGAAACGAGCCAACACTATACAATCCCCACACAGAAATGAGTAAATTGAACAAAAGCCCGAACACATTACAACTCTTCTCATCACCACTATTTGCAGTGCTTCCTGATGATGATAGAAATTTCATCAAATTGAAGTCAGAAAAATTCAGATTATCACTCCAAAATGTCAGAAAACTTATCGAAACTGCTGTTGACTTGAGGCAATGGGAAGAGAATAGTATCTCTTTTTACTGGGATGAGTCCAATATTGAAAAATTATCAGGAAAAGAGAGAAGTAAGTCAATTCTGAAAAGAGTATATACACAAATTGAGAAACTGAGAAATAATCCAATATCCTACACAAATTTCACCGGTAAAAACCGGGATTCAGTCTCTTTTGATTATATAGAGAAAAAAGATGCAGAAGGAACTATTTTGGGAGCCTGTCCAGTAGCCGGTGAAAAAACACGCTGCTGTAATCTGTTGACACTTGATGCTGTCGAGCAGTGCGGCTATGCCTGCAGTTACTGCTCCATCCAATCTTTCTATGATAGTCAGAAAATATACTTTCAAAAAAATTTTTCAGAAAAATTACACGCATTGGAACTGGATCACAATACTCTCTATCATATTGGTACAGGACAATCCTCCGATTCTCTCATGTGGGGAGACAGAAACAATGTTCTTACAGATCTCTTTGCATTTGCCAGAGAGAATCCTAACGTAATTCTTGAACTCAAAACAAAATCAGCAGCAATTTCCTGGGCCGATAAGTTAGATGTTCCGGCTAATGTAATAGCAACCTGGTCACTCAATGCTCCAACGATTATAACCAACGAAGAACACAGAACAGCTTCGTTGGAATCGCGGCTTTCAGCGGCTCGAAAGCTGGCAGACAAGGGAGTTTTAGTTGGATTTCACTTTCATCCAATAGTCTATTTCGAGGGATGGGAGCATGAATATCGGGATATTGCAAAATCTATTCAGCAAAATTTCTCTCCAGACGAAACCGTAATGATATCATTGGGAACTCTTACTTTTATTAAACCGGTGCTTCGTAAACTCCGCGAGTCTGGAATAAGCAGTAAAGTCCTTCAGATACCTCTGCTTGATACAGCAGGAAAATATTCTTACGATGACGAAACTAAAATCAAGCTCTTCTCTCACCTCTATAATTCATTTAGTCCTGAGTGGCAGAAGCAGGTTTTTTTCTATCTTTGCATGGAGCCCCACTCACTCTGGGATGCTGTGTTTGGTAAATCATATCAAAACAATGATGATTTTGAATTTGCTATGAAAAACTCTTATATGCACAAAGTCCTCCTTGCGCGATAGGATTATTGGGATTATACTAGAATAGGGCTTTTTCTAATCTTATTATAATTTCTGACACATAAGCCTCTAATAAATTCCGGGAATTGACATATTATTATATATAGTTTGGTTCCATTTTTGTTGTTATTTCCGGATGCTGTGATAAGAAATAGTTCTGTACACAGCTAATTTATTGACCAGTAAGTAGACTGATGGGAATCCAGAACCCGGGACGGTGCAAACTGTCGAATCGATATTACGAACGGGATGGCCTGGTTTTTCATGCTGCTGAATAACAGAAGGATAGATAGATGTCAAAGCGAAACGATGCCGTACACGTTACCGATTTAAAAATATTTAACAGAGCATTTCCTTATCTCATGAAACGCAGATGTGATTCACTAGTCTATTACAAATTAGACATCGAAATGACAAATGCCGTACAATTTATTCAGAAAAAAAACCATGAAGCCGGTGAACGAAAATACAGAGTATTTGATCTTATAATGGCAGCCATGACCAGAACTGTTGCTTTAAGACCTGCTTTAAACCGTTTTATATCAGATTATGAATTTTGGCAGCGAAATGAAATATCATTCAATTTCGTTGTTAAGAAAGATATGCGCGAAAATTCTCCTGAGCGAAACACCATCGTAAAATTTGAAGAAGATATGAATTTTGAGGAAGTTTCTGCAATTATGCGTCAGGCAATCAATTCAGCTATGAGGATTGATGAAAATCCTGATGAAGCACTTATGAAATTTTTCCTGCGCATGCCAAAATGGCTCTTAAAGATAACTACAAAGGTATTAGAACGTTGGGACAGAAAAGGACGCATGCCAAAACAAATTCGTGATGCAGATGGTCTTCATGTTACATCCTTCATTGCCAATCTTGGAAGCATCAATATTCCAAACCCTCCTTATCACCACTTATATGAATGGGGAACTACATCTCTCTTTCTTACCCTTGGACGATTGCATCGAACCAGAATTCTTGATGAAAATGATAATGAGTATATCAAAGATACCATTCAGTTAGGGATTACTATTGATGAAAGAATTGCTGAGGGATTTTACTTTATGAAAGCACTGAGAGTATTGCAGGACCATTTGGAAAACCCCGAACTGCTTGAGGAAAGACCAGATCCAGCCCTGCTGAAATAAGATTTTAAGGATTGAGACAGCGGCCGCAATCCTGTGTATTACCCTGTAATTTTTTAAGAAATATTTCTTTTTCCCGACCCCCAAATGTGCATTTATCCAGATCAGACATTGCTGTCAATTGCTCTGTCTCTCTGAGTGAAAAAGATTCTCCGCCAAGCCTGTGTTCTGCAAAAGCTTCGCAGGCTATAGGACAAATTATTTTAATAATATTGAAAATAGTATTAGCGAAAACACGGATTTCATACTGGGCATGCATGTCCATTCTCAGTTGTAAAAAATGAAATAAATTATGTAAATCCATCTGCCAATACCATTCAGTATAGAGGCTTAGCGGGAGGTTAACCCTAGCCAACTCGCGGGCTATTCCCATGTCTAAAAGCTCCTGATAAACTGCATAAGTCCGCTTCTGATCCTCTTCTAATAAGCTCCTTACTTTTTCACGTATTTCAGCAGAAACAGGCTCACTGCTCCGCCCCTGTTTATTGTCACTGCTCTGGTATGAAATATTTTCATCGGAGGGGATATAACACTCATCAGACAGCACGCTGTATCGGCCTGAAATTTCATTAAGTTTGGCTGTCCTGTGCCGTATCCACTGCCGTGCAACAAATATTGGCATTTTTATATGGAATGTAAAAGTCACCTGCTCGAATGGCGAGGTGTGATCGTTTCTTAAGAGATAATTTATGAGACCTTTGTCCTTGCGATAGGACTTTGTTCCCTCACCATATGAAACCCTGGCAGCCTGAACGATCCGGTCGTCAGATCCGAGATAATCAATTAAACGTACAAATCCCTTATCAAGAACGGGGAAAGATTTATCAAGGATTGCTTCCGCTTCCGGAACTGTGCAGTGTGCCATAAGGCCTCCAATAAAATATTATTCATTAATGGCTCGAGCAAAAACTTCTGATTATTGGGTGTTCACTCTCAGTATATATATGTATCAGCAAAGGATACTTTTTCTATAGATTATCGTACTTTTTATCTCTATCCAATTCAAGAATTACTGTCTCAAGATTGCTCAACCGGCTCTCATGTTTCTCAATTACTTTCATTAGCTCATTAAGTTTTTGATCGGATACATTTGCCCCGCTCTCTCTTTTCTTAAAATATTGTCTGGATATTTCTGTCGCCGAACCAACAGATACAATTATAACTATAGCTAACCAAAAACTCATATCTTCCTCCACTTCACTTCAGCATTATTTATGCTTCGTTCACAGCAATAATACTCAACTTCCTCACAGAAAAACCAACTTGATTTTTCATTAATTATCACTTTACCAGATTACCGCTCACAGGGCAATCAGCACATCAGTACTGTATAATCTGTTATATTAAACTCAGCCTTCCAAGCAGAATCGCCAGCCCTGCTGAACAGGCAGTTTCTGTTCTCAAAATTCTATCTCCCAAACCAGCTGAAAGATATCCGGATCCAGTCAGGAACTCCCTTTCATGAGAAGACCATCCCCTTTCAGGTCCAACAGCAAGAATATACTTATTTCCGTCAGGTATCTGCATGGTTGAGAGCTTAGTTTCCGGCTTAATATTATCCAGCGCAATACGAACTAACCCTGTATCTTCCTGCTTATATTCTCTTTCAGCGTCATAAAGAGTATCGAATAATTTTAGTTCGGGCACAACAGTTCTGCCAGCTTGCTGAGCCCCGCTCAGAAGATACTCACGGTATTCTCCACCCTTCCACAGCTTAGCATCTCTATACGAACGCTCTCCGGTATCAGTTCCTGATACAACTATCCTTTCTACACCAAGACTCACCGCTTCACGCAGTATTCTTTTCATGCAAATGGGTCTCACCTGAGCAACCAAAAGTGTTATCGGGAACAGCGGTAATGGGGGAGTTTCCTGTTTCCAGTCAATAGCAATTGCTTCTGAATCAATTTTTGTAATTACTGCTCTTCCGGCAAAACCATTCACCAAGCCCATAAGAAAACTATCACCCTCCTGCAGTCGCAGAATTTTTTTTATGTGTTTTCCTCTCGCATCAGACAACGGGATTCTGCCATCTTCGGGATATGCCTCAAATAAAATGATATTCATACTCTTTGTATAACATGAAATCAGATCACTTGTCAGGTATAATCTGAAACGAAGCCGGTGGGAAATCCTGAGCATGAACCAGGATCTCCCACTCAGAATGAGGTGAGATATTGCGGTACATACTGCTTCGACCCCAACTCTGCCTCTGGATTCTGCATCAACCGAACCCACCATACCTTGTGAAACCAACTCAGGCTATCCCATACATGTGAGACAAACTTCCTCCTTGTATACATCTTCACG
>Ga0307988_1001018_pt1 | contig 17185 bp, 17 predicted proteins | sample EllFjometagen183_FD_203166 | JGI IMG/M metagenome (GOLD analysis project Ga0307988, IMG submission 203166) | Marine microbial communities from Ellis Fjord, Antarctic Ocean - #183 | ecosystem: Environmental > Aquatic > Marine > Unclassified | place: Southern Ocean | collected 2014-10-08 | reverse complement strand
TTAACATTATATTTAAGCCTCCTTATTATTTATAAGCCAGGCTTAATGTTGCATAACGTATTGATCTTTATAAGATGGGGTTTATTTAGCGCTTACAGAAATACACAACAGAGTATAAAAAAGCAATCTGGTATTTTATGAATAAAGATCATTTAGACCTTTTTACAAAGAACCCTGAACAGTATGCGCCGCAGTATGGTGGCTATTGTGCCTGGGCAGCAGCTCAAGGAGATATAGCCTATGGGGATCCTGAGAACTGGAATGTTTATAAAAATAAGTTGTATTTAAATTATAATGACAAGATTCAGGATAAATGGTTTCAAAACATTGATGAGTTTATTATTCGGGCAGATAAAAACTGGCCCGGAGTACTTAAATAACAGGTGGAATTTTGGCTATGCTTTGCTATTGCTTTAAACATGGACAAAATATTCTTTAATAATTCTAATTAAAACATGATTAATGTTTCCCCACAGGGCATGCCAGTTCGCAGTTCCTACAGTATTTTATAATTTTGACAGGCTTGTCAAATCCTTCAACTTCCTGTTCTTTAGCTACATTATTATCTTCATCCATCTGGATGTTGCATGTAGGACGGCTAAAAGATCCATCCCTTCCCGGAAGTATATCCTGGTCATACTCTTTAGGAGTGTATATTTTTTCTCCAAAAGAGTTCTGGGGACAGGCTTTTCTGCAAAGATCATTGCAATTGGAACACGGATCAAAAGCAATAGGTCCAGTTGAAGGCAGACTGACATCCAGGGTCAGAGCCCTGAGTCTAACCCTGGGGCCTAACTCTGGAGTGACAAGAATATTATTTCTGCCAATACATCCCAGGCCTGCAAGTACTGAACTGTCTTTTAAATATGTTCCACCTTTTTCTACATGGTAAGGTAAGTGGAAAATACCAATTTCATATGTGTCTTTAATCCAGACACATAACTGCTTTATGACCGAGGCCAATATCCTGTTTCCTGGAGGATCTACTCTTCCAAACCACCAGTCCATATCAGGTTTGCCTTCAGGATGCTCCTCTGCAATTACAAGCACAGTTTTTGCATTATCCGGCCACAAAACCTCACCCGGCTTAAGGTCCAGGTTGGTGCCAATGCCTCTGTCAACATTGGGCATTTTAGGCGTAAAAGTAAAGGAAGGAGCCTTTTTTAGGTCCTCTATGCTGGCAAATCCACTGAGAGAAGCACCCAGTTCCTTTGCTTTCATCAATATGGCTGATGACGCTTTTAATAGTTCTCTATTTTTCATATTTTTCTTGAATTTTTCTGAGTTAAACTATGACATGGGGAGGGGAAAGGGTCTAATTTTGAAATTTTTTCCTGACTCCTTTTCTAAATCCAAAAACAAAATAGATAATCCAGCCAATAACAGGAATAAAGGCAATAATAAACCAGATAACTTTATTTTTTAAAGACCCGAAATTTTTTGTCAGAATATCAATAAGTGCCAGGGCTGTTAGTAGCCATAATACTATTCCGCTGATAATAATGGTAATTGAAGCTGTGCTCATATATAAGTTAATCCTTTTAATCGGTTAGATATTTTTAAAAGTGTTGTCACATAGGGTTTGCTGTGGTTGTACTTGTAGAGAATTTTATATGCTTTCTGTTTGGAAATGTTATGATCCCATCCATAGTGGCTTAAGAAATTTGCGATGCTGTAAATGGCATCAGGATGTTCAAAAAGGTTAATTGCTCCGTCATCATTTCCATCTCTGGCAAGTCGTAATGCATTGCTTGGTAAAAATTGTGAAAGCCCCAGAGCGCCTGCGTAGGAACCCGGAATTTTAAAAGGATCGAGATTCTCCCTTGCTGAATATTTCAATAATGCTTTTAGTTCAATATAAGCCCACTTTGCTTTGTATCGAGATTTTTTTTCAAATTTTGCTTTTGAAATTTTTTTTTCTTTTGGCATGGACTGATATAACTTTTCCCGGATTTTTTGATTTTTAAGCGCTGCCATTGTAGAAAGTGTATTAATAACAAGCCTATTACCAACGTATTTGCCAAGTTGTGATTCAACAAGTAAAATCGCTGTGATAATTGTCTTGTCAACACCATATTTTTTTTCAGCCATTTTAAGATTCAAAATATGTTTATCCATATAACGGCGGGCATTTTTTAGAGCGGTTTTTGATACGAATTGATCATAATCAAGGCTTGATTCTGAATGTATAAAAAATAGAGAGACGCCTTTTGAATCAAACGCAATATTTTTATTTGTGTATAACTTGTTTATTTTATTCCGATTAAAACCATCTTTAACAAGTCGTTCAGTAAGATCTGTGAAAATATGATTTGCATTGTTAGTGTTGGCAGGAACCGAAGTGGCATAAAACGCGATTGTTAATATAAGGCATAAGTACAAGAAAACAGATTTCATATTTTGAATATTCGCTCCTGTAATTTAATTATTCTTAAGCCTACAACGTTTTCATATTTTTTTCACTATAAAAAGGCATAATTGCTAAAATAAAAATGTGTGGGAATAGGCGGGTAACACAGGTTGGCACATAGATGACCATACACCAGCCTGTGTTTTTGAGAATTTATTTTGAACTAAATATCATAATACAAAAAGAATTCATGGGGGTGAGGACGGCTGTTAACCGGCATTACCTCATTTTCTCTCTTGTATTTAATCCAGTATTCTATTGTATCTTTTGTGAATACATCTCCCTTAAGAAGGAAGTCATGGTCTGCTTCAAGAGCATCAAGTGCTTCTTCAAGAGAACCTGGGGCAGAATCCAGTTCAGCAAGTTCTTCCGGTGGAAGATCGTAGATATTTTTATCCATGGGATCTCCCGGGTCAATTTTATTCTGAATTCCATCTATCATTGCCATGGAAATTGCTGAAAATGCCATGTAACCGTTGCATGATGGGTCAGGAGTTCTGAACTCAATCCTTTTTGCTTTTGGTGAGCTTGAATACATGGGAAGTCTTATGGCAGCACTTCGATTCCTGCTTGAATAAGCAAGATTGATTGGCGCTTCAAAGCCGGGAACAAGGCGTTTATAGGAATTGGTTGTTGGGTTTGTAATGGCGCACAACGATTTGCAATGTTTCATGATTCCACCAATGGCAAAAAGAGCGTCATCAGACATGCCTGCGTATTTGCTTCCTGCGAACAAAGGCGTGTCTCCTTTCCAGAAACTTACATGGGTATGCATGCCTGTTCCATTATCGTTATAGATAGGTTTCGGCATAAACGTAACTGTCTTGTTGTGTTTGGCGGCCACATTTTTAAGGACATATTTAAACCACATAAGCTGGTCACCCATTGTTAAAAGGTCTGCAAACCTGAGGTCAATTTCAGACTGCCCGGCAGTTGCCACCTCATGATGCTGGCATTCCATTTCTATTCCAAGATCTTCAAGGGTGAGCATCATTTCAGTTCGCATGTCCTGTAATTGATCAGTCGGAGGCAAAGGGAAGTATCCTTGTTTATGGCGTATTTTATACCCATTGTTTGGCATTTCTTCTCTGCCCGAGTTCCATATACCTTCATTGGAGTCGATTTCGTAGAAAGCCATGTGGTTTTCAGAAGCATATTTTATGTCATCAAAAATAAAGAATTCAGGTTCAGGGCCAATGAAAATAGTATCTCCAATGCCCGTGCTTTTAAAATACTGTACTGTTTTTTTAGCAATATACCTTGGATCTCTGCTGTATGACTCATGGGTAATCGGGTTATGGATGTCGCCTATTATTGCAAGCGTCGGTGCCTCAAAAAACGGGTCTATTTTCGCAGTTACCGGATCAGGAATAACAATCATATCACTATTATCTATTTCCTGCCATGCTCGCATGCTTGAACCATCAAATCCAAAGCCATCTTCAAAAGAGGCCTCTGTGAATTCTCCCAGAGGCACTGAAAAATGCTGCCATGTTCCAATAAAATCTGTATATCTTATATCTACAACTCTTACATTGTTTTCTTTTGCCATTTTAATAACTTCTTTAGGTCCCATCTTTACCCCCAATAAAAATAAAAAAATATTATAAATTAAACTGCGTCAGTCCCTTTTTCACCAGTCCTGACTCTAATTGCCTGTTCCACGGGCGTGACAAAAATTTTGCCGTCACCGATCTTGCCTGTATTTGCTGAATCGCATATGGTCTGTACTGCTTCATCAACTCTTTCTTTGTTTATTACTATTTCAATTTTGATTTTTGGCACAAAATCAACAACATACTCTGCCCCTCTGTAAATCTCCTTATGGCCCTTTTGTCGTCCATATCCGTTGACTTCAGTAACTGTCATTCCATGAACGCCTATTTCATTGAGTGATTCTTTGACATCGTCAAGTTTAAAAGGCTTTATGATCGCTTCAATTTTTTTCATATTATTCCTCCTTAATATTAGTTTTAGGTAGAGATTGCAGAATACTTTTTTTCAATTTTTTAAGGGTCTCAGAAGATTCAACTTTCTGGCCATGGTCTGCTGAGCATACATAAAAAATATCAACAACCTGATCTACTTTTGTTGCTATTTTAGCTAACTTTACATCAATATCGTTTTTATACAGCGCATTTGTAATAGCAAAAAGTATTCCCGGGAAGTCATGGGTGAAGACTTCAACTATTGTAAAAAAACTTGAAATTTTATTGTCAATTTTAACCTTACTTGGCCTTAATAGTTGCCCGGAGGAAGGTGTATATGCCTCGGGAATTTTTTCATTAAGGTTCTTCAGGAAATCATTGTCATTAATTGCAATATTCAGGTCTTTTTCTACCTGTTCCCATTTTTCCTTTTCAAAAATGGTATCCTTAGGGGGCATAACTCTGAAAATATCAAGGACAGTGTCCTTTCCCCAGGAAAAAGCGTCTGCAACTTGTATACTTAGGTTGTTTAAGAAAAATACCCCTGCTATTTTTGAAAAAAAGCCGGGCCTGTCTTTACCGCATATAGAGACAATACGAAGCCCTGAGGCCTCTTCTTTTTTTATAGACCAGTTAAAGTCATCATCTTCCAGGTTTCTGCGCAGATAAATATGTTCATCAATTAAATCAACCGGCGTCTGTAGCAGATATCGGTGGGACATTGATTCAATTTCTTTTTCAAGTATTTCCTGGCTCCATTTGCCTTTGCATATATTGAAAAGTGCTTCTTTTTTCTCTCCGGCAATCCTTAAATTTTTCTTGGAAACAAGGTCTTTGTTTCTCATAATGCTTAAAATTCTTAGGAACAGATCTTTTAAAAGGGTTTCTGTCCAGGCATTCCATGCTTTTGGCCCTGTGGCCTTAGAATCTGCAACACTTAGAAGGTATAACATTCTGAGGCGTTCCAGGGTTTTTATTTTTTTTGCACAGAAAAGAGCGGTTTCTTCATCGCTGATATCTCTTCTGGTTGCTGTTATGACAAGAAAAAGGTGGTTCTTTATAATAAAGGTGATGTCTTTTATTTCTGTTTCAGAATACCCCAGCCTCCCAAGAGGTTTTTTTGCCATTGTAGCCCCTTTTTCTGAATGCCCGTGCCCCGGAGCACCTTTGCCTATGTCATGGAGCAGTGCTGAAATTAAAAGTGCATTTTTATTCCTGATTTCTTTATAGACAATTGAATAAAGAGTTTTGGTTGCGCTCCCTTTTTTTCCTCGAAAGCTGTTTACAATCTGAACGCACCTTATGGAATGTTTGTCTACGGGAAAGAGGTGGTATTGATTGTATTGAATTTTGTTTATTATTGAAGCAAATTCAGGTATGAATTTTTTTAAAAATCCTGTGGGTAGCATCACATTTAAAATATTGAACTGCCAGAGAGAAAGGGAAAGGATTTTTTTAAACATTATAATATTTTCCTTATCTCTCCTGAAATTTCTGTCAACCAGATAATGGAATTCACTTACAATTCTTTTTGCCTCAATGGACAGAGTGATTTTCCTCTTGCCACTTTCAAGGAAAATCTTCAGTAAAAGAGAAGGGTCATTTATAACATATACAGTGCCTGTAAAGTTAAGCCGGTTCTGCTTTATAGTCAGGCCCTCAACGTCAGTATCCTGGTTGGTTAATGACTTGGACTCCCGGGCCCGGATGGAAAGAGTTGTGCCTTCTTTCACAATTTTAGAAACGTGCTTCATGAATTCCATTTTTGAGTGAAGCTCGCCCATAAATGCCTCTACCGGCCTTTGGCTTTTGCCGGGTTTAAATCCAAGCAGGTTGGCAAGCTCAATCTGGTATTCAAAATGTAATTGGTCACATTTGCGTTTAGAAATGTAATGTAAGAAATTTCTCACTTTCCATATGAAATCAAGGGAGTCTGTCAGCCTTAGATGTTCATCATAGCTTAAGTGACCATAATATTCTAGATCTTTTATTGTTTTAATATTGGATTTAATTTTTCCATACCAGAGCAGGGTATGATAATCTCTTAGTCCTCCGTGCCCTGATTTAAGGTTTGGTTCAAGAAGGTAAGTTGAATCACCAAAGTCTTCATGCATTTTTTCTGAGTGACTGATAAGGCTTTTAAGGCAAGCTTTAAGTTTATTTTTTTTATTAAGTTTTTCATTAAATGTGTCCAGTAGCTTGAAGAAAATTTGTGATGCGCCGCAGATAAATCTTGCATCAAGCATTGTGGTCAAGACATCAAACCTTTCAAAGGCAATTGATAAGCTTTCTTTTATGGTTCTAACAGAGTATCCCACCTCAAACCTGGCATCCCACAAAGGGTAAACCAGGTCCTGGATAAAAGCCTCGGCATTTGCGGGGACTTCATTTCCAAAAAGAATTAAGATATCTATATCGGAATGGATGCACTGCTCTTCTCTCCCATATCCACCAAGAGCAATCAGGGCAAAAGCATTGCCTTCAGCATTTATATTCCTTGCAGTCTTGCTGTTCCCATAGGCTTCATAAAAGTACTCATCCAGAGCCAGGCTGAGATCACGCAAAAAATCTGAGTTGCCATTCTTGAAAAAGTTATCAATTAATGATTTCTTTTTTTCAATCAATATGTCTATTGCTCTGTTGTTCATCCCAGATTATATAAGCAATGAGTGTGCCAATTTAGGAAAAACTTCAAGGTGGTTGATATACCTGCGATTTATATACTCAGTTGAGATTTGGTCAAGTATCATAATTACAAAAATGTAATTATGAATAAGCGCAATGTTACAATTTTGTTATTAATTCCAATGAAATATTAAAATTATATATTAGGTAATTATCATGTGGTTAAGGCATATAATGCTATAGTAGTTGTTAAGGGGAATGATTGTAATAGATCTGCGGCAGCCACGATTTAATATGCGGCTGCCCGGGGAATGGTCTTAACTATTCAGTATCTTTGTCTTTGTCTGCTTCTATTTTTTTTGTGTCTTCTTCTTGATTATCTTCAATCTTAGTTTCTTTAGAGGATTTTTTAAAATTCTGTATACCTTTTCCAAGGCCTGCGCCTATTTCAGGCAATTTGCCAGCTCCAAAAATAATAAGGATTATTACAAGAATTATTATTAATTCCGGCATTCCTAGTCCACCAATCATAATGCACTCCTGTTTCTTCAAGTAGTTAAAATTAAATAATTATCACTAAGGCTAAATGGTGTCAATCTAAAAAAACTTTACTGGGATGGGGAGGAATACATTTCAGCCTGGATAAACTACAAAATTGTCACTTGTTTAATGAGGCCAATATTTGCATGAAACAGCTTATTGCTACTTCCGATTGTCTCTTTAAAATTTAAGGAGCAAACTATCAATTTTGTTTTCTACAAATATAGAATTACCTCAGAGCAATCGCATGTAACTTTTTAGGTATATTTCAAAACACTTGTGACGTATTTACAGAACGGCTAAGCATTTCGGCTTACAGATAATCGTTCAACTGGATCTAAGCTGCACTCAGCTAAAGGAAAATAACTCACTTCGTTCAGACAAATTTTCCTTTGAGCGCTTCATTTGCCAATATCCAGTAATCACGACTACCTTATGACCGCCGAAACACTTAACCGTTCTTTTAATGTCCATCATAGATATTTAAACTCAACAGATAAACCACTTGTATCAGTAAAAAATTTTGATATGCTTTTTAAGTGAGTTTTTATAATTCTTGTTAAACTTCTTGGTGAAGGCTGGTCTGAATTTGGCATTGTCTGAAGCCTGAAAGGCGGAGTTCTGCCAAATCAGGGCAGCCGAACTTAGAAGTTATCAAGATTTATGAATCAACGCAAAAAGTATGTTGGAATTTTTGATTTTCAATGATATTTCTACATGCAATTGCTCTGACATATTTTAAAGCGAAATCTACAGCAGCATCAAACAGGTTACTTAGTTGTATAGATTCCTGATAATTTATCATATTAATTGACTTTATTTAATAAGGGGCATAGGCATAATAAAAGCATCGTAAAGAGGAATTAAATTCACTAATTATTGTCGAGGAGATAAGTTTTGATAGGGAAATTGAAAATATTAGTTGCTGTACTTGTATTGTTGTTTTTGGCTAATGGTTGTGCAAATATGCCAACGCCTACTTCGCAAATCACAGGTTCGTACACATCTGGACTAAAATATGAAGAATATGATTGTTTGCGTTTGTCTGCAGAATTGGACTCTTTGGCAAGAAGAGAAAATCAATTAACAATTGCTCAAGAGCAAAGAATAAAAACAAGTAAGATGCAGGCATTTTGGCTTGGGTACGGTACAGGAGATGGTATTGAAGCCTCTGAATTGGCAAATGTCCGTGGAGAAAAAGAAGCAGTTCGTAGTGCTATGGAGAAAAAAGGCTGCAAATAATCATGTGCAGTTATTTTGGAAGTATAGGTTGTAACACACTGAGTGCAGACGATTATCGATAGATTTAGTATCCTTTTATAATCAAGCGGTTATTTTCAGCTTATAATCAAGCGGTTATTTTCAGCCGCTTGATTATAATTTTATGATATTGCCCACGCATCATCCTTTATTTTAAAAATTATATAATTGACACCCCTCCCCTGATTCTGTAAAATTTTACCTTTAAACAATTTGTCAGGTTACATACAGGAGAATATATGGAAATGGAGATATCTTTCCCGGGTGGGAAAAGAGTGGATGCTCAATATGATGGAATGACAATTCAAACTGACCAGTCAATTAAAAATGATGGAAATGGTTCAGCACCTGAGCCTTTTAACCTTTTTTTGGCTTCCTTGGGAACTTGCGCAGGTATTTATGTTTTGTCCTTTTGCCAACAGAGAAAAATCCCTACGGACAAAATTAAGATTGTTCAGAAAATGGAAGATACAGCTGACGGTAAAATGGTTGGCAAAATTATAATTGACATAAAACTTCCCTCAGGTTTCCCTGAAAAATATAGAAAGGCTGTTGTCTCTGCAGCACAATTGTGTGCTGTTAAAAAGCACATGGAGCAGCCCCCGGAATTTTCAATCATCACAACTGTGGAAGATGAATAACGATTTAAATTTATGACCTATTGGTAAAAAGAGGGAAAATGGATATTAAAATTTTATTGACTGTGTTTGTAACAGTTTTCCTTGCAGAGCTTGGTGACAAAACCCAGGTTTGTACAATGCTTTTCGCAACTGAAAAAGATGTCAGTGGCTGGACAGTTTTCCTAGGTTCTTCACTGGCTTTGATCAGCGCATCCGGTTGTGCAGTTCTTTTTGGCTGCGCGCTTTCTGATAATATAAATCCAAAGTACATGTCAATCCTGGCAGGTAGTGGGTTCCTTTTGATTGGCGGGTGGATGCTCTATAAAGGACTCACCTCGTCATAATTATTAAACAACCATGTTAAAGATGAGATTCCAAGGATAATGATAAGGCAAGGTATTGACTCTTGATAGTCTATGCCTACTTTATTAAAATATTATATTTAGTAAATTAATTAATGGAGATATTGTATGACTGACTTGAAAAACCCTGATAACCATTTTTCAGGCGCTAATAAATACGTTCTTGATAGTGAACTTGCATCCATTGTGAATATTTCAATGGCTTTGGAAATGCCGCTTCTTTTAAAAGGTGAACCGGGTACCGGAAAAACAATGCTTGCCTATGCAATTTCAGAATCCCTTGGCATGCCTCTGATTGTACTAAATGTAAAATCAAGCATGAAGCTTATTGAAGCACTTTATCAGTATGACACCCTGACAAGACTTAACGATTCCAGATTTGGAGACTCTACTCGGGATGTCAGTAATATTGAAGAATACATAAAAATGGGGAAGATTGGCCAGGCTTTTGCTGCTGAAAAAAGAGTGGTTCTCCTGATAGATGAAATAGACAAGGCAGATACTGATTTTCAGGACGATATGCTTGACGTTCTGGACCAGATGCAGTTTGATATTATAGAGACTGATAAAGTTGTGACCGCAAAGCAGAGACCGGTTATGATCATAACTTCTAATGCAAAAAAAGATCTTTCCGATCCTTTTCTCGGAAGATGTAATTTCCATCACATCGCATTTCCTGATCCTAAAATGATGAGAAAGATAATCAGTGTTCATTTTCCGGAGATTGACAAAAAACTTGCAGAAGGTGCCATAGATGCATTTTTTACTTTAAGAAATATTGAAGGGATTGAGAAAAAACCTGCCACAAGAGAGCTGATAAACTGGATAAGAGCATTGGATGCTGATCCTGATTTCCATGCCAAAGATATTATTAAGGGTAAAATCCCATACCTTGGCGTGCTTTTCAAAAAGAGTCCGGACTACCAGAGAGCCAAAGACACAGCATCAAGGCGCTCTATTTTTTAAGGTCATATAAAAGATAAAGAGGTATTATGTTTATAAGGTTTTTTTATACGCTTAAGGAAGTGGGAATACCTGTTACTCCAACTTCTTTTCTGACTTTACAAAAAGCTTTGCAAAAAGATCTGATCCTGAGCATTGATGATTTTTACACCTGCGCAAGATCAATCCTTATCAAAAGTGAGAGATATTTTGACCTTTATGATCAGGTTTTTGCTTTTTATTTTGAGGGTATTCCGTTACCTGAAAATGACGGATTTGAAGTTGATGAAATTGCCCAGGCAATGCTTGATGAATGGCTTAAAAATCCAAAACAGCTTGCTGATGCTTTAGGCGTCAATGAATCTGAACTTAAAAAACTGACCCCGGAAGAGCTTATTGAATACTTTAAAGAGCGTTTAAAAGATCAGAAAGGCCAGCACCACGGTGGTAAAAAGTGGATAGGCACCGGAGGAACATCGCCTGTCGGCCATTCAGGACACCACCCGGGTGGTATGCGTGTTGGTGGTGAATCAAGGAATAAATCTGCTGTAAAGGTTGCAAATGAACGTAGGTATAAAGATTATTCCACAACAGGTCCCTTAACTGAAGCCAACATGGGAGAAGCATTAAAACGCCTGCGTAATATGGTTCCTGTTGGGCCAAAAGATAAAATTAATATTGATGAAACAATTAAAGAAACCATGAGAAATGGCGGAGAAATTGAGCTGCTGTTTGACAGGTCTTTAAAAGACAGACTGAAGATAGTTCTTGTTATAGATAATGGCGGCTGGTCAATGGATCCATACATTTCAATGGTGCAGACCCTTTTTGATTATTCAAAATCCCAGTTCAAAGAGATAAAAACTTATTTCTTTCACAATACGATTTATGATTATGTATGGGAAGATCCTGCAAGGCATAGAAAACCTTATAAAGTGGACGATTTTCTCAAGGTTGACCCTGATACCAGATTTATTGTTGTCGGAGATGCCAGTATGGCACCTTACGAACTTATGGCCCAGGACGGTTCAATTCATATGAGTGAAAGAAGTGGGAAGCCAAGTCTTGAAAGGCTTAAATTCATAAATGAGACGTTTCCTAATTCAGTATGGCTGAATCCTGTATCTGAAAGAATGTGGGGCTATACTCACTCTATTATGGCCATATCCCAGATTTTTTCCATGTATGAATTGTCTCTGGACGGACTTGAAAAAGCGGTTGAGACACTTATGAAAAAGAACTGATCTGCTTTTGATTAGTTAATTGGCCCATACAGGTTTATGGTGTTCAGCCAGATGATTTCTGAAAGTTCTTTTGGGTCTACCCCCTTTACTTCAGCAAGCTTTTGTAAAACCAATGGTACAAACCCGGGTTCGTTTCTTCTGACTTTATTTTTTTGGGGAGCGGGTGTCAGATATGGTGCATCCGTTTCAATAAGGATTCTGTCATTGGGTATCAATACACTTAGCTCCCTAAGATTTTTTCCGCGTTTCTGTATTGTGAGAATGCCGGTTATACCGATATAGTACCCTAAGTCTAAGTACCTGAACATTTCTTTTTTTGATCCGGAAAAACAATGCACAACACCTTTGCGATTTTTTATGCTTACTGATTCAAGAATCTCAAGGAATCTGCCTTCAGAGTCACGCTCATGGAATATCATGGGCAGGTCGAGTTTGGAGGCAGAGTGAATTTGTTCCTCAAACCATTTTTCCTGAATATTTTTTGGCGAATGCATTCTGTTAAAATCAAGCCCTGTTTCTCCCCAGGCTCTTACACAGGCATTGTTCAATGCAAGGTTTTCAAGGTTTTTTATAACATCATGGCTGCAGGATTCAGCATAGTGCGGGTGCATTCCAACAGATGTGATAATATTCCTATTGTTCCGGGCAAGTTTTATTGCTTCTATAGAGGTTCTTTCATCTATACCTACAACCATGATTCCATGAACTGAAAGGTCATGTGCCCTTTTAAGCATCTCGTCAAAGTCTTTTTCAAAACAAATGTCATCTATATGTGAATGACTGTCAAAAAATTTCATAATTTTATATTTTCTTTTTTTAATAATAATTGTTTCATATAAGCGTATAAAGCCTTCACTGCTTGGAAGAAGCCGTATTACGGATCACAGTGAAGGCTTGATGTAAGAAAAACTGTTTAACAGCACTCCTTGACACAAACGATTTATAGCAGTAAATTTTAGTTCAGTCAATTTTGGTGAAAATTTATGGAGAAATTAAATCAGGTATGGAAAGCAGTGGTTCAATCATCAGACTTTTCAATGTCAGTAAACGTTATGGTGCGAAATATGCCTTAAAAGACGTCTCGTTAGAAATCCAAAAAGGCGAATTTATTTTTTTAAATGGGCCTACGGGTGCGGGTAAATCAACACTTTTGAAAATGCTTTACCTTGCAGAGACAGTATCTGAAGGGCAGATAATTGTGAATGGAATGAACCTTGCCAGAATCTCACGGCCCAAGCTTGCCTTGTTGAGAAGAAGGTTTGGTATGATTTTTCAAGATTATAAACTGATTTCAAATAGAACAGTTTTTGATAATATCGCACTTGTGCTGGAAGCAGCCGGTCAGAAACCCGGCTATATCAGAAAAAAAGTGATGCATGTTTTAAGAATAACCAATATGGAGAAAAAAGTGCATTCTTATCCCCCCATGCTTTCCGGCGGGGAACAGCAGAGAGTAGCAGTTGCCAGAGCCATGGCAGGAAATCCGTCAATCATACTTGCTGACGAACCTACTGGTAGCCTTGATGCTGAAGCTGCCCAGGCAACAATGGATTTTATTATGAAATATCATGAAAAAGGCGCAACTATTATTATTGCAAGCCATGATATTCAGCTTATCAGCAGAACTGTAAAGGCCAGAAGTGTACTCCTGAAAGACGGTGTGCTCCAGAACACTGCAACAATGCTTTAAAAACAGGGTTGGATATAGTGGAGGTAGAATGAATCGTTATGTGAAAAGAGCTCTAGTTGATATTAAGCTTAATAAGTTTTTAAATTTAATAACTATTATTACAATAGCTCTTTCAATCCTTGTTGTAAGTACTTTTATGCTTTTTTTTCAAAACATAAGCAACATGGTTGAAACCTGGAATCATGGGGGAAGGGTTATGGTGTACCTTGACTCCAGTTTTTCAGCAGAGATGGTTCCGGAGCTGAACGAAAAACTTAAGAATATCTCAAATACAAAGCAGGTTTTTTTTATTTCCAAAGATGTTGCTTTGAGTAATTTAAAAAAGGATATTAATTCTGACAGTGTTTTTTTTGAGACGTTAAGTGAAAACCCTTTGCCTGATGCTTTTGATGTTAGAATGAGCGGAGTTTCAAGTTTTGATGAAGTCGCTTTATTTGCCCGGACCATCAAAAAAATTCCCCTGGTCAGTGAAGTGGAATATGGCCAGAGCTGGCTGGATAAGTTTTTAGGTATTTATAGCCTTTTTAAAGTTGTAGGGTATGCCATAAGCAGCCTTTTCTTCCTGGTAGCCCTTTTTATTACGGCCAATACAGTTCGCCTTGCTTTTTTTTCAAGGCAGGAGGAAATCAATATTATGCACCTTGTCGGGGCTACTGACAGATTCATAAAAACGCCTTTTTATCTGGAAGGTATTTTTCAGGGGGCTATTGGAGGTATAACAGGGCTGATTATTCTCTTGATCTCTTATCTGAGTTTGTCATCAGGGGTAAACGATGCAGTCTCTTCATACATGTTTGTTGATATTCAATTTTTATCAATCAAGTATATTTTATTATTAATTTTAGGAAGCACCTTTTTAGGTTGGTTTGGATGTTATATATCGTTAAAACAGTTACTCAGATAATTATCTTATCATTTGTAGCGGCAGTTTTTTTATGTTCTGCCAGCAACGCCATTGCCACTGATTCTAATGTGGTAAACGATGGTATTATTACTGCGTTCAGGTTGAACGTTAGAGTGAACCCCTCCAATAAAAGCAAGATCCATTTTATTTTAAAAAAAAATGCAAGAATAAAAATTCATGGTGACCCGGGCGAAGTAGGCTCCTGGGTTCAGATTGAGCTTAACGGACAAAAAGGATATGTAAGGAATCGTTCAAAATATTTAAGGCTTATTAAGACCATTAAGCCCAAGACAGAGTCTGAGAAAAAAACCAATGAGAAAATCCTTGCTCAACAGTATTTTGGCCAGAATGCTGAACCGGGAGAAAATAATGAAAGCGTTGGGGAAGATCAAAAAGCTGAACCTGAAGTATCCGCAATTGATGATAAGAAAATTTTAGAAGAAAAAATTAAACAAAAGCAGGAAAAGATTGTCTCATTTACAAAAGAAGAGAAAATTATTATTGAAGGGCTTAATGAGATTGATTCAACCTTAAATCAAGCCAGAATAAGGGCTTCTCATATCTCAGACAACCTTAGCAAGCTGGACAGCAAAATAAAGTACATTGTTGAAGAAAAAGCAAAAATTGTAGAAGAATATGATCAGAAGAGAATCTATTCAGGGACCCGGCTGAATGCATTGTATAGAATGAGAATGTTGGGGAAATTTGAAGTTGTGTCAGAACCGAATTCAATTTTCGATTTTATTGTGCAGCAAAGAGCCTTGGGCAAGATAATTGAGTCTGATATTAAGATTTTAGATGAGCAGATCAATACCATGCAAAGGTATGAAACGTTAGAAAATGATTTGAAACTCAAGAAGAAAGAAAAGCTTGAGCTGGAAAGAGAATTAAATCAACAGATTTTGATTACTGAAAAAAAGAGTAAAAGAAAAAGTCAGATTTTAAAGAAAATAAGAACCGAGAAAAAACTTGCGCTGGTTGCAGTAAAATCCCTACGTAAAGCAGCTGAAAAACTGGATAAAGAGATTGATCAGATTAGCAAACCTGATTTCATTAATAAAAGTTCCAGATCTTTTTTTGATTTTAGAGGAAAGCTTTCCATGCCTGTCCCAGGAAAGATAATCTCACAATTTGGTGCAGGAAAATCTTCTGACAATAAAACATTCACATTTCAGAGTGGAATTGATATAAGACCTAAAAAGAATGGATCGGTCCGGTCTGTCTTTTATGGGAAAGTTATTTTTTCCAAGTGGTTTCAAGGATATGGGAATTTAATGATTATTGATCATGGAGACAGCTATTATTCGCTTTATGCACATAATAAAGAATTGTTGAAAAAAATGGATGAAGTTGTGGAAAAGGGTGAAGTCATTGCCATTGCCGGGGACACAGGATCAATAAAAGGGGTATGTCTGCATTTTGAAATAAGGCATCATGGAAAACCGGTTAATCCGATGAAATGGTTAAAAAAAGGAGCTTAAGAATGCAAATGCACAAAGAAAAATATACCCGTATTTTTGTAAAAATTACAGCGCTTGCTCTTCTGGTGGGCTTTACTTTTTTAACTCCTGCATTTGCAGATAAAGAAGAAAGCTATAAGTCAATTAAGCTTTTTACAGAAATATTGGAAGAACTTGAAAATAATTATGTGGATAAGGTTGATACGGAGAAATTAATACATAATGCTATAAAAGGGATGGTTGAAAACCTGGATCCTCACTCAACTTTTATGCCACCTGAGGCTTTTGACAGACTACAGGAAGATACCCGGGGAGACTTTAGCGGCATTGGCATTGTTATTTCTTTGAAAAAAGGATTATTAACAGTTATTTCTCCCATTGAAGGAACTCCGGCGTATAAAGCAGGCATCCAGGCAGGAGATATCATATTGAAAGTGGATGATAAATCCACTCGAGGTATGGCTCTCTGGGAAGCGGTAAAATTAATGAGAGGCCCAAAAGGGGAAGAGGTCGTCATCACGCTTATCCGGGAAGGTATTTCTTCACCGATTGTATTGACCCTAAAGAGAAATACAATACCCATGGACAGTGTGAAAAGCATAAGCCTTAAGCCGGGTTTCGGATATGTCAGGGTAACTAATTTCAGAAAAAATACGGTGGATGATTTAAAAGACGCCCTTAAAGACTTAGAAGAGAGCAAACCAACATTAAAGGGGCTGATTTTGGATTTGAGATATAACCCCGGTGGATTATTAGATCAGGCAGTCAAAGTTTCAGATCTTTTTCTCGATAAAGGTAAGATTTTGATTACCAAAGGGCGGAATGAACAGGATAAAGAAATTTTTAGTGCTACTCCAAATCTAAAGCCAAGAGAGTATCCCATTATCGTATTAATTAATGGTGGGAGTGCCAGTGCTTCGGAAATAGTTGCGGGTGCGTTACAGGATAACAAGAGAGCTCTGATTTTGGGAACAACATCTTTTGGGAAAGCATCTGTTCAGACTGTAATGCCTTTAAAGGGAGGGTATGGAATCAAGTATACAATTGCCAGATATTATACACCCAATGAACGGTCGATTCAGGCAAAAGGTATTGAACCTGACATTACAGTTGTGGCAGGAGAAGTTATAAAGAAGGTAGATAAAGAGGAGATGGAATTTGACAGATTAGTAAAAGAAAAGAACCTGGTAAATCATTTAG
>Ga0307988_1001017_pt1 | contig 17185 bp, 19 predicted proteins | sample EllFjometagen183_FD_203166 | JGI IMG/M metagenome (GOLD analysis project Ga0307988, IMG submission 203166) | Marine microbial communities from Ellis Fjord, Antarctic Ocean - #183 | ecosystem: Environmental > Aquatic > Marine > Unclassified | place: Southern Ocean | collected 2014-10-08 | reverse complement strand
CTACAATTAGTAATCTTAAAAAAGTAGGTTATACAGATTATACAAAGCTGATAATGGAACCGGCTGACAAACACTATCACTTTGCAGAAAACTTTAAAGCTCCTGAACGTAAGAAAATCACAGAACAAGGATACAGAATTATCTTGAATATGGGCGACCAATATAGTGACCTTGAAGGTGGATATGCAGACAAAACTTTCAAATTGCCTGATCCATTCTACTACGTTCCTTGATGAAAATATTCTTGTTGAAATAAAAAATAAAACTTCTACCACAATTGAAGATATGTTGAAAAAAGTTCTTCAAATGGATAAAAACTATATTAAAAATGAAATAAAAGCTGAAAGGATCGGTGCTTTAAATTAGACAGTAACTGTCTAATTTGAAGTCAAAAAGTTGAGTTATATATTGTACCGAATTCTTTTTACGGCTAATATAGATTTCATCAAGTCCAATAATCCTGACATCTTTTAATTTTATATGGTTATATTTTTTCTTAAGTATATTCTTGTCACAGTTCTTTATTATATGCCAGCCTACATCAAAATACTTTGATATTGCTGATATACAGATGTGTGGCCTTAGCTCCATTAGTGTTCTTTCCATAGCTTTTGTCAATCCTGCTTTTGGATACGATAAAAATGGAAGTTTCTCAGTACTTACAGACTTACATTTATAACAATAATATCTATGAATATCGACTTCAAAATAAAGCTTTTTTAAACCATATGGAATACCCTGAATGTAACGTGTTCTCAAATACGATTTTTTAACCCTTGGTAAGTTGCAGTTTGGGCATCTGTGGTCCTTTCTAACTATTTCTTTGAGAACACGACTATTTAAATAAAAGTAACTTTTATGTTGAAAACCGGATATTTGCTGTGTATAATACATTAAATTTACAGACATTTTTACTCCTTATATTTTTGGTTATTTATAATAGAGTTGACTTGTCTATTAGTTTCAGACTAATTTAATTTTTACTGTTTAAACCTACGAAGAACCAAAATACAATATAATTTACAATAACAGTTTTCGGTAAAACCAAAAGAAAGGGTTGGAAAAATGAAAATAAAAGCTGCTGTTGCCTGGGAACCTAAAAAACCTTTATCTGTAGAGGAAATAGACATAGATGGGCCAAAAGAAGGTGAAGTTATGCTTAAGGTACATGCTTCAGGTGTATGTCATACTGATGCTTTTACTTTGTCTGGAGAAGATCCTGAAGGTGTATTCCCATGTGTTCTAGGGCATGAAGGAGGCTGTGAAGTTGTTGAATGTGGTAAAGGTGTAAAAAGCGTAAAACCAGGAAATCATGTTATTCCTCTTTATCTTGCTGAATGCGGTGAATGTAAAAGCTGTAAATCCGGAAAAACAAATCTTTGCCAGGCAATTGCCGATACAGAATGGGCAGGGTATATGCCTGATGGCTCCCGGAGATTTTCAAAAAACGGTAAGTATATATATCATTATATGGGATGTTCTACTTTTGCAGAATACACAATTGTACCTGAGATAGCTTTGGCCAAAATTAATAAGTCAGCACCTTTAGATAAAGTTTGTTTGCTGGGATGCGGTGTGACAACAGGTATAGGTGCGGTTCTTAACACAGCTAAAGTCGAACCTGGTTCAACTGTTGCTGTATTCGGTCTTGGAGGAATCGGTGTTTCATGTGTCCAGGGGGCTGTTCTCGCTGGTGCAAAAAGAATTATAGGGATTGATACAAATCCTAAAAAATTTGAATTTTCAAAACAACTGGGAGCAACAGATTTTGTCAATCCCAATGATATAAAAGGTAATTTTGTTGAATATATGCAGGATACTTTTAATGGAGGTCCTGACTATTCATTTGAGTGCATCGGTAATGTACATGTAATGCGTGATGCCTTGGAATGTACCCATAAGGGATGGGGTGTATCTACAGTTATAGGTGTGGCAGGAGCAGGGCAGCATATTCAGACCAGGCCTTTTAATCTTGTTAGCGGCCGGGTATGGAAAGGAACAGCTTTTGGCGGTGTTAAAGGAAGAACAGAACTTCCTGGATACGTTGAGCGCTATTTATCAGGAGAGATTGAAATTGATAGCTATATCACCCATAAACTTCCTCTTGAAGATATAAATAAAGCTTTCGACCTTATGCATAATGGTGAATCAATACGTTCAGTTATAATTTTTGATTAGGAAATATTGTATTATGAAAGAGCTTGAAAGTTATAAGGAATTCGGAGGATATCTTAAGAGATACTCCCACACTTCAAAGCTATGCAATTGTGAAATGAATTTTTCAGTTCACCTGCCTCCGCAGTCAGAAGAGAAAAAAGTGCCTGCCTTATATTGGCTTTCAGGTCTTACCTGTACTGATCAGAATGCAAGTATAAAATTGGGAGCTCAACGTTTTTCAGCTGAATATGGCATGGCTATTATTTTTCCTGATACCAGCCCCAGAAGTGATAGAGTTCCTGATTATCCTGGACGTTATGATATTGGACAGGGGGCAGGATTTTATGTGAACAGTATTCAGGAACCATGGTCTGAACATTTCCAAATGTATGATTATATAACTAAAGAATTGCCAGAGCTTTTGGAAAAAAATCTACCTCTGATTCATGGATTAAGGTCAATATCTGGACACTCAATGGGAGGGCATGGAGCCCTAGTATGTGCTTTGAAAAATCCGGATAGCTATAAATCTGCCTCTGCTTTTGCTCCTATTTCTAATCCAGTCAAATGTGATTGGGGGAGAGCTTGCTTTAGAGCCTATTTAGGTCGTAATATAGCAGATTGGCAAAAATATGATACAACCTGTTTAATTGAAAGCGGAGTTAAATTGCCATATGAAGTTTTAATTGACATTGGTCTTGAAGATGAATTTCTTAAAAATGGACAGTTGTTGCCAGACAATTTATTATCTGCATGTAAAAAAACAGGTTTTAAACTTAACCTTAGAAAACATGAAGGCTATGATCATAGTTTCCAGTTTATCAATACTTTTATTGCTGATCATATTAAATACCATGCAGATCATTTATTAATAACTAAATAAAAATAGTTTTAGAAATTAGTGATTTGAGTACGTTCTATTGTTTTTATATGAATGTCAAAGAGAAAAGCGGCCCTTATCCCTGTAAAACAGTGGCACTCTTTTTATAAATCACTTAAAAACAGTACTTTGCAAACCAACTATAAAGGGGATATTATAAACAGAATCAAAATTTTCACGTTCAAGATCTAAAAAAATATGTTTCGAATCTATTAATATGTTCTGTTCTGAAAGGAGCTAAAGCTTTAAATGTTAGTATGTCAACTATATGGGGGGCTTCCAGAAGCGAAATAGTGCCCCATCAATTGGATTGCCATAAAATATCTCTAAAAACTCTTCTAGTATAGCTTTAGACAAGTAAATAGGCTAGCAATTTAATTCACTGGTCTATTAATATTTTAATTATTTCCCATATTCAAAAGTCAAGTGCAACTAATTTTAGAATATAATTACTCACTTTTTGGATTTAAAATATAAGCTTAAGTAATTAAGAATAAAGGATCAACCTTGTTTATGGTATATATTATTGTTGGGTTCTAACTTTCAGCAAAAACATATACCAAAAGGTTAATTCTAATGAAAAATAATGTATCAAACATCACTTTAACACATATAACAGATAATTTAAAGCAGGATTATATTTTTGTAGATAATGAAATACAGACTTCATTAGAGAAAATTAAATTTTTTAGAATCTTTAAGAAACACAGTGGAATAAAGAAATGTCATGGTTACTCAGTAGAATCAATCATTTATACACTTATAATTTGGACACTTCTTAAGAAGAGTTCACTTAAAGCATTTTGTGAAAAATGCGTAAGTACTTTTTCTCCCAGGCAAAAAAGATGTTCTTTATGATCTAATGCTAAATGAAAGTATAAAATGTCGGAATATAACCATTGATGTGCCAAAATCTATTTATGTTCTAAATAATATGACAGTAGAAACTGAAAAAGCCTTTATCTTTGATGATACCATTAAGAAATGAAGAGGTCGTAAAGTAGAAGGTACATCCAATCATTTTGAGCACTGAAGGACGCACTGTTAAAGGACAGCAGATGCTGGAACTTGGACTTTCATTCAAAGATGGTTTTTTACCTATAGAATAGACCGTCAGATTTATATAGGCAGTAAAAAAAGTCATTATCTGAATGAAGAGTTTAAAAATGAAATAAAAACTAAAAGGATCGGTGCTTTAAATTAGACAGTAACTGTCTAATTTGAAGTCCGAAAGTTGAGTTAATTGTATCCAAATAGTTTACCTTACTAAACATAAAAATTCTTAATATCTTTGTGCCTTTGTGAGATAAATCAATTTATAAAATTTCTGCTCCAGCATGATCATTTTCAACACTACTTCCAGAAACTCCAATTGCTCCAATTATATTGCCATCTGAATCTTTCAAAGGAATTCCACCAGAAAAGGTAATAAGTCCGTTGTTTGAATGTTCAATATTGTGAAGAGAACCGCCAGGTTGTGACAATGTACCAATTATGCCTGTATCCATATCAAAAGAACGAGCTGTTTTAGCTTTTTTAATAGAAATATCAATACTACCCAACCATGCATTGTCCATTCTAACAAAAGCTTTCAAATTAGCTCCTGCATCAACTATTGCAACATCCATTTTTGTATCAATTTCTTCAGATTTTTTTACAACTGCTGTCATTACTCTATGAGCCTGATCCAAAGTGATATCTGACATGATAAACTCCTTAAATAATATTATAATTAATTTTTATTCATTGTCTCGGTATAAGTTCTATTCCAAAATCTAACAAGTAATAGTCCTTTAATTGTTAAATATACAAAGAAGAACATAAAAATATTAAATCATTTATATGCCATTTAAAGAATAGCTGAAGTACCTCAGCTATTCAGTAACTGGAGATTAAAGATGACATTCCTCTTTATTGAATTTAAATTTATAGGTGAAATACTTCATTTCACTATACAAATAATATAAAAATTTTCATTCCAAAATAAAATAATTACTTTTGCTTAATTTTGCATACAAAGCTATTTGACTTTCACATGAAAGTAATGTATGTTTCTTTTATCAATAAATAATATAATAAGTCGAGTTATTTAAAATATAAGGAACTGTTAAAATGATATATGTAGATTCACTTGATAATAAAGTAGTTGAGTTGGTAAAATATCCATTCATAAGTGGTTTAACAACTAATCCAACGATTGTAAAAAGAGATAAACCTGAATGGGGATTTAAAAAAACATTAGAATTTCTTGAAAGCATTCCAGGCAATCATTTTGTACAGGGTAGCTTAAGAAATGATGAATGGCTTAAAGTTTTACAGGATAAAATAAAACACAACAAACTTGATCCCAGCAGATTTACAATCAAACTTGCCTGGACTCCAGCAGATGCAGGTAAATTTGTACTAGAATTAAAAAAATTAGGTTTGAAAGTTTGCGCAACTGCAGTTTATACATACGAACAATGCTACACCGCAATTATGAGCGGTGTTGATTTTGTTGCTGTCTACTTTGACAGAATGAATAAAAATGGTATCAATGCAATGGAAACAATCGACGCAATGGTCAAATTAACAAATATGACTGGTGGGAATACAAGAATATTGGCAGCAAGTATTAAAAGCGTAAATGATGCAAATAGTTTACTTAAAATTGGCGTTCCTGATTTAACACTGCCTCTTGATGTAACAGAAAAATTCATTGATGTAGTTTACCCTCAAAACGATCTTGATGTTTTTGAAAATGATTACTGCTTATAAAAGAGTAAAGCGGTAAGAGCAAAGCGGTAAGAGCAAAGAGGTAAGAGCAAAGAGGTAAGAGCAAAGCGGTAAGAGCAAAGCGGTAAGAGCAAAGCGGTAAGAGCAAAGCGGTAAGAGCAAAGCGGTAAGAGCAAAGCGGTAAGCGGTAAGAGCAAAGAGGTAAGATAAAAAGTACATTTTCCCGCTTACCACGAGCATAGCGAGTATCTTACCGCTTACCACGAGCATAGCGAGTATCTTACCGTGAGCGTAGCGAGCAAATAATGAGGTTAAAAAATGATTTTCAATATTCAAAGATTTTCAACACATGATGGAGCTGGCATAAGAACAACTGTGTTCTTAAAAGGATGTCCGCTTCACTGTGCTTGGTGCAGCAATCCTGAAAGCCAATCATTTCAAAGTGAATTAATGTTTGATAAATCTAAATGCATTTTATGCATGGAGTGTTGCAAAGTCTCAAAAAATAACGAATTAATTTGTTCTGATAATTCTATTCAAATAAATAGAGATAAAATAACTGATGCAGAAATCTTTAGGGATATCTGTCCTACAAAAGCTTTGACTGTTGTTGGAGACGAAAAATCAGTATCAGATATAATTAAAGAAATAGAAAAAGATATAAGTTTTTATCAAACAAGTGGTGGTGGAGTTACTATTTCAGGCGGAGAACCTTTTTCACAGCCAAGTTTGTTAAAAAAACTATTATCAGGAATTAAAGATCTGGGAATTACTACATACATAGAAACATGTATGCAGGTTCCATGGTCAAATATAGAAAATAATATTGATAAAGTTGATTACTTTCTATCTGATTTAAAACATGTTGATCCGATTAAATTTAAAAAATTTACTGGCGGTGATTTATCTATAACTCTTAATAATTTTAAATTACTTGCTGAAAGAAATGCAAACATTTGTGTAAGAATACCTGTTATTCCAGGATTCAATGACTCGATAGATGAGATGCATGAAATTCTAAAATTTGTATCAACATTAAAAAATGTAAAAGATGTTGATTTTATTCCTTATCATACATTTGGAAAAAGTAAATACAGCAATCTTGAAAAAGATTATGATTATAATGTTAAAGCCATAGATTTCGATAGTGCTTCAAAAGAGTATATATCTATGGCAAAAGATTTAAATCTCAACCCTAATATTTCTTAACTATATAGACTCTGTTGCGAGATACTCTCTCACGTGGAGGTTAAAATCAGGAAATACTCGTAAAATATTAATTCGTTGCGTGAGAGTTCAGCACTTTAGTGATACTTTTCTTGTTTCAAATGAGACACTGAATTCAAACTATGGAATTACTTAATTATGAATACAATAATTGAATTAAAAACAAATTTATATATCTGGCGTTTACAATGAATACTATAAATAATAATTATACTGAAAGAGCACAAAGTCTTAAAAATAAAATGCTGAGTGCAAAACCTACTGTCTGTACTGAAAGAGCAAAGATCTATACAGAAGTTTATAAAAATAATGAATATAAACCAGTTGTAGTAAAAAGAGCATTAGCTCTTAGTGAAACACTAAATAAAATGTCCATTTTTATCAACGATGAAGATGTTATAGTTGGTAATAACTCTTCACAGCTGCGTGCTGCTCCTATTTTTCCTGAATATGCAGTTGCCTGGATAATGAAAGAATTAGACGAATTTGACAAAAGACCCGGTGATGCATTCTTTCTGACTGATCAACATAAATCAGAATTAAAAGAAATTTGTACCTACTGGGAAGGCAAAACTCTTCTAAAAAAAGGTTATGCGTACATGACTGAAGACATGCATGACATTCATGAATCAGGAATCATTCGTGCTGAAGGTAATTTGACATCGGGTGATGGACATATAGCCGTAAATTTTTATAAAGTTCTCGACTTAGGCCTTAATGGTTATCTTGAGCTTGTTAATAATTATAGAAGCAAGCTGGATATATCTAATATTGATAACCTTAAAAAAGAACAATTCTACAAATCAGTAAAAATGTCTTTAGAGGGTATGCAGCAGTTCATAAAAAGATTTGAAAAGCTTGCAACTTCGATGGCTGCAAATACAACAGATCAAGATAGGAAAAATGAACTATTCAAAATAGCTGAAAACTGCAGAAATATTTCAACAAATAAACCTCAGAATTTTTATGAAGCTACACAGTTAGTTTATTTTGTTCAATTAGTTCTACAAATTGAAAGTAACGGTCACTCTGTTTCTCTTGGAAGAATGGACCAATACCTATATCCATATTTTAAAAAAGATATTGATAATGGAACATTAAATATCGAATTTGCTCTATATATTCTAGAAAATATGTGGTGCAGACTTTATTCCATAAATAAAATACGTTCATGGTCACATACAAAATATTCAGCAGGAAGTCCATTGTATCAAAATGTTACAATTGGTGGTAAAAATTTAGACGGTTCAGATGCTGTAAATGAATTAAGTTTTTTGATTCTAAAATCTGTAGGTAAAATGAGATTAACTCAACCTAACCTGTCAGTTAGATTTCACTCTAATATCAGTAAAGATTTTATGAAAGAATGTACAAAAGTGATTGAAAAAGGCTTTGGAATGCCTGCCTTTAACAATGATGAAATTGTTATTCCTTCTCTACTAAAACTTGGAGTAGAAACAGAGGATGCTTTCAAGTATTCAGCTATTGGATGTATTGAAATTGCTGTTCCTGGAAAATGGGGATATAGATGTACAGGAATGAGTTTTTTAAATTTAATGAGAGTATTTATGGCTGCTATTAATGATGGCAAAGATGTAATGAGCGGAAAAACTTTCTGTAAAGGAGATGGTTCATTAGAAACTTTCAACTCATTTGATGAAGTTATGAGCGCTTGGAAAAAACAAGTCACATTCTATGCAAAAGCTACAGTCAAAATTGATACTGCGGTCGATTTGGCTCTGGAAGAAAATTCTATCGATATTCTATGCTCTGCATTTACGGATGACTGTATTGTTCGTGGTAAATCAATTAAAGCAGGCGGATCAAAATATGACTTTGTATCAGGCCCTCAGGTTGGCATAGCAAATTTAGGAAACTCTATGGCTGCTTTGAAAAAACTTGTTTTTGAGGACAAGAAAATTTCAAAACAAGAATTAATCAAAGCACTGGATACGGATTTTGCAGGCATTGAAGGAGAAAAGATTCGTCAGTTTCTTCTCAACTATGCACCGAAATTCGGTAATGATGATGACTATGTTGATGAACTCGTGAAAGAATCATATGAAGCATTCATGGATGAAATAGAACAACACAGCACAACACGTGCCGGACGTGGTCCAATAGGTTGTAAATACTATGCCGGCACCTCAAGTATATCAGCAAATGTTCCATCAGGTGCAGTTGTACCAGCAACTCCGGACGGAAGAAAAGCCTTTACTCCACTTGCTGAAGGTTGTTCTCCATCATCAGGAACTGACATTTTAGGCCCAACTGCAGTATTTAAGTCAGTTGCGAAACTGCCTACTGATAGAATTACTGGCGGAGTTCTATTAAATCAAAAATTAACTCCTGCTGCTATTCAAAGTGATTTGAACAAAGATAAAATGATCTCAATGCTGGATACATTTTTCTCAAAACATCACGGATGGCATGTTCAGTACAATATCGTTGATAGAGAAACTCTGTTAAAAGCAAAAAAAGAACCAGAACAATATAGAGATCTAGTTGTTAGAGTAGCAGGATATTCTGCTTTCTTCACAACTCTATCTCCTGATGCTCAGGATGATATTATATCAAGAACAGAACATGTTCTTTAAAACAGTGACCAGTAAATAGTAATCAGTAAACAGTTGGAACAGCCCTATAGGGTTGCCCATGTAATCAGTAAGGGCGTAAAATTTTACGCCCTTGTAATCGCGACTATATAAAGTCACCTGAATAAAAGAGATTGAAAAATGGAAAAGATTGCATTAGGAATAGATATTGGCGGAACTAAGCTGGCAGTAGCATTAGTTGATAGCTATGGAAAAGTCATCGATATGATTACAGTTCATGATCATATCAAAAAAGATGAAGATGGAGTTGTTGCTTATACATATGAACTGGCTAACAAATTATTAATAAATAATAAATTGTCAATGGATGATATTTATGGAGTTGGCGCCTGTTTCCCGTGACATGTAAAATTTAAAGAAGGTATTACAATTACAACTTCGAATTTGAATGATTTTAAGAATTATCACATGAAAGAGGCTTTAGAAAAAGTTTTCAATAAAACTGTAACTGTCGATAATGATGCCAACGCACAAACTTATGCCGTTCATAAATTCGGTGCAGGCAAAAACTATGATGACATGGTATTCATGACAATAAGTACCGGTATTGGTGGAGGACTTTATAATATTTTCCAAATATTCAACCCTCCAATCATTGTGCTTGGTGGTGGCCTAATGAAACTAGGTTCTCATTTTTTTGAAGAAATAAAATTAAAATTTGATGCTCATGCAAAAAATATGATTCATGATGACATTCATATTAGACTCTTTGAATTAGGAGATAGCGCTGGAGTTATTGGTGCTGCAGCAATAGTTATGGACTCAGAACAGAATAATAAAAATTCACACTTTAATCTTTGTGCATGATGTAGGGCGTAAAATTTTACGCCCCTATAATTAAAAATGAAAGACAAAAATCATGAACGACAGACATAAATTTATTTTAAAATTGCTTTCTAAAAAGAATGAAGCATCTGTTAAGGAACTATCCAGCTCTCTTAAGGTTTCAAGCGTAACAATCCGTCAGGATTTAACAGAACTTGAAAAAGTAGGATTAATTAAACGAGTACATGGTGGAGCTGTTCTTGAAACTTCTGATAAAATTTCAAACAGACTGGCATATAATTATGAAGAGAAAATTAAAATAGCAAAAAAAGCAGCTGAATTTGTAAATGATGGCGAAACTGTTTTTATAGAATCTGGCTCTGTCAATACTTTATTAGCTCGAGAACTCTCTTCTAAAAATGATATTACGGTCTTAACTTCAAATATTTTTATTGCCAGAGAAATCAAACAATATAAAAATTTGAATATTATAATAATGGGTGGTATCTACCAGCATATTAGCGAAACATTAGTAGGACAATTGACCAATCAATGCATACAGCAGTTTAATTTTGATAAAGCTTTTATCGGGGTTGATGGATTTACTATTGATACTGGATTTACCAGCCGTGATATGTTAAGAGCAGAAACTGCTTCCAATATAATAAAAAGATGTGGTACATCCTTTGTATTGACTGATTCAAGTAAATTTGGAAGAATCGCTTTAACTAAAATGTTTGAAACCAATAGGATTAATAAAATTATAACAAACAGTATCCCAACACCTGAAAAAGAGTATCTTGAAAAGAATAACGTAAAGGTTGTTATTGCATTGTAGGGGCGTAAAATTTTACCCCTTTGTAAACAATGAACAGCAATCAAAAATATTTTATAGAAATTATTTTTTTTGAGAATTTAATTGGAATGTACACGAATTTGATCCAAAATGTGTTATAATGATAAAAACTTAAAAATACACCCAGTATATTAACCTCTAAAACAAAAATAACTTTGCTATATGCCGGACCTAATACTTACAACAATAGTGGTAATAATTATATCAAGTATCTGTTCTTGTGTTGAAGCTGCTTTACTTTCAGCTCCATTAACAAAAATTAAAGGCCTTGCAGACTCCTCAGTTCCAGGAGCAAAAACTCTACTTAAAATAAGAGAAAAAATTAATCGACCGTTAACAGCAATTGTCATTATAAATAACATTGCCAATATAGGAGGTAGTATTCTTGTAGGAGAAACTGCAATGTCTTATTTTGGTAATGAATGGATTGGTGCCTTTTCTGTTATATTAACGTTACTCATTATAGTATTCGGTGAAATAATACCAAAAACACTTGGAGAACACTATTCCATTAATATTTCACTATTTTTTGCAGTTCCGATATTATTTTTTACTAGATTATTTATTCCATTCGTATGGCTAATTGAAAAGATTTTAGCCAAGATCATTTCAAACAGAGCTGAATATAAGATTAGCAAAGCTGAAATCACAAATATGGCAAAACTAGGCCAGGAAGAAGGTTCAATAAGAGCCGAAGAAACAGATATGATTCATGGGGTATTTAACCTCAATGAAATTAACGCAAAGAGTATATTAACCCCCAGAGTTGCTATTACATCTGTTGCAGTAAACCAAACTCTTGAATCAGTTAAAAATCAAATCATCAACTCACAACACAGTAGAATTATTGCAATTGGAAAAAATAATGATGATATAAAAGGTATTATTTTAAAAGATGAACTCCTCATAGAAATTATAAAAGGAAATAAAAATAAAAGTCTTTCAGAATTTCTTCATGAGCCGCAATTTGTATCCGAAATGACAAAGTTAAATAGCCTGCTTACACATTTTAAAAAATCAAAACAACATATAGCTATAGTGGTTGATGAATTTGGAGGAATATCAGGAATAGTAACTCTTGAAGACGTTCTTGAAGAACTAACAGGTGAAATCATTGATGAAACAGACAAAGTTACTGATATGCGAGAATTCGCCAGAAAGAATAAAAAAGTTTAGCAAAATATATTGATTTTTCAGATATTGATTTCAACTATAAAAAATCTGTACAGAATTCTAATTTCAAAGCATTTAAATATAGCAACTTTTTGTAGTTATTTTCTATTTTTCAATGATATGCTGTAATTATATTCGTTGTTCTCAAATTATCTTTTGCAAATATATCCCCTTGTGTTATTGCTCCAGTTCAGGTGGATCTATTATTTATCACTGCTTTTTAACTCCATTCATCTTGAATATATTTCTATAAGTAATTATAATTAAATTTATAACTTTTGAATATGTTACCGCTTTTTATTGTTGTCCAGGCAACTTCATACAATAATTAGGTACGAGTCTCTAGTACTTTATTTTCAAAAACAATCTAACTTAATATTACAATTGACTGAACCTGATATATTACGAGACTAAAGATACACAGGACAATTGAATTTTTGTCATACAATTGAATTTCGAGTTTAATTTTACATTATTTAATCGAATATAAAACTATTACCAAGCTTAAGAATGTATCTCTGAAATGCAACAGGAATAATCAAAGTAACTTAGAATAATAATAAACAAAAGGAGGCAGTAAATTGAATAAAAAATTAATAAAATTTTGTGCTGTAATCTTATTAGGAGCAATCGTTTTACCAGTTAATGCCAAAGATATTTATGTAAAGGCAGGTGCAACAGGTCGAGGTAAGAAAAATAAGCCTTATGGACAATTATGGAAGGCTATTGATCGTGCAATACGCGGAGATGTTATTCATGTAACAGCCGGAACCTATAATGCAAAAGGTGGTTCAGGATGTTTTACAATTAAAGTTCCAAATCTAACTATTGCCGGTGGGTATGATTCCACATTTTCAACTCGTAATCCGTTCAAAAACTTTACAATACTTGAACGTGCTGCAGATTACAAAGGAGATTGGACCGGACTTGGAGAAGGTATTATAGACGGAAAAAACAATGTAGACTGTGGCGGTTTAATTATTGATGGTCTTGTGCTTAACTCCGCGTCACGAAATGCTTATAAACCTAATGGAGATATTAATCCAAAAAAATCCTGGAAAGGTTCTTTAATACATCTATATAGTAAAAACATTAAAATCAGAAATTGTTTTTTACTAAATGCTTATGGAAATGGTATCTACAACACATGGTACGGAGAAAAAAATGAAGTAACAAATACTTTCATATTAAATACCTTTTATTGTGGACTGTCAACAAGATCTGCTCAACCCGATAGTATAATTAAGATAAAAAATAATACTATCGCTTTTTGTTGGTTTCAACCAGGAAAAGGCGGTGGAAATTGCTCTTTTGTAGGTAATCAGGGACAAACTATTTATGAGAATAATATTTTTGCATTTGCTCAAACTGAAGATGCAGGTGGTTTTGGCGTATTAAATGGATTTGGAAATGAAGATACTATAATGAAAGATAATATATTTTTCCAATGTCAGGGCGGATACTACAAATATATGGATGATGATAAAAAAAATCTAATAGTGTGGAAACCTGAAGAGTTAGAAGACTTAAATGAAAATTGTGAAGATTACATGCTCAGTGAAGCTGAAGGTAATTCAAGTAAAGATCCTCAATTTATGCCTGATGTAAGCTACTTTGAAGCTTTTACAAATACGATAGCTTCCAAACCCGGAAAACTAAAAATGGATACAATTAACCAATGGAGAAGAAGTGTAGGACTTCCACTCCAGGCAGAAAACGGCACCGGCAGAAAAAACTGGGGGATGAAGTACCCTTTGGATAAAATCGTTCCAAATCTTATTTCTAAAGTCCCAAACATTGGAGTGCAAATAAACGGGCCTTTTGAGCAATATGCCAGTAAAGGTAGTGGAGTAACATCAAAAAAATACAAAAAGGTTGACTTTAATTCTTTCAAAAAAGGTTCTCCTGAATATAAAGCTTATTCAAATACTCCAGTCAGCTTCAAGGCAGGCTTAGGGGCTGAAAAAAATATTTTTGAATTAAAAGAAACACCAAAGTCTGATTATAATTGCTATCAACTACTTAAATCTGGAGAAAAAAATCAATATACTAGAAACTTTGTATATGGGTATATTTTAAAAGGTAGTAAAGCTGAAAAAAAATGGAATAAATACTACAAGAAAAAAAGCAAATACAACAAGAAAGGTGGAATTCTCATAAAAGGAACAGCTACTTATTTTGGTAAGGACAGCTATTCATATCCAGTCGGTATTATCATTGATAAAGTAAGTAAAAAATAGTTGTTATAATAAAAAAGGCAATTCAAGTTATTACATTTCCTTTTTTTGGTATTAAATGATAGTCACAATTTAATATTAATAAAGAGGATATTGTTATAAGCAACAAATTATATGTAGGAACTAATTCTCGCAACAATGGTAGTATTAATAAAAACACAAAAGATATGGAAAGAAGAGGCGTAGAGTTAATCATCCCATTTGGTGTTCGTTAGTTGATTGTTGAAATTAATTTTTTTTGATTATATTTTAATGCACCCGAAATTTCATATAAGATGCCCTATAATGTATATAATGCATAAATTTAAACTTAATTCTATCTCGGGAGCTTTAAAATATTATGAGACGTAAAAAACAGGAAATTACAAATAAGTGTATTATTGAAAAAATAATACAAAGTGCTGAAGTATGCAGATTCGGTTTATCCTTAAACAACAAGCCATATATAGTTCCATTAAACTTTGGATATCAAGATAATACTCTTTATGTTCATTCAGCTATTGAAGGCAAAAAAATTGATATTATAAAAGAAAACAACAGTGTCTGTTTCGAAATGGAAGTTAATACAAAAATGATTGAAGGTGATCAACCTTGTAAATGGACTATGCATTTTCAAAGCGTGGTAGGTTTTGGAAGGGCTTCAATTATTGAAGACCATGAGGAAAAGATCAAAGGATTGGATATCATTAAAAAACATTATACTGATAATGAAGGTCAATTTCCCGAGGCTGCACTTAAAGTTACTGCCGTAATAAAAATTGAGATTGATGAAATATCAGCAAAACAAAATGGTTATCCAGAATTGAGCAAATAAACTTCAAATTTTAATAAATAATAAAATATAATTTCATTTGATTGACACGCTTTAATTGTTGGGCACGCTTCGCTATGCCCAACAATTAAAACGTGTCAAACAATCATCAATCAAATCCCAAAGGATTTATACCATGGATTGTAAAATTATTGTTATTAATAAAAGCCAAATTCAAAAAATAAAGTTATTATGGGAAAAATTAAATGTAATGCATTTAAATGATTCTCATTATTTCAAAGACCATTATAAGAATTTTACATTCGACACTAGATGTAGAAAATTCAACGATATTAGTAATGACAATATTCGAATTGAAATAGTCGAAGACAACAAAACTCCTGTCGGCTATTGTATATCTACAATAGAGAAAAAAGTTGGAGAAATAGATTCATTATTTATTGAAGAAGAATATAGAAAATATGGATTTGGCAAACAATTAATAGAAAATAGTATAAAATGGTTAAATCAGAATAATTGTAAAAAAATATTGGTAGCAGTTGCAGAAGGCCATGAATCTGTATTTGACTATTATAAAAAATTCGGCTTTTATCCAAGAATGACATATCTTCAATTAAGAGAATAAATGTCTCACTGTCTCATTAACTCCGTTATTTGTATCACTTACACTAAATGATACAAATTATCTAATAATATCAATATTATCCCTGTCTAAATTAATCTAATACATTAATAATGTCTCATTAACTCTAATGTAATGAGACATTATTAACCAAAGATAATTTAACCTTAATAGACATATTATACTTATTATATTATACTTACACAATTTAATAAAAATTTTGGCATGGTATTAGCTATATATACATTCATAATATTTAATTTTTCAGGAATGATATAAAATGAATAAGCAATGTAATATAAATCTTATACAAGTTATAGATTTAACAAGTGAAATGAAATCACTGGCAAATACAGGATTAGCTTCCAGTGAAGATGATAATTGTGTTATTCTTTACGGTCTCCTCAGAGATGCAGCTTACAAAATTATGTCAGTAGCTGAAAAAGAAGTTAGTAATCATAAGAAATTAAATAAGTGGGAGTAATGGTAATGAATTTAAAAATAGAAAAAGCTATTAATGATCAAATCAATTTTGAGTTTTACTCATCATACATCTATCTAGCAATGGCAGCACATTTAAATTCTGTGAATTTAGTGGGTTTTGCTCACTGGATGGAAATACAGGTACAGGAAGAACTTGCTCATGCAATGAAACTTTTAAACTACCTACAAAGCCGAGATGGTAGAGTTGAACTTGAATCAATTGATAAACCTCAGGTAAGCTGGGAATCTCCACTTGATGCATTTGAAGATGCTTTAAAGCATGAAAAGATCGTAACTTCAAGAATTAATGATTTACTTGATATTTCTCTTTCTGAAAAAGATCATGCAACAAATGCACAGTTACAGTGGTTCATTAATGAGCAGATTGAAGAAGAAGCAAATGTTTCAGCTATTGTACAGCAACTTAAATTTGCAGCAGGAGCACCAAACATTTTATTTATGATGGATCGTGAACTTGGACAAAGAGTTCTTGTTCCAATTGACAATAATACAGCAAAATAATTAATTTCAATTTAGATAATCAATTTCAAAGGGGAATAACCCTTAATTTAAACAGGAGAAATAATAATGAAAAAGTATGTATGTTCAGTATGTGGTTATGTACACGAAGGTAATGAAGCACCTGAAAAATGTCCTCAATGCGGCGCAGCAAAATCAAAATT
>Ga0307988_1001015_pt1 | contig 17209 bp, 14 predicted proteins | sample EllFjometagen183_FD_203166 | JGI IMG/M metagenome (GOLD analysis project Ga0307988, IMG submission 203166) | Marine microbial communities from Ellis Fjord, Antarctic Ocean - #183 | ecosystem: Environmental > Aquatic > Marine > Unclassified | place: Southern Ocean | collected 2014-10-08 | reverse complement strand
TGCTGCCAAAAACTGCAGCTCCTCCTCCTTCATACCGATAGGTGTGGGCCTGTTGTCCTACAATATATTCATCGCCCCTTTCGCAATGAGCCAAAAGCGCCAGAAGATTGCTCTGGGTGCCGCTGGTACAAAAAATCGCCTCCCGGGTTCCCAGCATTTTTGCAGCAAGGGCCTCAAGTTTATTTATGGTTGGATCTTCCCCATAAACATCATCTCCCACATCTGCCTTCATCATTGTCTCCAGCATGGCAGCACAAGGTTTTGTAACAGTATCGCTTCTCAAATCAATTTGTTTCATTATTTTTTCAACCTTCTAAAAATTTTAATTTATCTGTCATTATCATATTTTTCTTAGAATTTCTATAAGATATGGCGATAGGAGTCTTTCTCAATTAACCCGTCAATACTGGAAAAGTGATTGGCTTTTACGAAAACAACCAGCCCGTCTGCATTTCCACAGCAGGAATCCAGATATCATTTTTAAATTATCCTACTTTTTCAGAATCTTATACAATTATTCAAGGATTAAAAACATTAAAAAATAGGGGTTTTTACCTATTGTATTTTCGCCAACCTTTATGTAAGTAGTAAAGAGTTCGTAAACTTGTTTCGCCTAAGCGATCTCTATCTGCGAAAAAAGGTATCGACAGTGCGGAGCTGTACCCTTTCAATCAAAAATCCAGCGGACTTTTTAAATCTTTCCCATCTTTATTACAAAAATCAATATAGTATCGTAGCCATTTTCTAAATAGATTATGGTGTCCGGGAAAAACACTGTTTTTTATTAATTGTAAGTCAAATCTCTTTAATAATTGTCGTGGTATTTTTTCTATCATGATATCCGAATGTTAATATCATCCTGAAGTGAATAATATACGATTAGAAAACATAAAATAAACGCTGTAAGTTGTCAATTGTCTTTTTTGTAATGATATCCGCCGACGGATATCACAACTATACGGAAACCGTTCAATCACTTGTTATAATTTCAGTACAAACTTTAAAAGTTAAGGATTTCACTAATGAAAAAAAGACATTTTATAATCGTTGGATTTGCGACAAGTATTCTTTCTATCATATTCGGATCAGCAATATTATTTCAATTAAACAGTAAAAAAAATGATAACATAGTGCAACTCTCAAAAATGAAAAAGTCTCTCGATGAACGATTAACACTACAAAGACTGGCTTATACAAAATTCGATTTGGCTGAAATTAATTTTGGAGTATCCCATCTTTTACCAGAAAAAGGGAAAAGCAACTACAGGTTTGGCGTTCAAAAAATGCTTGAAGAAAGCGATACTTTTCTATTTTGTGCTGCGTATGGTTTATCTGAAGACTTCGCTAATAGAATTATTAATTTCTTGAACATTTCAAGGCATGATGAAGATACAGAATTTTCTGACTTGGAAGACCAAAAGTTTACTGAAGGTAAACAACCAAAACTGGATAAGCTAATTGATTTACTAAAATTGACTTCAGCAATACAGTACTATGATGAAATAGATAATTTTAGTGAGTTATCATATCAAAGAGAGTCTCTTAAAGAAGAGATTATATTTCTATTTTATACTAACCTAGATACTCATAATAAAGCTATAAGCGCGATTAAATCTAAAAATGAAAAAATAAATTTTTGGTTTAGTTTTTCAACCTACTTATCTATATGCTTACAAATTGTGGGTTTAATTATTATTTTTCTAAAAGATTTAGGCTCTGATTAAAACCCAGAAGGATTGACACGACCTGCAAGGTCGTTTCAATCCCATGTTCAAGCAACCCGGACTAAATTTTCTGTATAGGGTATTGCTAAGACCGACGATCTGGTTAATAAGGTTTTTCAGGAGATATTTTCAGTTTGATTGTAATAAATTCAGGTTTCATCATTCAAAATTGAACCTGATTCCAGCATTTAAATCCACAGGTCCTGGCTGTTTTTCTAATCTGTTCTTTGAATTCTGAATTCTTGTCGGACCAAGCAAGAACAGCTATTATCAGGTACCTAACTCTCAAAAAGGGTCGTTTTCCATGCTTAAGCACACCTTTTTGACCCCAAAAACAGCACTTTAAGAATTTAATGTGGGTTTCCAACAATGCTCTTGCAACGGATCGCAAAAAGCCGCGACCGCTGAAGAGCAAAGTTACGCCGATGGGAATAGCAGTGTTTTTTTTACACCTAAAACCGATGAATGAATCAAACAATATTTGTTCAACATTATATGGAGGTTGTAATGAACTTTAAAGAAGCAATATCAAATTTTTGGACAAAATACGGTAAGATATTGATCATAACTGTTTTCCCTGTTTTGTTAGCTGGCTTTGCATCAGCTTTTGCGGTCTATCAGTATTACGATTCAAAACCTAAACTTCGGGTAGAGATTGAATCAATTTATTTCAAGTCTGGTAATATGAATTTAGAGGATCGAAAAGTAAATGTTAGGTCGGTTCCAACAATAGTTACTCTCGATTCGCAATCAGATTATCGGAATCAAGGAGATAAAGCATTATTACCATACTTAATAAGCGTTAAAGCTTTAGGTGAATATATTGAGGTAATGGAAAAAAAAGTTAAAGCTATTGAAAAAGATGAAGAAGAAATTACCGGGTTAATAAGTAAAGTTTCTAACCTAATAGCCGAAAAAACAACAACTTTCAAAGAGGCCTCTAAAATATTTGACACAGATCTTGGTAAGAAAACACTCAAATATGTTGGAGCTCAACTTTTCCGCGATGATTTTTATCGCAGAAGATGGGTAGATTTCGATGCTGCCGTAGATTTTATACAGTCACGTCGTTATAAATTTGATCCAGACAAATTAAAATTTGATCGAACTATTGACGAAACTCTAATAGAGAACGATAAAAATGTTGAAAGGATCGTATCACTCTACATACGTAAATATGTAAAATCAGACTCAATTATTAATGCGCCGGCAATTAAAAAAATGACAAAAAAAGAAAAAGAAAAAGAAAAAGAAAAAGAAAAAAAGATTAACTTGAAAGATGATTACTCGAACGAATTAATCAAAGCCGTAAACGCTTACATTCTGAAATATGCTGATCTCATCATTAAGAAGAAATTAGATGAATTCAAAAATGAATTGGAAAATGCGAAGCAAATATGTAAAAATGAAAAAGAAGATATCGAAAGAATAAACAAACAAAAACAAAGACTTTTAGTCAATGCTGTTATTATGAATTTAGGACAGCAAGGCACAGCAATAAGGCCGTATTCTCTTCTAAGAATTCAATTAAACGCTGAGAGCAGAATTCCGATCCCACTGAGAATCAGAGGCCATGATTCATCTTCAAATATCCCTAGCAGTGGAGTAACAAAGGTCATTTTTGAGTCGGAAGAAAGAGCATCTGCAATACAATTAATGGACAAAATCGATAGTGCGATGAAGAAAGATGTTGAAAGTGTGATATTAGTTCAAGATATTCAAGGAGTGACTCATTTATCAAAAAAAGTACACATTTCATTTGAGACGTTCAAAGAGTCTATCCTTGAAGAGTTAACCGTTGCAGCACATAAAGAAGGTTTTTAAAGATTCAACAAGTCAAATGAAGCGGATGATACCGCTTATTTGGGGTCAGAAATATGATTAAAAGAACTAAATTTAATTTCTAAAGCAGTAAGAGTTCTTCATCGCAATAAAATTTGTGGCAATATGAATGATATGCAAAAAGAGAGGTCGGCCAATATGAAATTGCAGGAATTTATAACCTCAACGCTCAAAGAACTCATTGACGGGGTAAAAAACGCACAAGAACATGCAAAGAAATGCGGAGGAGCTATCAATCCAACGGGCCTTCAGTACCTCGAAGGAAGCTCTGGAACAGTTCAGCACAAAAAAACATCGAGGATCGGTACAGATATAGAGTTTGATATCGAGGTTTTGGTAAGTGATCAGAATGAGAAAAAAGGGGGAGCAGGCGTTTCTGTTCCTATCTTAAAGGTGGGATTCGATGGGAAATCAGGAAGTGAAAATAGATCAGTGAATCGGGTCAAATTTAAGGTGCCAGTCATCTTTCCCAAAGGCGAATACACTGAAAAGTAAATTTATATTCGTTAAAACAGTATTTTCTAGCATCGCTCTTGCAGCGGACCGCAAAAAGCCTCGTCCGCTGAAGAGCACGTTCGAAATAAATAGGAAAAATCTTCCAAAGAATAGATAGGAGTTAGGATAAAATGACAAGTATTCCTGAACCAAACGAAGAGAAAAGGCACAAATGGGAACTATATACTTTATTATCAGACTCAATACCATTTTATCATTCTAGATGGGTTGATAATTTTAGAGTTTTTCTATTATTCAATTCATTTTTACTACCAGCCTCGATGGCATTATTGGGTTTGGCTATGAAAGATCAATTGTGGGAGCTTAAAATATTGGTTATGATATTATGTGTGGTCGGTATAGCTGTAACAAATGTTGGATTCAAGTTGCTAAAAAGAATAAATATAGATACATCCTTAAGGTATGCACAACTAATCTATTTGGAAAAAGAGTTTTTGAACTTACCGTTATCCCCTTATACAGATGGGAAATTTTTTTTTTTTGGAACAGAAGAAAATTTTCATAGACTGGATTACGAAGTGAAAACAGAATCTTCTAAAAAGGATTGTGAAAGAGCTATCGATGCCTATGAGAAGATACGTAACTATATAAGGATTTGCTATGCAATAATTGGTGTGGCTGGGTTCGTGTCACTATTTTTTGAAAAAGCTACAACAGGAAAATTACCTGTTTATACCCTCTTCAATATAAACATATGATATGATCTTGTCGGACCAAGTTAATAGCCTTAAAATATTATACAAATTTCATAAACCACCTCAAAATTAGTCTTAGGTTAACGTTTTCGACCCCCAAAAACAGCACTATAAAATTTAATATGGTTTTCCAACAACGCTCTTGCAACGGATCGCAAAAAGCCGCGACTGCTGAAGAGCAATGGTTATAAACGATTCTCTGAGTGACCTATAAAACCTTCATATGATAAGGAGAAAATATTGATGAAAGCCAGAATTTTAATTCTATTTTTTAGTATCCTAATGTTATTCGGATGCAAAACATTTGAAGAGCCTTATACCGATTTTTCAGTAGGCAAGATGGATGAAAAAACTGAGCAGAGCAATGCCGTCATCCTTATCGGAGATCCCCAGGTGATCAATCGTGAGACACTTATAAACGATAGAATACGAGAACTCAACCATATCGATAATATAATTCGAAAAAGCAGCGAGGCTGTTTTTGCCCCACAATTACGCCGAGATATTTCCGTGATCCGTACGCTTGCTATGGAATTGGGGATCAGTTTTAATCCGTCATTAGGAGACGCTTTTTCTAAAAATGAGGATATAGAATCCGTCAAAACCGAATTAGAATTATTCAAATTGCGAAACGAATTAGAGCAGCTTCAAAAACTGGCAGATTTTAATCCCGGAGATACGAAATTAGAACCTTCGGATGAAAAGCCAGGAGTCCCCTCTGATATTGATAAGCCCTCAATAGTAGAGATTCAAGTAGAATTGAAGGCTGCAATTGATAAGATCAACGTGGCATTGGTCAAGTTGATTGGAGATGATAACCAACAAGCCAGAGAATCACAGATTGAATCTTCTCCTGAAGAAAAATTTGAAGATCTTGATGCCTATCGAGTTCGCCTTCGCCAGCGTGAATCGGAGGTCCGACTGGATGATGTCCATGATGCCAACGGTAACAATCTATACCGTCTTCAGTTCAATGTCACTGTACTTCCCGGCAAGAAAAAGAATAAGTACGGGGTCTTGGATATAGAGATTCTGTCGCCACAAGGTATTGACGATATATTGGAAGGCACATATGATTTCTGGTTGACGGAGTTGATGAAAACTCAACTCATAGATTTGAAAAATAGAACTTATAAGAATCGCTTGGCTTGGGAAAGGGCCCAAAGTAAATTAATTTCAGATGGAATGGTTAAGCGAATTATTATAAAGGCTTATCAACCGCCTAATCCCGGTGGTAAAAATGAGTCCATGGAGTTGGTCTTCTTTGTAAATCCGAAGGATTATCCCATTATTTTTGGCACATTGTTTGGTGATCCGGTTGGAAAGGAATTGATACTGGTTAACGCAGCTTATGGTAAAATTTCTGAGGCAGAACTTACAAAAGTTGATATTCAGGAAGCACTGAAGCGGGAGGCTTTGGCTTTTGCATCAGCTTTTAGGTCTTTGAGTGCAATTGATTCTTTTTTATCGGCGATTGATGCGATGGAGGAAATCGATCCGGGAGTTAAATCAGAAATCGGTATTGATAAGCTCAAAGAGAAAATAATTGAGGCGGCAAATTATACCAAATATGTACTTCAAGAGGCTGGATCAGAATGGCCAGAGCCGAATTCAGCACCGGATGCATTTATATCTAAGTTTAATTCTCAAGGCAAAGCATACTGTTATCAGGCCCAGCCAACTATCCGAGTTCAGAGAATATCGAGTGTTGCTAGCGCGGCCAATTCAATTCAGATGGCCATGTCTTTAGCTGCTACTATTCCCAACTCAGGCATCGGTGCCAAAGTTGGGGCCGCAGCAGGGAAATCTGCGGTTGGTATGGCAGATGCCATCGAGAGAAGCCCCGTAGTGATTGGCTATACAGATCGTGGAAAGCCTTTACCATCAGATGATGATGTTGTTGTCTCTCCCAGGTTCGGATATGTATTTGGTCCCAAGGCGATTTTGGTTCCAGGCGAAAATAAACTGGAATACAAACATATTCCAGCCTCTTATCCGATCTATGCTGACATCTCTGTTCCAGGCTGGTGGCCATGGCTCACCTTAAAGGTACGCCGAGCCTGGGCTGGTAATTGGCATAATGCTAATACAATACTCAAACAGGATTTGGGAACCACCGCCATTGAAGTCCACTTGCCATCCCAACAGCAGATTGATGGAGATATGATCACTAATTTCTTAGTTAATAATGACCTATTTACCAGAAGGGCCAGGGACCGTGCCACAATAATGGATGTGACTCCCAAATCAATCTCTGCTTGTGCCGGAGAAATTAAATTCCTTATCAAAGGAAAAAATCTCTGGAGAAATCCCAGAGCTTATTTACGAGGAAAACGCCATCAGAGTTTAGAAGTTTTACCGGATATGCAGGGGATTGTGGTGATGTTCAACATGAAGGATTTACCCATAGTTCCTTTTGCAAGCGAAGCAAGGGAACAATTGACTGTCTGGACAAGTTATGGAGAAGCAAATACTGAAGTCTCCATAGTGAATCAAGCTAACGGTATTCCTTGTGGGGTCGAATCAGGATCCGTTACCGGGCTGCTAACAAGTAGAAGGACTCGTTATGTACATGAGAGTAAGAACAAATCGTTTAGGGTTGACTTGACCCGTCCAATGCCTAAAGCATTCAGAGATGTTAAGGTGATGACAAAATTGGTGGACCTCGATGGGACAGCTGTGGTGAAAAAAGAGCTTGGCCTCAGCATTTATGCACCGAATGATTATTTTGAGGCTGATGGCCAGGTGGTACCACCTTTAGGTTATGCGCACTCAAAACTGGCAGGTGCATCTCTCTACCTCGGTCTTTCCTATAAAACCACGGACTACAGCCTAAGGGATCAGATTACCCTGGATCGCCCTTTGATTTATTATCCTACAATAGAGCAGGCCAATTTTAAAATGAAGACAAAAGAAGTATTGGATCTTACCAGTGAAGTGATTATCAAGTTACCTGAAAAGTTTAATCAGGCTTATCCTGGATTTGTAAAAAGTCTGGATGCATTTACCGTGAAAGTTGTAAATCACCCGAAGGTAATTGTTTTAACAAGGGCCGACTGGAACAAATATAACGATAAGGTTGTCCTTAAATTAACTCAGGGAGGAATATCAGCAGATGACCTGGCGGGGTTTAGAAAAGCATGGTGTGGTAATGATTTAAACCTTACAGTTGAGAACACAATGAGTGCGGGCAGTGATAAACCTACTGGAATATCAGGCAGCCTGATATTGAAAAAGAATGCAGCAGGCTGCCTATAATTTTAATATTCAATCCTACAAATTGTTGAAGAAATGAGAAATGGGGTCGGACCAAGCAAATCCCCATAACCTCCTGTTAATAAGAAGAAATTTTTTTGAAAACCCTCAAAAACAGCTCTTACCGGCCTCATTTTGGCACCCAAATGGGGCTTTTAAGGGACATTTGATCGATTAATTCGGTGTTAAAAACTTCAAACAGGCCAAATGAACCTGGTGATACCGGTTATTTGGAAACGTTCTACGAAAGGGAACAAAGATGCCCGCTTCAATAAGTGCTGATGAAATAGGCCAAAAGGTTGTTAGATCTATTGAACAGTTGTGCGATAAAGATCCTTATCTATTGCAAAACGATCTTAATGAATGCTCAATAAACCACAAATTAGCATGTTATCTCCAAGATTATTTTCCAGATTGGGATGTAGATTGTGAGTACAATAAAAACGCAGAGAAGGTTAAAGAACTTGACCTTCCAAAAGATAAAATAAATTGGGATGATACTGAGGCAAAGTCTGTTTTCCCAGATATTGTTATCCACAAGAGAGGCGATGAAGGTCCAAATTTGCTGGTTATTGAAGTCAAAAAGAGTACTAATAAATCTGACCGAAAACATGATTACAATAAGCTTGAGGCGTATGGATATGAATTAGATTATTCATGTGCCCTTTTTTTAGAAATTGGTACCAGAGGAAAATCGGGGGTATGGGATTTAGATTGGAAAAAACAAAATAATTTTATCAACATATAGGACAATATAGGAGTCGAACCGAGATAAGTGGTTATATACATTATAAAAAGCATCAAATAATACCCTCGAAAACGTTTTAAGCTAATGTTTTTGATCTCAAAAACAGCACTTTAAGAATTTAATATGGGTTTCCAACAACGCCCTTGCAACGGGTCGCAAAAAGCCGCGACCGCTGAAGAGCAAAGTTAACGTTTCATTTTTTAACATCATTTGGATCAACCAAATGATAAATTTTTAAAAAAGGAGGTTTGTCATGAAATTAATCGAATGGGAAGTAAATGGGATTCAAAAAATGCTTAAAGGCGCCGGTTAGATAAGAATACAATTGATGTAAACAAAGCCATGAATCAACAGACAACAAAAATTGCCGTTTCTTCCATTATCCTTGATGAAGATATTTATCCGAGAAAGGGAATTGATCACAGACGTGTGGGCATATTTTCCGAAAATATAAGGGATGGCTTTACCTTTGATCCCATTGAAGTGGAGCCGGTCCCTGACAGGGTCGATATATACCGCCTGCTGGACGGGGCCCACCGATGGAGCGCATACAAGTCAATTGGCGCGACAGAGGTAGAAGCCGTCATAAAGGATTTGGATGGGCATGATCCCCTGCTGTATGCAGCAAAAAAGGCCATTGGTCCCAGACAGTTAACGGAAGATGAGGCAAGGGATACTGCCCGGCGAGCATATATAGGAAACTCAAGTCTCAGCTCTGTGGATATCGGAAAAGCCATTGGCCGGGCAAGGCGAACGGTGGATTTATATATAGCTGATCTTCGCGCAGTGAACCAGATGGGTCTGGATATAAAAATATTCCGCATGAATCGCCTTGGCATCCCCCAGGACAGGGTTGCAAGGAGATTGGGGCTTGCCCAAAAAACAATTAATTATCATTTAGCAAAAATGGCAGTGTTGCCAAATTCGCTAAATGCTGATTTGTCCCAGGGATTTACAGTTGCCCAGGTAGCGCAAAAGCACGGCTGGACAGATCCAATGGTCTGGTCACTGGCCCTGGAAGGCAAAAATGATCAAGACAGGTTTAAGGAACTTGGCTGGGGACTTCGGACCTGGGACCAATGGGCATGGAATGATTGTGATAAAAGATTTGGGGATGACTGGCCCGGACGTATCCCAGCACAATTGATCGGGCATATCCTTTATTATTTCTCAAAGCCAAATGACCTGATTCTTGATCCCATGGCCGGAGGGGGTGTGACCCCTGATACCTGTCTTACCATGGGCCGAAGATGCTGGTCCTTTGATTTGATGGACCGGCCGGAAATGCGTCCTGAGATCGAACCCTTCACATGGGGTTTTCCGTCTGATCAACAGCTTTCCTGGCCTGTCAGCGCAAAGGAAAAACCTGATCTGATCATCTTTGATCCGCCCTATTTTGACAAAAAAGCGGCTGAGTATGGTAAAAAAAGCATTTCAGGTCTGCCCAAAAAAGAATACCTTGAATTTCTTGAAGCCTTTTTTGTTTTGCTGAAACGCAATGTCAAAAAGAAGACGCGACTGGCGTTTATCAATGCAGACTGGCGGGATTTTCAGAATACACGGGCAGCAGATGAAAGATACAAAAGCGGCATCCTCATAGACGATTACCTTGATATCTTAAAAAAGACGGGATGGTATCATACGCATATCATCCAGGCCCCCATGTCGACCCAGCGATTCAGCGCCGGAGTTGTTTCCGCCATGCAGAAAAAAAGCATACTGGGTGTTGTCAGTCGATATGTGATTGTTCTGGACCAGGAGGGATTGAATATTTCGAAGGCTTAAGCTGCGTTCAAGTAAAGTAGAATATCGAAAAACGAATAGAATTGCTTAAAACAAATTTTTATCAAATCAGACTTCGCAGCAGGAGTGAGGCGGTAATTAGGCATTCTTGGCCTCTAAAATAATATCACTTACTGACTGATCAACAAATTTTGCCTGTTCAGCTTGCCCGGCGCCAATTGCCAAACGGTTCTTTAACACCTCAAGTTTCATGTACTGTATCAGTTTTTCCTTACCCAGGCAACATAGCTGCTAAATCCAATGATAGCATCAATACGAACATTGCCAATCTTTGTATTATGACATAAAAGACATTCCAACCACAGAATGCTTCGGGTAAACCGCAGATCCTACCGGGAACCTTTGAATACTCCCTCAATCATTTGATTGACAATGAAGTTGATCATATTGAAGAAAGCCACGATACTATAAATTTATCATTTCTTCATTTGTGTTTGGTGAATCCGATATCAATTGTCTTCGAAATGATTTTTGAAAGTTTTTGCACTGCTTAACTTCACCCTAATTTTAATAGTATCTGAAAAGCAAAAGCTTCCTTATGTTTGGGATAGATTACCGAGCAAGACAACAGGTAAAAAAAAATGAATAAAATTGAGCAGGCAAGACAAATGGTATCGGACATTACCTGCAGTACCTGTCTCTTCCATAAAACCTTGAACCGTATCCCGGGCCATAGTATCTTGAACCATATCCTGGACTAAAGTACCGTCTGTAATACTGTCCGTTATATTTGTCATATCTCGGGGGTTCATTGTAATATTGACCAGAGCCGCTATATGTTGATGTACATCCGGACACAGCAAGAAGCACCAGTGCCAGAATAAATATGCTGTAATTTTTAAAAGTAGACATAACTTCTCCTCCAAAAAATGTAGAAGTTCATAACCTTAAAATTGCAACTAAGATCCAAAATTCAAGAGGTGATCTTAGAATTTTTAATTGTTTTTTATAAGCAAATAATTATCAATCATGTACAAACTTAAAAGGAGGTACACATGGCAGTTTCAACAATTATAGCAGCTGGTAACAACCGCGTATTAAATGTGAGACCCGATGCTCCGGACCTCAGAGATAGATATTATGAACCCGCACTCATTCCCCTGAATAAAGACCTGGATAATAGTAACCCAGACTTGGTTTTGGACCAGGGACAAGAAGGTGCCTGTATTGGATTTGGCCTTGCGGCAGTGATTAACTTTTTAAGGTACCACCGGGATGAGCAAATTCCGGTTAGCGCAAGAATGCTCTATGAAATGGCCCGAAAGCATGATGAATGGCCTGGAGAAGACTATGCAGGATCCAGTTGTCGTGGCGCAATAAAAGGCTGGAAGAATATGGGAGTCTGCAGTGAGGAACTCTGGCCATACAGCACAGGTATCCCCGGCCAATTAAACATTGCCAAGGCACGAGAGGCGAGGTCAACTATTCTGGGTGCCTATTATCGTCTCCAGACGAACCTCAACGACTATCATTCTGCTTTGAATGAAACAGGGGCTGTTTATGTTTCGGCAACCGTTCATAGCGGCTGGAATAATCCGGAAAAAATAAACAAAGACAAGTTTGCAACAATTAGTCAAAGTAGTGAATTAACTGGCGGTCATGCTTTTGCCATTGTGGGATACAACAAAAATGGTTTTATCGTGCAAAACTCCTGGGGTGATGATTGGGGTACAGATGGTTTTGCTATCTGGACCTATGAGGACTGGTATCAAAATATTTCAGATGGTTGGGTTTTCCGTTTGGCTGTATCGACCCCAAATGTATTCGGATTGACCACAAGATCAAATTCCACAGACCGGTCAGAGTTTGCCAGCAAAGCGCCAAAACGTATCGATATTGCAGGGCACTTTGCACACTTTGACGATGGCTTCCTCAAGGATAAGGGTGACTATTGGAGCAACCTTGATGATATTCAACTCAGCATCAATCGTGTACGAGAACTTGCCGATGAAGGTGCCATTAAGCACTTGCTTATCTATGCACATGGTGGATTGAACAGTCCTAAGGATTCTGCCACGAGAGTTAAAGCCATGAAAGATGGTTTCAAGAGAAATGGAATCTACCCATTCCATATGATGTATGACACCGGGATCGGAGAAGAAGTCAAGGATATTATTAAACGGGCATTCACACGGTCAGAGGGCTTGTTCGATAAATGGAAGGACAAGCTTCAAAACGCTTCAGACAAGATTATCGAAGGCATCATTAAAGCACCGGGTACAGCTCTCTGGGAAGAGATGAAACGGGGTGCAGAAGCACCATTCAAAAAACCATCAAGTGACGGAGTAAAAGTTATTAATGGATTTTTAAGTGCCCTTGAAGACTCAAATATAAGCATACACCTCGTCGGTCACTCTACAGGCGGGATCTTAATCGGTCATCTGCTAAACGGATTGGATAAAAAAAAATCTGCACAGTTTGAGAGTTGTTCGCTATTAGCGCCTGCTTGTAGTATTGATTTCTACAAACAACACTTTGCGCCTCGGTTATCAAAGCAACAATCTGTGATATCCAAAATCACATCCCTCAATCTTTACAATCTTAATGATGTACTTGAGCAAGATGACAATGTTGCATGGGCATATCGTAAATCACTTTTATACCTGGTGTCCCGGGCGTTTGAACGGACCGGATCAAAACCATTGTTAGGGATGGAAAAATACTCTAAGAAACTCAATACCAAAGGCCTCAAACAATATATTTCTCAGGGCAAAGGCAACGTCACACGAAGCACAAGTCATGGGGGATTTGATAATGATGTGTACACCATGAATTCCGTGCTTAAAAAAATACTAAAACAGAATGTAAACAAACCATTTACGAAAGTTGAGCTTAATTATTAGGTCTGACGGAAAAGATGGTATTGATCCTCTCCAAAAAAACTTAAGACTGAGTTCCAACAAGCCAAGCTCTTCGCATACACGAAACGGACATTCCGTCATCCACTACGGCTTGATCAATCCAAGCAGTAACTGCACGATATTGACCATGGCCCAGATGAAGGAACTGCACAACCGAACGGATATCTGGGATTCCTATACCGTTCCATGGGGTGGGCGCTTTTCTATCCATTAAGAACAGGGGCGACACAGAGGAGAAAAAATGAAAAAAATAAGTATTCTCACTTTATTGATTGTCTTTTTGACAAATTCAGCATTTGCTTCGTCTTGCTCTGATTCTTTAGACACATTTTCTGATTACAACGATTATGTCGAAAAAAATAATAACATCAAATCTGAATATTATGTATTGTCTTATACATGGGCGCCAAACCATTGTTCAAAGATAAGTCAAGCTGGCAAACAGCCGGGAAAAAAAGATTATTTGCAGTGTGGAAGTGGAAAAGTATATGGATACATACTCCATGGCTTGTGGCCTCAAGGGACACTTGATGGCAGTGGTGGATATCCAAGATCTTGTGAAGGTGATCAAGATAAGATTGAGAGGGCGATCTTAGAAGATTATCTATGCATGAGCCCCAGTGTTTGGCTGCTTCAGCATGAGTATGAATATCATGGTACCTGCATGCATGATGAAAGCCTTGAAACACCAAGAAAGTACTTTGATACTGCAATGAAATTGCACTCTAAAATCAAACTGCCAAAAAAACAATTGAAATACAATGAAGACAGTATAAATTGGTTTGTTAATCATAATACCCATATTAAACAAGATTCTATTCAATACTATAAAGGGGCAAAGGAATGGCAATTCTGTTTTGATAACGATTTCAATGCAATGAGGTGCCCATCCAATAACAAGACTGCTTCTGGCGGTAATAAAAATAACACCTGTAAGGTTAAAGGTAATATTTCTAAAAATTCAGGTAAAAAGTATTATTTCATTGAATCACACCGTAATTACCCATCAGTAGTCATAAATCAAGGAGATGGTGAACGCTGTTTTGACAATGAGCAGAGTGCCATTGACGCTGGATGGGTTAAAGCCCGATAATAGGTTTAGCTTAACGTTTTTGACCCCAAAAACAGCACTTTAAGAATTTAATATGGATATTAAAAACTTGACCGATCTAAAGATCAACACTATTCTTATTTGTCTATGAAAAAAGTTAACCGAGCACTCATTTCAAACCATCTGATTACCTGGTATAAAAAGAATCAACGTCAACTCCCCTGGCGGGAAACAAAGGACCCTTATCAGATATGGGTGTCAGAAGTGATGCTTCAGCAAACACAGGTTAAAACAGTTATCCCTTTTTATTTAAGATTTTTAAAAATTTTCCCAACTGTAAAAGAACTGGCGCAGGCTGATTTAAATAAAGTCCTGAAAGCATGGGAGGGAATGGGATACTATGCCCGAGCCAGAAACCTGCATAAATCAGCTAAAATAATTATGGACCAGTATGAAGGTATTATACCTGATGACAAAGAAGTTTTTTTAAAACTGCCCGGAGTGGGAGAGTATATTGCTTCAGCGTTTCTAAGTATTGCATTTGGATACGCCCATGCAGTGGTGGATGGAAATGTTAAACGCGTTCTGGCTCGACTCTTTCGAATTGATTCACCCGTTAATCAATCCAAACATCATATTGTTTTCAAACAAGAAGTCACCCGATTAATGGGCAAAGCGGATCCTGCAAACTTTAATCAGGCCATTATGGAGCTTGGAGCCCTGATATGCAGCCCCCAAAAACCAGATTGCAAACACTGTCCAATCAATCAAAATTGCTTTGCATTTTTACAGAATATGACAGATCAATTTCCAAAACGGATCAAATCCAAACCCGTTTCCACTTATAAAATTGCCGTGGGTGTTGTCAGGCATAACCATAAAATGCTTATTACCCGTCGTAAACTTGAAGGACTGTTGGGAGGACTGTGGGAATTTCCTGGCGGAAAATTAAATAAAGGAGAAAGTGCTCAAGCAGCCTGCATCAGAGAAATATATGAAGAAACCCGAGTCAAGGTTGAAGTTGATTCTTATATCACACAGGTTAAACATGCGTATACCCATTTTAAGATTGTGATGGATATATTTTACTGTCGATATATTTCCGGTGATGTCCAATTAAATGGGCCGATTGACTTTCAATGGATTAAACTTTCAGATATCAATGACTTTGCATTTCCAAAGGCCAATTTAAAGTTTATTTCGCTATTGGAAGATTAGAGTACTATCCATCAAAAAGATGCAAATGAGAGATATTAGAGATCGGGGGACACCTTACTTAATTCAAACAAGCAACATGCTGCGGTCAAGCCGCAGATTTTAATGAACTGTACTATATATAGAGGATTTCATGGGAAAAACAGTCATTGTAATTGGCGCTACCGGTTTGGTTGGCCGGGCACTGGTAAACCAGCTGGCAGATGCGGATCATATCGGCAAGATCATCACACTTACTCGTCGTTCTGCCAAACATTCATCTTCAAAAGTTTTCAATCAGGTTGTGGCGTTCGATCATTTAGAGGACTATGCCTCATTCTTTGAGGCAGACGTTTTGTTCTCGTGCCTTGGTACCACGCGTCAGCAGGCTGGTTCCATCGCTGCCCAACGCAAAGTTGACCATGATTACCAGTTTAAAGCAGCGCAGCTGGCAGTTGACAGGGGCGTCCATCATTATCTTCTGGTCTCGTCCAGTGCTGCGAATGATCAAAGCAATAATCCGTATCTAAAGATGAAGGGTGAACTGGAACAGGGAATTAAACTTTTACCTTTTAAGCGTATCAGCATATTTCAGCCGTCACTGCTGCTGGGTCAGCGAGAAGACTTTCGCCTGGGAGAAAAACTGGGCAGCTGGGTGTTACCCCTTTTATGCGTTATTCCCGGGCTGAGCCGATTTCGTCCAATTACTGGTGAACAGGTAGCCGCTAAAATGGTGCAGATAAGCGGACAATCCGGGCCGGCATTAGAATGGTTCCGGCTGGATGAAATTTTTATTATGAATGCTAACACTAGCGGGAAGATTATTAAAAAAAGATACAGGGTTTCAACAAAATACCGAATGCAATTGGAGTTTAATTTTCCAGAATACCTGATAGGTAAATGCAGGTACACCTCCAATAATACCTATGAAATAAAGACACAAAAAATATCCCTTACCAGGGAAGGGATTGTTTTTTCAGATACAATACCACTGAGTTGGTTTACTTCATCCTTTTTAATCCCCTGGGGGAAAGTGATGGAAATTACTATCTCAGATGAGATACCTTCAATTGATGGTGTTTTAAGCACCCCGCGGGCATCCAATTTAAATAACCAAACCGTTGATTTTCAATACGGCACGCTATCTCTCAATGATTCCCTGGAAATAACAATTGATTTACCATGGTCAAAGGAGTTTACAAAGACTGTTCAAACGAAAAAACTATTTGATATATAACTCATCATGCATAAGTTCAACAGTGATCCTTCCCCAAAAAACTGGAAGGTAAGTTAAGCCACTAATTTTTTATAAAAGATTTTTTGTCCACTATTATCCAAAAAGATATAGTCCCCAGGGCCATGATAATCGTTCCACAGGGAAAAGACAGTCTCAAACTTAGATAATCCATGGCAAGGCCGGCTACAATTGAACCTGTCAGCATCCCCATGCTGTGGGCAACCGTTAATATGGATATTACCGATCCCATTGCCTTTTTTGTATCTCCTTTTATAACAGCATA